>JACKZZ010013360.1_pt1 | contig 11598 bp, 9 predicted proteins | sample 8027871 | NCBI WGS metagenome assembly JACKZZ01 (sample SAMN15724774, study PRJNA655200) | protist metagenome | isolation source: fluorescence activated cell sorting (FACS) single amplified genomes of... | place: USA: West Boothbay Harbor, Gulf of Maine | collected 2000-07-19
CAAGCTCCCGCCCGACATGTTGTAGGGGAAGAACGGGAGGTCGCCACAGTAGATCGGCGGTCCGACGTTACTCGTGTAGGCATCGTACACTTTCACGCCGGGGTATTCGCGGTCCGCGGAAAGGAGTAAACCCCAGCGGTGCCAGGCTTCGAGGCAGCAAATGCCGCCCTTGTGGGTGGAGTAGTCCGCGATCTTGCCGACGGAAAAACGGGGGGCCTCGCGTCTGGGAGGGGTTTTTTCGTTAAAGTGGAAAGAGAAAGTCATCGTACAAGTGCGTGAGGTCGTACTTCGACTCTGCTTTAATATTGTCGGCATATTTTTGAATGAAATGATGAGTGGTTCTAAATCCGAATCCTAATCGCTAATCCTATTCCATTCACGCATCGCATGAGAAACAAAGGAAAAAGCAACAAAATCCTATAAAATACTGTCCTCCGTTGTTTCCGGCAGCTCCCTCCTGTTTGTCTCCGTTATCATCTTGTTTTTTCTGCGTTCGGATCTTCTGGCGTATGAAGTGGTCCGTTACCAGAGACCAGGGCAGCTCCCCGAAGTCCTTTACCTGCTCCGCGTGCTGCGTCGCTACTTCCTGGAAGAGCACGCACAAACTCTCGACGTAAGACTTCTCCTCCCCCTTCTTCACGTCCGAATGCTGCCTCGCAAACTGCCACACGAGCTCGACAAAGGCGAGTAAGTCGATGCACTCGGGCCGGGCGCGATTGGCTAGCAACGGTTCGATTCTCTTTATCGCAAGAAAAAAGTGTTACAGTTACACATTGTGTTGCAAGACCGGCAACACAGATAACCTTTGTCATGCAGGAAATGCTTGGGAGCCTCGTTTCCTTTCTGTTTTCCCTTATGATCTTCGCATTACAAGTCTTCCCTGCCACACAGAGAAAATTTGTGATGCAGAAACTCCAACAAATGTGTAACTGTAACACTTTTTTCTTGTGATACTCTTCACCAAGGATGCGTCGAGGAAGGACAGCGTGTCACTGGTCTGGTACACGCGGTACAGATCACGCTTCTTACTGCCGCCGGCTCCCGACATGCTGGTGGTCGTTCTTGCTACGGAGTTCGTTCGGGAGTCGTTATCCACGCGGCAAGACTTTTACATTTTCACGCAGTGGTCGTACTTCTTGCCGGGGCTGACCTCCTTCTTCCTAAAGAGGTCGGCTTCACTAGATTTTTTGGGTCAAAAATCTACTTGCGATGAAATGATCTGCGTCGAGAAGCACGAGACGCACGACCGAGACGGACAATAGCAATACTACATCTGAAAGTGCGACAATATTGAAAAATACAAGCCCGCTCGTTCTCCTGCACACTCACGAACTCAGGCACTCGTCGTACGCTCTCGTCTCGACGCGAAGAAACGCTGTCGCGAATGCAAGATCGAGAGGCCCGGGAAGAATAATATACATCCCACTACGCTGCTGCTGCACGTCGACGATATCACGATGCGAATTAAGCGAAGACGACAAAAATGACCGCTGACGATCGACCCCTGACCTGGACGACAGCAGGACTGCCAAGACATTTCTTTCCGTATGAGCTCTCTCGGTCTGTGACTCTTTCACTTTCTCCGCATATGTTGATTTAGTATACGAAACAGATGGACGTGGAACAGCGACTAGAAGTTAGGAGGAAATATTAATTGAACAGCAAGGACTTTAATAGCATTTTTTTTATGTTGTAATGCGAGCGACACCGTCGACAGTTTTGGGGGCCAGCTGCGCTGGCTTCATCTTACACCTAATCACGGGAGCGATCCGGATGTCCAAACAATCACAAATACAAAGCGAGTTGTTGGGGGGGTTTTGGAGAAAGTAGAAGGAGAAGGTTTTTATACAGTGTCTGTGTGCTCCGCAGGTGAAAATGAATTTTGATTTCTTTCATTAGACTCCATAGCATTATCATATCAGTACGCATTCCTTCTGGATATTATAGACGGCTTGGACTTGGAGTGGTCAAATTGGTGGGCGTCTATCTGCCCCCAATTTGCGTTTAAAACTGAAGTCACACACTCGCAACTTCTATATCTATCGCCGCACGAGCTGGCGTGACAATTTAATCTTCTTTGAAGTTGTAAATGTAAGCGAAAACAAAACTGGGGCACTGTTCTCCTCCTTTCATCAATGCGAAGTAAATTCAAAATTTCGCCGTGATGTTGCACGAAGAGTTCGCTTGATTTAGGAGATCCTTTCCTACAGGAGCGTGTCGCAGCACGTCAATAAGGTAGAAGTTTTTTCTCATCTCCTGCTTCATCCGATATGCAATTAGGTCAATGCCCACTTTTCTCGCAGCAGCTTCTCGTGCAGTGGCGCCTTCCAAACCGGTCCTCCGCCCATGAGCATCAGTTCGTGGCTGCTGCACGGCGCCGTTGCTTCGTAATCGCATCCCAGCTCTGCGTACACGTCCGTCACCAGCCAGCGCACCGCTTTCGCCGGCGTCAAACGGTCCTTCTCCGAGGAGCCAAACACAGTGAAAAAACTCGTCTTCCCTTTTTTCTCTTCTCCCTCTTGTCGAAACGCATCCGCCAATCCTTTCAGTTCCTTCGCCAACAGCATGCAGTCGTCTTGCCAAACCAAAGAGGTCGAAACTTCCAGCCCTTTCGCAGTGTCCTTACCCCCCTCCAGACCCATCACATCGAGCACCCGCCCGTTTTGCTCGAAGTCATACTTCTTTGCACCAAACGATCCGGATCCCGACATCGACCCCACGCTGGCAATAAACATCTCTTTCTCCTCACTCGAGAGGGCAGTTCGCAGCATCTTCGCGCTGGAGTTTCCGAAGGAGAACTGCACCAAGGGTTTGCACAAGCCCTGACCCACGCAGGCGACGCCGCTCAGCACACTCGTCGGGACGTACTTCGAGGCGAACCGGGCGAGGCCGAACCCGTGCGGCCCCGCGGGCGAGGGGTACGGTACGTTCAGCGCAACGCCGCGGAGATCCGGTTGTTGTTTCTGGTGGGACTCCAATTGCAGTTGCAGAAAACGCCGCAGAAACACCACCGCGTACGGATGGCCGAGACAGCAGGCGTAAACGAACAGCTCGTCCGGGGCTTCTTGCTGCAACACGGCGAGGCAGTTCCGCGCGTGCAAATTCAGGTGGCGCTTCACGGTATCGTCCGCAGACAAGGTCGGGTTGTTCACCACCTCGGGGGAAGTCTTCCCAAGCCCGGGACGGTCGACGGCAATGACGACCAACTCATTCGACGGCTTTTTAGACGCGGAGGTGTGCGCGTTGGTAAGAACGCCGTCAGGACACCCGAGGCCAGATCCAGCAGATAAGGCTGCGGCAAAGTTGGAGTTGTCCTCCTGCTTCGTAGACGAGCATTTGATCGTAGTTTTTCCAGGAGCAGAACTGTTTTCTTGGAACGGCGCGAAGAACTCAATCACATTGCTGTCGGCGCCCATAGCGTGGAAGACGAGGATGGCAGTTTTCTTTTTCTGCCCTTGTTCTTGGGCAGCTCCCTGCTCATTGTCAATCGGGGTCTGTGCGGCCTTGTGTCCCTGCCGAAGGGAGAGCACTCGATAGCCCACAGGTGTAGTTCCATTTCCGTCCCCAACATCTACATCGCGGTACTGGACAACACGTTCCTCAGAGCAGCGCCAGCTGTTGGCCATGTTGTTTGGAGAAGTGTTTGAAGACATCTTCGAGCAGTTATTTCACCGTGAAAATATAAATAACCCGAATGGTGGTAGGTGCGAGAAGTCGAAGTTACAGAAGGACAACAGTCCTGCGCTTTTGTTTAGAAAGCTAGATGCACGACCAACAAAGTATAGCACAAAAGGAAAACAACAACAAGTTCTAGCAGTTCTACACGACAACTACTGTGACAGTGATGTGAGCTGACTTAATATCGTAGGCGAGCGTACAAGCAATGAAAGCGAAAGGGATAGTAATAGTCTTAGTCGCAAATAACTGTGAGGATTGAGTGATGAGGATGGACAACATGCCCGCGTGAGAAATTGCATGGCTCGTGCGGGGTTTAGGAAGGTGGATCGCTTGGCTTTTGGATCCAGAGCCTAGCAAGCTCCTACAATCAGACCAGACATCTATCGCGATTTAGATCTTCGTCATCGTGTTTAGTAATCGGATCTCCGCAAGATCATCAAGTAACAATATTTCGAGAGAGATCATCTAAAAGTCCTACGATCTTCGACTGCGCCACGTTTTATGCAGAACAGCTCAAAAAGTAAGAGAAAGACAAAGACAAGATGACTTTTGCTAAACTGATCTTCAACAATGCGATTACTGACACTGGAAAGCTGGTTTCGAGTTCAACCACAAGAATGGTGAGGTCGTTCCGTTTCCTTCTTCCAAAAACTACAAAGAATGGCTGCGCAAGAATATCCAACAGTCAGATCGCGACACACGCTATCTTCATCAGCAAAAGCGTCACACAAACGTAGCTTGGGACAGTACAACACATCAAATGCAGCACGAATCCCCGTCCTCGACCTAGCACCACCGGAAACATCGACGGTAACTTGTGGAAGGTGTAGTAGAAATAGCTCCTCAACGTCATCCAGACAATCCCGATGGTGTTGACATTCATGCCCTGCAGCGGTGCGAAAAAACTACTTTGGCAGACTTGCTGAAAAGCCGAATTATCTTGTTGCACATTCCCGAAAAATTCGAACTTTTCCGGCGCGAGGACGTAGAAAATGTTGAGCCAAAAAAGAGGCAGGAAAACAAGCGACTGCTCCATCGTGTTTATTACCGTCCGGTCCGCGGCAAGCACGTCCGGCTCCCGGTCGGAATACTTCACCTGCGCCAGGGTGAGTTTATTGGGCTTTGCTGGTTCTTGTCCGGCTTGAGCAATTGATGTGCTGCGATTCTTCGATATTTCGCCATCGTCTTTCTTCTGTTTTTCTCGTTCCAGTCTTTTCCGCTCCGAAAAACTCTTCAATCCGGCGTAGGACTGGGCGAACAGCATTTGATACCACCGACTGGCCCAGGCTAATGTCAGCAAGCAAGCCACACGGAGCTGCTGGGTGCTGGCAGAGGTGAGGGTCAGGGAGGTGTCGAAGAAGTGCAGGTAGACGGTGCGGGAATAGAACAATAGGAAGAGCAGCATGCATTGCAGATGTCCTAAGGCGGGCAGATGCTTTACGAGGTCGAGCATTTTGATTTATTTCGTCTGACGTTGTCGTTCGTTATTGCAATGACGAGCGTTCTTGACGCAGCTTTTGGGAAAGAGGAGCGAATAGACTAAGCCTAAGGCAAGGGCACCTCTTCGGTCGTCAGACTGTAACACTAACAGTATGCATCGGAGTCGGAAATTACAATTCAAAAAATCACACGGTACCGACTAGAGACTACAACCAGGCTAGTACGGTCTAGGCGGTAATCAAGGGAGCGCGAGGTAGGCCTAGGTACGAAGATGCCGAGTATAGCATCTGTGTGTGAGGGAGCGCACCAATTACGACGATTCGGATTACGGCACTGTACCGATTCAAAGGCGGAAAAATCTGAACCGATATAATTCTTTACGATGTAAGAACAATTCTGCTGACGAAGATAAATGGATGTGCTCCCAGTGTTGGCGCTTGCGCTTGCCTGTTTCTGCTTCTTTGCTTCACTAGGGGTACTAGTTTGAACTGCAGAAGTTCACACACATAAATCGATATGAGTGGGAGTTGCAGAAGTTCATGAGGTTAGTACTAGTAGATATACTCGTGATATAAAATGAAATGAATGAGCAGCAAAAATTGTGCACTTCCCGACCGTGGTGGAATATTAAGCTTCAAGCAAGCTCTTTGCGCCGCCTTTGGCGGTAAAAGATAATGCTTCATAGTTTTGAAATCGGTTATTTCGTTGCCCTTTTTACTTATCTTTTTGCAAAACCATATGTTGAAGTCGAAATTACCTCACTTCGCCGCGTCGTCTTTCCCGAGCTCCACCTTCCGACGTTTTCTTTCCAATTTCGCTTCTTCCTCCTGCACCTCTTCAGCCCCGGCCTCTTCTCCGCGCAGCTCCAACTTTCGTTTTTTCCGTTCCGCCTTCGCAGCCACCTTCTCCTCCTCTTTCCTTTTTTCCTCTTCTTTCAGCTTTGCCGCTTTGACTTTGGACTGCGCCCGGAGCTGCTCGTCCGCAGCCCGCTGCTTCAAAATTGCCTCCTCGTGCTCCTTCGTGATCTGCTCCTCGATCGTGTCTTTTGCCACAAACCGGAGGACCTTCACTCTGTCGCGCTTTTGCCCGAACCGCCGCGCCCGGGCGATGGCCTGCATCTCGGCAGCGCGGGCGGTGTTGAGGTCGCCGTTCATCGGGTGGACGAAAAGAACGTGGGAGGCCTGGAGTGTGTGTTTCGTATTTTGATGTGAATCTTGCATGGATGTGGACTATAGATGGAAACTTCCGCTGTTAATTTGCAGTTTCTGAGCAGCAGACGCAGACGTCCGTCCGAAGTTGTACTGCTTTCATGGATGAATGCAATGCACGAAAAAGCACATCAAGAATGAAAAACGTGTAGATACAGGAACACCAACAACATCTGAGTGAATGAATGATAAATAAGGTAATAAATGAATTTCGGTTAGACACTAGTACCTGTGTCAAGTTTGCCCCAGCTGCACAACGCTCCAGCGACATCAACAAAATATCGGGATTTTTTCCAATTTCGCTTCTCGATCCAAGCACGATGTCCTTTCCATCCGACTCCTTTTGGAAGTTTTCCAGTAGCTGCGCCTGCCGATCTGCAGCTGTTTTGTAGTTTGTGGTCGTTTTTTATTTATCGATGACCTTAATATTAGTTTGAGCAGCATGTTGAGTAATCTGGGTGGGCAGTGGATTCCTGGTTACATGAGTTTCGCGCTTCAGGCTCAATGTCATTCATTCAACACATCAATAAACAGGAACAGCTCTTCTCTAGTACTTGCTCCGAACAGCGAGACGAAGTTGAATCCGAATTCGGTGAAGCAGTGCCGCACGATCTTCAACAGAGACTCCCACTGCACGAACACGATGAACTTCGCCTTCGGGTCTTTCGCCCTTTCCTCCTGAATCGTGGCCGCGACTTTCTGAATTTTGGTCCCAAACACGCTGTGGTCCGTCACGCGGCAGGCCGGTGCAGATTTGTCGGCCTTTTTCGTGTCAAACGCCTTCTGCGCATCCACGAGCGGCACGCACTGGTCTATTGGACGAAAAGGGGTGCGACACGTGGGGCACTGCTTTTTCTGCTTGTTCAGCGCAAGAGTAGCATCGATGGGGTTCAGCATCGTGATGCAGTCCTGGCAGAACTGGTGGCTGCAGGGAAGCAAAACGGCCATGTCATCGTCGGTGAGATCTTCCGCCGCACAGATGATGCAGCGTTCTGCTTCTACTTCTATGCAGGGGCTAGCTGCTGTGACAGCCGCGACTGTGACACGGTGCTGCAGATCAATTCGTCATACAGAGTTGTACGCATGTGCTGGTGTCCTCCAGTTGTCATATAATCTTCAGGGTTAGTCGATGAACTGCATTCACATCTTTTTTCTAAAGACGATCTGTCATGCGGACATCAGAGCTACAGGCGCAGTATTGTAGACTTTTTTGCGACGTTTGGTTTTTCATACAAGACTATGACAAACTCCAGCACCGCCGGGTGTACATTGTTCCAGTTGAGCTTGTCACATCTGAGCAGGCCGTATCTTCGTTTTCCGTACCGCAGCCTTTGGTCAACTGCTTGAAAAACTGCAAGCGCGAAATAGCGCTCCGGATCTTTTCCAGAGCGGCGCTGAACCTCTGCATAAACTTTCCGCGGTGCAATTCAAATACGACATTTTGTTTTTCAAGTTGTTGTTCTCTCTCGATCTGCTGCTGGTCGTTAAAATCAGTAATTCTAATTTGGGTGAGAGAATGGCGCAGCTGAACGCAGCAGACCATCGTCCTTAATTCGGACTTCAACACTTCTTCTTCAAGGCTTTGGTTTCGGGTTTTCAATCTTCTCAGGGCACTGGCTGGCGACGCACTTCCGTTTATTCCGCCGTCAAGATACTTTTTGTCCGGGTCTGTGAGGCGCAATCGTTCGTCCACCGCTTCCAGGTTCGCAAACTCGCTCTTGCCAGTTTCTGCTTCGATTGCTTCTCGGACTGCTTTGCCTTCCGGAGTCGAGTCAGATGCCAGTGCGCGCAGTTTGGCGTGCACGCCGTTTGGCAAGAATTTAGGTCCGACTTCGAGTTGCTTTCGAATAGAAATCGGCTCTGAACCCGCATCCTCCCAGGCTTCGACGTTCAGATGCCCGTTGGCACACAGAAAATCTAACGCCTTCACAACAAGCAAAACGTTTGCTGATAGGTGTCGGATCCTGCTTCGTTGTGTCCGCAGCTCGAGCTGACAAGCCTCGACTGGTGTTAGAAGCCGGCCGCTCTTGCTCGTGCTCGCCACCGTGCCAAAGTGGCTGCAGAGACGCAGGAGCTCGGCGCGCTCCTCGGGGGCCTCGGAGATAACTGCGGAGGAAAGTAGTTGGGGGTTCAGCCGGTACTTCTCTTGCTCGTACAGCGCGCGCTCGGGCTGGGTCAGCTGTACTGGTATTTGTTTTTCCTCGAGCTGGATGCGGCCCACTTCCTCAGGCGCCGCATTTCGCCGGGCGAAGGTGGAGAGGAAGTTCTGGGCGTTGCGCGTCCAGATGCGGGACCGGTCAAGTGCGTGCTCGAAGGGGCCGTACAATTTTTTCAGGTGGCCCTGCCTCGCCGAGACAGCAACCTCAATTTGCTTGTAGTAGAAGCAATAGCGGTAGTTGTCAGCTGCCATTTCCCGCTCTAGAAAAGCCTGTTTCTCTTCTTCATCTTCGTCGGCGTCTTCTACTTCTTTTCGATATCCGCGCAATTTTTCCATAGCGCTGATCCTTTCTTCATCAGATTGAAGTGCCACAGCAGCACTCCATGCCGCAGAAATTTTGGACTCTTTTTCTTTTCTCACATGAGCTTTCCAGAGCTCCTCCGCTTTAGATCGGCGCTGCGCTGTAGTTTTTCGCTGCGTGCTTCGCAACCACTCCTCTTCTGTGCGCTGCCGCTCTTCGTCTATTTCTTTCGCGGACAGTCTCAACTGCAGATTTTCTTCCAACGTCTCGGAGTTTTGGAAGTATCCCTGCGCGTCTACTTTCAGAAAATCACGATCATCACAGTGGAGAATGGTCGCCCCATGAAGTCCTTTCGTCCGGCAGTTTTCGCAGCGGAAAGCACCCGTCGGACGCATTTGGAGAGTTGCAGCAGAGTTGTATGCCGGTTTCTCGCCGCACGCGTGGCAACGCCACAGGAAACCCTCATCCAATTTGAGATAGCGCTCGGACGTCTTCCAGAAAGTAATATTTCTGGGCCAACATTCCCGTCGAGAAATTGAAACATCCTCACCGCGCGGAGGTAAACCGGGCTGCAGCTTCTTGAATATGTTCGTGTTATCAGCGCCGCTCTTGGTGTTTTGGTTTTCTTTGTCCTGACCTCGAACCGCATAACAGATGACTTCCCACCCGTCGGCACGGCCGTTGTCAATATCGTGAGCAGGGGAGAACACTCTATCCCGTGACGAAAGTTGTTATGTTAGCCATTCATTTTCATCCCATGACGAAACTTGGACCGTTGTAGACGCACGGAATATTTGGAATCGGAACAAATACAAACAGTTTTTTTATCGGTGCGCATCCACAGTTTCCAACTTGAACTAGAAGTTCGATGTATATGCATAAATCGAAATATGCTCCTTGGGATTTGTTCGCACGTACGGAAGTGTTGTGCAACCCCCAAGAAACTTGGCTACCTGCAAATCTATCGACGCGCAAAAGAGAAAGACCTACTACTTGCATACTTTTCTCAGTTTCACAGATGAATGAGCTATAACTAACTATATTTGCATTCCCTGTGATATTGTTTTTCCCAAGCCCACGTGGTTTGGGGAGCGCCAGTGCTTACTTTCGGAGGGCAGAACCGGGGCAGGCATTTTGTCAGCTGCTGAAGCGCGCTGCCACTAGTAAGGGGGAGTGCTAGTAAATCGACACCGAAAAGCGATGCCATCAACTCGATCGCGCTGACATTGGTTGCGTTCAGGGTGCCAGTCAAAGCCCACATATATGATGTGGCGGTATTGAAGTCGTAAAGAAAGAAGCCATACTTTTCTATATGCAGTGCGGTCTTCTGCTCGAGCTGTCTCAGGCACTCGTGAAACTCGTCAAACACGACGCGCTTCCATCGGAAGGCGTGCAGCGGCTGCACGACGATCTTCGTGTCGGCGGAGTCAACAGCGTTCGCTTGTTCAGCATCAGCTATGGTCTTCTTTTGCGCATGTAACTCCGCGAACGCCTTCGCGACAGAGGGCACTTTTTCTTTTCCCTTCTTGCCAGGAGAGAGAGTATCTACTAGACAGGGAAGCAGGCCGCTTGCCGCCACTTGCACTGCTGGGGGAGCGGCACAGCTGTGGTCCCCGTCTCGGTCATTCGTTGATGCGGTACTGGTTGAATTATTTGCGGCCGTCACCGTCTGCTGAAGTTGATTCCCTTCTATCTTTCGTTCTCCAGTATTTTCAGCGGCAAGGCCACTGGAAAAAGTAAAAGAGGTGGATGTCGACACTTCACCTCGTGGCTGTGTTGATGTGATGCTCGATGCCTTCGCCCATTGCTGCTTGATCTGCAGGTATGCCTCCGTCAAAAACAACCCTGCACTGACCAACACAATGTCAAACGCCTGGAACGGATTTTTCCCAGGCAGGCTTGTGCTGCGCGACTCCGATGTGTTGGGCGGCTGCTTTTTGGTTCTGCCGAGTTCTTCGTCCATGCGAGCGGAGGAACCGACGGCCTGGCCCGGGTCGTGGGTTGCACCTTCTTTGGCTTGGTGTTCTTGTTCATCCTCCTTGGGCTTTTTGCTTTTCTTGCCCCGTCGCGAGGGGCCTGATCCTGCGAGAGCTGTTGTCGAGTAAAGCTTTCTCAAATCCCCTACGGTCGCAATCCGCAACACGCGCGGCCTCCAGTCGGCACAGAACCGCTTCGCTTCGTCCTCCCACTGCTTGAGGATGTGGCCTGGCGCGACGATTAGGGTCGTGGTTGGGCAATCCATAGCGCTCTTTGCTCCACTGTCAACCGCTGGAGCAGAAGATGGCAGAGTAGACGCCGGGCCCGATGCTGCTGCAGAGAGCGGCCCAGAAGCAGGCTTATCGGCATTAGTTCCCAAAAACGGCGCGGCGAATCGACCGCGGTCCGACGCGATAAGCGCAAGCATTGTTACTGTCTTGCCATACCCCGTTTCGTCTGCCAAGATCCCGCCGCGCGCCGGAAAGTGTGCTACTGCTTCGATTTCGACGAACCCCCGGGAGTCACGGTTCTGCTGCGCGATCTTTTTTTGCTGCGCTCTCTTTCCTTGTTTGCTGATCGAAGTGCTTCTGGTGCCAAAGGCACCCTTTGCTTTGGTTGCAGACTTTTTGACATTCGGATCCACTACTTTGGTCTTCGTCTTTTCACTCTGAGGAGCTTTTTCGGTGTTTCCGTTGCATACAGAGTCACAGCCCGCAACTCCGCCTGCCGCTCCTTCTGTCACATCGTCGTCGCTCGAGATGCTCTCCGCGTCGTCGTTTTGAATCGGGTAAAAGTGCCGGTAGAGCATCGCAACGTCTGGCGCTGACCGCTCCCGC
>JACKZZ010013062.1_pt1 | contig 11596 bp, 6 predicted proteins | sample 8027871 | NCBI WGS metagenome assembly JACKZZ01 (sample SAMN15724774, study PRJNA655200) | protist metagenome | isolation source: fluorescence activated cell sorting (FACS) single amplified genomes of... | place: USA: West Boothbay Harbor, Gulf of Maine | collected 2000-07-19
TAATGCACTTTTCCAAGCAGCAGTAAGTACGTGCAACTTCACCATGGGTAGGGCAGTGGCACGGCAGTGTCAGATGGACCCCAAAGTGTATTTGCCGCTATTGGAGAGCTTGGAGCGTAGAGGACGAGGGCAAGCGGTGACATCATACGCATACGCAGATATGCGTGTGGCTGCCAATGTGTATCTGGAGCGGTCGCAGGAGGTAGTGCACTGGGCCGCACGAGCGGTTCACCGAGCACTTCCCTTACCCCCTCCATCCTCTGATCTTTCACTTTCACATAACGCTGCGTCAGACCCAGTGTCAGATACAAAAGTAGACAGTGCTGAAGTACAGGACATGTGCAACCTCCTATCCGAGCATATCTATGCGGGAGATTCGTACCTGCAGAGCTTGCCATTCCTTGTGGGCTTGTTAAATGAGTGCAAGGCACGCCTACAGGGTGCTACAGGCAGTAGTAGTGATAGTAGCAGTGCGAAAGGGAGATGTCAGCAAATCATCGATATTGTGAGCAAGACGCTGAACGACGTGCGTGTGTGCTATGGTGATTACATCAGCAGCAGCCGGTATCTCAACAACACGCCGGGAATGAACTTAGATCTGGCAGTGGAGCAAGCTGTATCTGCGTACATGGCAGTAGAGCCACCAGCAGTAGTAAAAGCTATTGCTGCTTCCCGCAAAGCTGGCCACTGGCAAACTGCCTTGAGCCTCGCGGCGCGGCATGCAAAATATCTGCAAACCTTAGGCCCCTCCGCTGCAAATTTGACACCAAGGAAGATAGCGGCAGAAGTGGTGGAGGAGCTGATGGCTAGCTTGGAGCAGGCTGACGCCATGGCAGATGACACGTGGGGGGGCTCTGCTGCCTCAGCCATCGTAGGTGATAATGCAGCGGGAGCAGGCAGTGCGCGTGACGGGGGTTCTGGGGTTATTGATAAGATCACACAAGCAGCACAGATGAGTGTAGACTACTTGCAAGATGTAGAGGGAGCAGCACGTATATTATTAATGGCACAACGGTATTCGCAAGCAGCGCAGCTAGTGCTACGATACGACCGGAATGACATTTTATTAGATGACGTGGCTACTACTGTTACTGAGGCTGCAGAACAGCTCACGCGGGAGCTACAAAGCAAGGCCGTGAGGGTAGTGCATTTAAGCGAGCAGCTCCGCACTGGCCCTTGGGCTGATGTGGATGCCAGATTGAAAGCAGCACAGGAAGCGGAGCCATTACTACGCAAAGAGGTGGAGTGGCTGGATGCTGGCGGCGAAGACCAAGTGAATAATGAAGACTTGAATAACAATAATAATAACCCGTCGGACACACGCAGTGATTTCAGCGCTGCCAATAGCATGAGATCTGACCAGTCCTTTGTGTCTAATATGACCTCCATGAGTGGAACGTCATGTACATCTGGCGCCAGCACTGTGAGTGTTTTATCAGACCTGCAAACTGGGGCAGAGAAAGAACAGAGTCAGAAGCGCAAGAACCTCGGCTCTGGAGGATCCACTTTTAGCATCGCCGGATTGGATCACACACTACTCAGCCGCGGCTCTGGTAAAGAGGATCGAGTACCCATGACGCCCAAGGTACGTATATATATATATATATATATGTATGTGTGTGTGTGTGTGTGTGTCCCTCTCTCATGCATCATCACGCTAACCCCTCTCCTCCCCGGTACCTCTTCTACTACTAGGTGGGGACACGGCAGAAGGGGCCAGCTCGGTGATGGCTTCCTCAACAGTCGTCCCACTCCACAACAACTGCCGCAACTCACTCATCGCCCCGTGGTGCGCATCGTCTGTGGAGAAGCACACACAATTTGCGCCACTGTAGGCGGCAATGTTTATAGCTGGGGAGACAACTCCAAGGGACAGCTTGGCCTCAACGACACAACCATGCGGCTCCGGCCGGAGCTGATCCGCAGCTTGCGAGCTTCTAGGGTATCTCGTTTGGCTGCCGGGAAAGCGCACAGCGCTGCAATCTCCCCCGGCGGCCTCTTGTTCGTGTGGGGCAGTGATTCCTATGGCCAGCTCGGCATCACACCTGCTGCCGCCGACGCGAGTGTTGTGAAGTTTTCTGCCTGTCCAGCGGTGGTGGAGAAGCTACGACCCGAGTCAAGCACCGATGCCGCTCGACCTGTTGAAGTCAGTTGTGGTGCGACGCACACCCTTGTTCTTCTTGCCAACGGTCGAGTGTTTTCTTTTGGCTGTGGCACCAGTGGCCAGCTCGGATCAGGCACGGTCACCTCGTCGTCCGTGCCGCAGCCAGTGCCTCTCCTGGGTGACAAAGAGACCATCGATGTGTCGTGTGGGGGACCCTTGTCTCTCACATCTTTTGCGTTCACTACTGGAATCAAGCTGTCCCGTGTGCCATTGCCATCAGTGGATCTTCCGCTACTCCTCGCCGCCACCAAGCGGCTGTGCGACTCTCCTGAGCACCAGAAGACGTCGGCCCTGAACCACGTGCGAGAAATCGTCGCTCGCGCGTATAGCAGTATTGCCGTCTTGAACTCTTCTTTTCGCGTGGATTCGTCGGTGGGCGTTGGGGGCGGTGGTCTCAGCGTAAAGCTTGCAGACATTCGCCTGAGCTATGAAGCGCTATTGAGCTCGAAGCACCCCGAAGTAGCAGCCACGCTTGGCAGAGCTCTCATGCAAATGACAGAGTGTCTGAGGCAGGTACCTACGGATGATCCTGAAAATCTGTCCGTTTTTCTCATCACTTTAGAAAATCCCCTTCTCCTGCAACCCAGCTCAACTTACGTCGCCTTGGAACGGATCGTCTCTGGTATCTTAGCCCTCCCTCGACTCAACCGGCTGCAGCTCTTTGGGTGGCTGAAAGGCTATGCCTCAGAGTACTTCTCCCGGATAGTGAAGGTGGTCCAAGGCTATCTCACGTATGGATTCACCAGCCGTGCAAACAACATCGACAGCAGTCCTGCAGTGCTTGTGCTCGAGAGTCTCTGGGAGATAAATGGTGGCGACGTGCACACTAGTGGGTACCACAGTGGCTCCCGCATTATTCCTGACGATTACTTTGTCAATGACAGTCTGTTGCACCACGTAGATATCTTCGAAGAGCGACGCAAGTTCCTGCTCTCTCGTCGCGGCCATGAGAACACGAAGGTGTTCAACTTCCTGAACTACCCGTTTCTACTGGGCGTGCAGACCAAGGCGCGTTTCCTACAGCAAGACTTCGAGGAGAAAAGACGCGTGCTTGCGTACACCGTTGCCAACTGCCTAAACAGCGAGCGCACCAGCTTCCAGGTATGCCTGGATACAACGACAGGTCGGTTGAACGCGCACACGAGTGTGCTGCCGCGTGGACTTGGCATTTTGTTTACTTCTTCGTTCGTTGAAAGGGCGATACTCGATTACCAGCAGCGCGTCGCCAGCGACCAGTCTCGTAACCAACCTGCTAACTCGGTTCCCGTGCTGGCCCCCAGTCAGTCGCTAGTGCTTTCTATCGATGTGCGTCGGAAACACCTCTTGGATGATCTACTTAGCCAGATTGAGCGCATTGCGAGTGCTTCCCTGCAGCACGGTATGTCTCCAAAAGACATCCTCTTCCTGCCGCTGCAAGCAGCTTTCGCTGGGGAGGAAGGTGTGGATGCGGGTGGTGTTCGTCGTGAGCTACTGACCCTCGCTGTGAAAGAACTCCTGCAGAAGTACCAGATTCTGAGCCCCACTTCGGATGGGCGACTCATGTGGTTCACTAACACCAGGAGCAAGGGTAATGGCACGAGCACTGAGGTACCAGACGCTGTGAAAACGAAAATTGACAGTGTATTCGACGGTGCCACATCACCGAAGCGCGCGCGACGAGACATCGATGAGCACAACCCGCCCAGGCATTCGCATAATTCTGATGCCACTGCTACTGTCACCGCCACTCCAGAAGTGTTCCCATACAAACTTGCTGAACACTTCTACCCATCCAATACCAATACGAATGATCCAATGGACACGAAGGAAAAATATAACTGCGAGGCTGAGTTTGCGCTCGGTTTGCTTTATGGCTTTGCAAGCTACAACGATTGTCTTATCGATTTGCCTCTTCCGAAGGCCCTTTACAAGGTGCTTCTGAAAGTGAACAGCTTGGACCGCACAGCTGCATTCGATATAGACTCACAGCTGGACATAGGGGACATCCTGACGCTGAGCGATCTGTGGGAGTGCGACGAGGCTCTAGCGCGCGGCTTGCAGCAACTTCTCGATTTCGAAGATGGGAACATTTCCGATGTCTTCGGTGTTGACTTTGTCGCTTCTGAGAACCCGCTGTTGTCCACGACTGGTGGAGCGCCAACAGTGGAACTCATCCCTGGAGGTGCCGACAAGCCAGTGGATAAGTCCAATAGAGCCTTATTTGTCGAGCGCTTTATTCAGCATGCTCTTTTCAAGAGTGTGTCTTGTCAGGCCTTGGCTTTCTTCCGCGGCCTGCAGGTGTTCTTCTTCTGCACTAAGCACGGCTCGTACGAAGGCTCGAGCAAAACCGTGCCTCTGGTGTCTGTCTTCGAGTTCAACATGTGTTCTGCGTCAGAGATGCAGGTGCTTCTGTGTGGCTCACCCGAAGTGGGCGACATCTCGCTCCTGCGACTGCGCACGTCGTACAAGGGCGAGTACCACGACGAGCACCCCGTGATCCAGTGGCTGTGGGACGTGATCAGCGACCTTCCCACTGTGGACATACGGCGATTCTTAATGTTCGTGACTGGTTCAGACCGAGTGCCAGTTGGGGGCTTCGAGCAAATGAGTCTGATTGTGCAGAGCACCCGACCAGTCAGTGACTCCGCTGCCCTTCCTGTGAGTCACACGTGTTTCAATATCCTCGACTTGCCTGTTACCTATGAAAGTAAGGATGTGCTTCGTGAGAGGCTTCTTTATTCTTTGGAACACGCGCAAGGCTTTGGTTTGGTCTAGGTGCTCTTTTGTGGTACTGTTTGTGAGTATTTGTAGATACTGTTAAGCAGAAAATTTGGTTTCTTTAACGTCGCTAAAAATTAAGTTTCACCACTTTTCCGTGTGCGACATACGACGGCTTTCTAACAAGACTGAAAGGGTATTCAATACATCTGCTATTTGCCAGTACTTTACGGCTCTCCGGCATGCCCAGCAATGATAGATAAAATTGCTTTCCAGAACACCAGGTCCTTCGCTCTCTCTCCCTTTCTCTCGCTCTGTCTCTCTCTCTCTCTCTCCTCTTTTGACGCACAGCTTCTGAGGACAGGAGCTGTGCGTCGAATGTTTCTATTGTTACCTAGTGACGAAGCATTACGCCTCGAGAGCATTCATGCTCTGCGATACCAACAGCTCGGCGTATTCTGATGAAGACCTGGCTGTGTCCGTCTCTCCGCTCGTCTCGCTGCCTTGTCTTTCCGGTCTATCTGGAGGGACCAAAGCGGCACTACTTGGCCCTGCCATCATCGCTGCGGGCGGGTCTAGCCCGTCCCGGGACCGTCGCGAATTCTTCTTATGGTGAGGCTTGGCCCCCATGAGTATGCCCGCGTCCTCTTTAACTACCTGCAGCAGCAGCTGCTGCTCGTCCTCGCTCCCCTTTCTGTAAGCTTTGCGAGCCCCAACTACAGGGGTTGGTGGGTCAATGGCAGGCAGGTGGAAGCTTCTGCCCTCCTTGTTATGATACAGATTCCGCGCCCTCGTCTCGACGGAGAGTGACGCCATGCGGATTACGCGCGGGTCTGTTGTGGGTGTGTTGGCCCCAGCGCGGGCTGGACTGCTATCGACAGTGCTATCGATGATGAAGTTGGTGTCTGACGGGATAACAAGCGAAGGCACACTCCTGGGTCTACCTGTGAGTGTACTGCACCCAGTACCATTCGAAGAGCCACGCTCTAAGTCTGCGACCAACTGCTCGTTGGCCCTTTGCTGGTCTACCGCAGCCTGCAGCACGGCGTCCTCCCGAATGAGGGACACACCGATGTCGCCCAGCCACGGGTGCGCGCACATGGAGGCGCACGACGGGCGGTCCTCCCCGCGAAGGCCAAGCAGTTGGATGATGAACTCCTTGCAGTCGTCCTCGAAGTGCAGCACGTCGGGTAGCGACAGCGTGGCCACAGACATCTCGTCGTGGAAGCGCACCTTGTCCTGCATGCAGTCGTAGTCGTATGCCGACATCCACACGTCGCAGAATTGCTCGTGGCCCAGGATCAGCTCCAGCATAATGCAGCCTATGCTCCAGCAGTCCGACTTGTCCCCGAAATAGCTGCCTTGTGTGATCATTTCTGGTGCGAAGAAGCCCGGGCTGCCGCAGAACTCTGTCAACGGCTTGTTGCTCTGGAAGCTGGCGGAGAGGCCGAAGTCGCAAAGCTTGATATCCAGTACCGTGCCGCTCTCCACGTCGAAGTCCAGCAGAACATTCTCTGGCTTCAGGTCGCGGTGGCACACTCCCTGGGAGTGACAGTAGGACACGGCAGACAGGATGCGCGAGAGGATCTGCTTGGCCCATGGCTGCGGCACACCCTCCGGGTGCTGGTCGAAGAAGTCGAAGAGGTCGGCGCCGCCCAGCTCTGTCACAATGTACAACCTGTTCTTGGTGTGGATGGAGTCTTTCAACGCCACCACATACTTGCTGTGCATGCGCTGCAGGATGCTGATCTCGTTGCTGATGCGCCGTAGGCCTTGGAAGCTCGCGATGCGCTCCTTCTTGATGATCTTGATGGCCATAGGCTGCGCATCCGCCGCCTCCTCAGTACCCGTGGCCAGCGTGCACGAGCGCACTGTAGCGAACTGCCCCTCGCCCAGCATCTCGTGTAGCGCGTATTTGCCTACTTGGTCGTCTGTCTCCTTGCACTCACTGGCGCTGCGCTCCACTGGTATGTGTCGCACATCGGGATGCGTGCTGGCACACCTGCCCCACAGCACGTTCTGCAGCGTGCTCTTCTGTTCGTCATACCGCGAGCGCAGCAGCACGAAGTCGTCGAACAGCTTGGCCTGCTGGCTGTGGAAGGCCTGTATGCTGATGGTGGCCTTCCCTGCCGCCTCCGTGAGCGCCAGTACCTCTCGCTGCTTCTCCCCCACGGCCGCCTCCAGTCGTGACACCTCCGCCACCAGCTCTCTTTCCCCGGACATGTCGTCGTCAGCGTGTGCGGTGCTCCCGCTGTCTGTGCGCTGTATTTCTGACAATGACTCTCCTGGAGCCGTGGCCACCTCCCGTACCTCGATGTCGGTGCGGTCCGGATAGGCCTTCCGAATCAGAGCTCCGAGGTCATCTACACTGAGTCCTCCGACTAGCACAAACATGACGATTGAGCTATATGAATTTTATCAGTAATGGGATGTGATAGCGTCTTGCAACCTTGCAAGGGTGTGATATGTGATAAGCGTTCCTGTTCGCTTATAGCGACGAAACGCAGTATTATTGGTTTTCTAGGATGGAATGCACCTTATCCTGAGTCTATTTCAGGCGCTAAGAGAACTGAGGATGATAATAAGCGGGGTCTTCCTATGAGACTCTATTTTTTAGTTGTAATAGAACCTGAAAGTAAGAGGGAAGCTTCCTTGAAGATAATCTCAGTTCTTGGAAGTAGTAGCCCACAGTTTAATCTTGGTGGAAGGCCAGAGGGTAAAGTGGAAGGCCAGAGGCCAGAGAACCTATATCAGATAGACGACATAGACGAGTTTCCGCGCCCAGTAAAAGTCATTTTTGCCTTCATAGAAGTGTACATTTCCTTTAGTAATACTACAATTTTCTTTTGTCTTTATCACGACCACCATGTCGTTGTTACTTCTCACCAAGATTGTTGCAGTCACTGTGCTTCTCGTTGGCAGTATCAGTGCCAAGGACGTGGCTCCTGATGAGCAGAACGGCTGGAAACGCGTGGACAAAAACATCCCCTTGCCTGGTGTTTGGGGACGCACCATCAGCGAAGGGCTCACTCACGATGATGTGCACTGGTACCTGAACTCGAAGAAAGTGCTGTACAAGGCCACTAAGAACAACTTGGAGAAGGTGGCTGAGAATAAGCACGCCATCCCTTCCGAGCTGGCCGACCAGAAGTACGGTCATATCGGTGACATCGACTGCTTTGACGGAGTGCTGTATGGTGGCATCGAGATCAGCAAAAGCGAGCCAGGAGTCATCGCTTCTTGGAACGCCTCGGACCTCACGCTACTGCAATTCCAGGTCACGAGGCAGAATGGCATGCCATGGGTGGCTGCCGATGGCGCTGCTGGCCTGCTGTACTCCACGCACTGGAGCGACACCGGGCGCCTCAATGTCTTCGACATGGCCACCTTCGCGCAGCGCGACGACTTGACCATCTTTCCTCGCAGCCCCGCTGCAGACGACCAATTCCCCCCGGAGATCCAGGGGGCTGCCTTCTACGACAAGGACCCAGGGTTCCTGTACCTGGCAGTGAACGGCGCCGAGAGTGTGTACAAGGTGAATGTGGCCACTGGCGAGCTGCACTTCGTGCTGAGCGACGAGCAATACAAGACACACGAGGCGGAGATGGAGGTGCGTGTGTATCTGTATCTGCATCAATTTCTGGGTCTGCTTCTGGGTCTGCTTCTTGGTTGGTCTGTGCCTGTGTCTGTACATGCGTCTGTGTGTGTCTCTCATCGTCACTAACCCTCTCCACCACCACCATCACATATACTACTACTACTGCCACCAGGGCCTTACTTTCTGGGACCTGGGCGAGCGTGGAGTGATGCATATGTTCGGCAACTTCGAGCGAGTGCTGCAGAAGGGCCTGCACTCCTACCTCGACGTGAGTGGCAGTCCTACAGAAGGGGTGTAAGTTGTGAGAGACGAGAGGATGAAAGGGAATGAAATGTTTGTGACGTGATACGACTTTTGTATACTTAATCGAGAAGAGAACTATACTCAACTTTATGGTTTGCTAAGAGTAATATAATACATATATACGTATATGATGGATGAGTAGAGAGAGTGTGGGTGAGTGAGAGTCTCATTAAAACAGAATATAACCTCATTCAAAGACCACTCTCAAGCTCAAGTCAAAACGTCAAAACTGCCATGTGTTTACTCCACCATGGTAGCAGAGATGCACTGCACAGGCGTGTTGGGTCTGTCCTGGGTGGTTGCACAGTTGTTGATCTGCATGACGACGTCCTGTCCCTCCACAACTTTGCCGAAGACGGGTGCTGGGAAGGGGTGGACTTGTCGAAGAAATCGAGGAAGGAGTTGTGCACGGTATTGATGAAGAACTGCGATCCTCCAGAGTCGGGCTGGCCGGTATTGGCCATGGAGAGCGAGAAGGGCTCGTTGGAGAGCTTGGGGCATCCGGGATTGCGGAACTCATCGGGGATGGAGCCGCCAGCGTTTCTCTTGATGGTCTGACCGTTGCAGGTATACGAGGATCCAGGGGCGGGTCCGCCGGTACCAGCCTTGCCGGACCTGGGGTCTTTGGCGTTGGGGCAGCCGAACTGCACCATGAAGTTGGGAATGGTGCGGTGCACGTGCACGCCGTTGTAGAAACCGGTGTTGACGAGGTCAACGAAGTTGGCGGAAGTGATGGGCATCTTGTCGGAGAAGACCTCAATCTTGATGGTACCTACGTTGAACTTGAACTCTGCGAACTGTGACATGTTTGTGTTTTAATTTATTGTAATCTTTGGAAGTGTTAAAAAAAGAAGGAGAAATGGAGAGGGTTAGTTGACCTTGCCTAATGAAACAGAAAGCTGGCATTATTACCACCTCAAATCCAAAAAAACTGCAGCAGAGTAATTGACACAGGGCAAGAAAGCACTGCCTTTAATGGACGTGGCCTCTTCTGCAACAAAACCAAGTCACGCACCGAAAGGATCAATGAGAAGGCGGGGCCTTCTAGATTAGGTGGGACCCCCCCCGGACTCGGACCCGTGGGGACTCCTTTCGCTCCCACAAAATCAAATTGTCAACGTTTTTGACCAGACAACAACACAATTCCTTGGCACTGGGGATTGCGGGGAGGAAATTTTCTTTTTCCCTCTCTGCTATACCTTTACAAAGACTTCAACAACCTACACAACCATGTCAAACCCCGCAACCATCACTCTCGAGGCCGAAATTCCAGAGGTGAGTGTGTTTCTAGCTTGCCTATTGGGGAGAAAACACCCAACAGTAGTGTTCCTGAGCCTCGCTTGCTTTGGCGTGTTGTTTGCACTCTCATTACTGATCTTTTTGCCAAGTTTTGCTTTGAAAGCACCCCTTGTCGCATGAAAAGCAAGTTCTAACCCGCTCACTCTTTCCCTTAACAAATTGAATTGCAGAACGTCACTGCTGGCGAGAAGTTCTCCATCACTCACGACGGACGCGTGTTTGAAGTGGTCGCACCTGAAGGCGGCAAGGTGGGCGAGACCATCAACATCATTGTGTCCAAGGTGAAATACGAGGATCTGCAGTCCATCTTGCAGGCCGGTACCGCCAAGGCCATGGAGCTCAACGAGCGCTACAGCATCGTGGCCCGCGCCACCGAGCTGTTCGAGCAAGGCAAGGCCAAGGCCGAGGAGCTGGACACCAAGTACAACGTGAGCACCTCTAGTGTGGCCGTGGCCGCCACGGGCCTTGCCACCAAGGCGCTCGAGAAGGCACAGGAACTGTCGGACAAGTACGAGGTGGTGGAGAAGGTCAAGGGCGCCGTGGACCGCCTGGTTGTGTACGCCATCGAGATCGACACCAAATACGAGGTGCGCTCTACTGCCGCGCGCCTGGTGGTGAGCAGTGTCAACGCAGTAGTGAACTCCGGCCTCGTCACCCCCAAGACACTCACGGGCACTGTCGAGCCTGCTGCTGCCGCCCCTGTTGTGGTCACCGAGTAAATCTAAAATACACAGTCGATAAGCTACATGAGCCGCAATGTGCATGCGCGCTCTTTAGATTGTGTGAGGTGTTATACTTAATATATGATATATTGCATTTCAAGCTACCTTCGTTCTTCCCACCGCACGTTGTAGCCAAACATTCTTCGGTTAGCTTCGTATTTACAGGTACGTTGACATTCGTTGACAATATGACGTTCCTCCAACTCCCTTCGTACTTCCTTCGTTCCTCGCGCTACGACGGAGGCGGAGGCGCCGGTGTGGCGCGAAGCTGTGCTTCCAGAGCCAGCAGAGCCTGTCGCGAGGCCGCGTGGGTCATGGAGTTGCGAGCGTAGAGCACGCGCGCCTTCTGCAGGTCCTGCTCCACACCGCGCCCCTCCTGGTACATGTTGCCCAGATTAATGCAAGCCTGTGGCAGGTTGCCCACGTCCACCGCGCGCTGGAACCACTGCGCGGCCAACGCCTCGTCCACCTCGCAGCCCTGGCCACTCATGAGGTGGCAGCCCGCATTGAACATGGCGCCAGGAAAGCCCGCCTGGCCGGCCTCGCACTGCAGCTCGAACGCCCGCTTGGTGTCGACAGTGAGCCCGCCGCGGCCTTGCACCAGCCAAGTGCCCAGCGTGAACTTGCCCATGGGATCGCCTGCCTCCGCCGCCGCCGAGTAGTACCTGGCGGCGGCAAGCTCGTCCTGCACCACACCAGTGCCGCTGGCCAGGCAGTTGGCGATGTTGTATAGCGCAGGCTTCACACCCTTGAGCGCCGCCTGCTTGAAGTGGGCGAAAGCTCTGCTTTCAGCCTCCCCACCGGCCTCCACAG
>JACKZZ010007077.1_pt1 | contig 11593 bp, 13 predicted proteins | sample 8027871 | NCBI WGS metagenome assembly JACKZZ01 (sample SAMN15724774, study PRJNA655200) | protist metagenome | isolation source: fluorescence activated cell sorting (FACS) single amplified genomes of... | place: USA: West Boothbay Harbor, Gulf of Maine | collected 2000-07-19
TTTTGAAAAAAAAATTTGTGATTTTTTCAAAATTTTTATAAAGAAAAACTGAGAAGAAAAAAGATTAAGTTTTTAAAGTTAGCTTATATATTGATATCATAATATGATTTTAAAACCAAGTTTAATATAAATAATTTCATTTAGAAAATATTTAATATATGACTTTCGTTAAGAATATAGTAATACTTAGATTCTTTTAATCGATATTATAGGAATTAAAGGGTAAAAAAATAGGGAATTTTAATATGGTATATTTAAAAAAAACTTCTTTATTTAGCTTATTTTTGAAACTTAATTTTACAAATCATTTTCGCTTTTTATCGTGAAAAAATGAATAATTTTTGAAGAAAATCTTTAAAAAACCGTTTTTTACAAATAAAAACACAGGAATTAGACAGGTTTCAGGAGCGGGACTTTTTTTTTTTTTTTGATTAAAAATTATTCATTTAATATCTATTAGTATTAAGAGCTTGTCTGCGCGGTTTGCTTAACCCGGATTCCCTGATTAGGATTTTCGGGCCCTTTAACCTTCCTACCTTCCCCTTAACCCGGATGCCTAACTAGATTTTTTTTTCTGACCAATGAACTTAAAAGATACAGCTGTTTAATAACGATATTCATATCAATTTTTTTTCTGGGCTCGCTTCGCTCGCCTAATTATCTTTGATGATTCTCGTTCATCATTTAAGTGGGTATGTATAAAACAGAATATTCATATTGATTCATCAGATCATTAGTTGTCCTTTTTACGATTGTCATAAAAAAAAATTCTGGCCTCGCTTCGCTCGCCCACCTAATTCATCTTTTCACAATGAGACACATTTTCCGCAGCATATACTAGTACTAGCTTTCTGATGGATATCAAATGCGGAATTTTGCTTTTAACTTGTTTAAAAATTTTCGCGCGCGCTGCGCGCGCGCAACCTATTGTGTACTATGAGAAACAATGCACTGCTCTCTTTTTCATCGTCTGCGGACAATAAATTAGGCCCGCAAAATTAAACGCTGTTTTTCCCGTTATGGCATCCGGATTAAGCCGTCTGACCGGCCGCTGACCTTCCTACCTTCCCTAACCGGGGAATCCGGGTTAAGCAAACCGCGCAGACAGGCTCTAATAGGAATATAGCGATCGATTTCGCATTGTGACGTTCATATGGTTCTTTTGAGCTTCTCTTCAAAAAAGACAAAAAAAATTTTTGGAGAAATATCAATTTTCAAAGAAAAATCTAGGGAAAAAAAAAAGGCAAATAGAGGTTTTTTTTTGAACAGAACTGTTCAAAAAAACCCTCCATTTCCCTTTTTTTTTTCGTTTTGATATTATCCTCTATTGTTCTAGTATCTAGATTAGTTGGGTATTATAATATACGGTCGGCATTAATATCATTATTATTATGATTTCATTAAAAAGCTGATTTTAGAAGGCAAAGGTACTAGCCTATTCAAGTTACTACTTTCTTTTGAAAATACCTACCACTGAAACCCTTCTTATTCCTGTGTTTTTATCCATAAAAAACGGCATCCTCAGAGATCTTTTCTAAAAATTATCCAATTAATATACAAATTATTTTCGATTTTTTCCAAAGTAATTTACAAATAATTTTTGGGTTTGTTCAAAATTAAACAGGATTTATCAGAGAGCGCACAATAGACGATCTCGCTTGTTTCTTAGCAGCCTCTGCTAGTTTAAGATTTGATAATTTTTGGAGAAGATCTCTAAAAAAGGATTTTTTTGTGGGTAAAAACACAGGAATCAGAAGGGTTTCAGGGCGGGGCTTGATGGTGCAACATCTCAGCCGCAGTCTGGTTCTTTTTCTGGCGGCCCAAGTGGTACACCTGCTGACTTAGCACGTGGTCGTGGCAATGTTAGTGGTAGTACTCACGGATCAGCGAATCCTGGTTTAGCTTCCCGATGTGCTGACTCAACAAATAGTTCGGTCTCAAGTAAATCTCGTGGAGTGAGTGTTGGTGGTAACTCAGCCGCAGGAAGTGGTCTCGGTTCTAGTATGACACCTGGTCAGTGCCATGCTGTATCCGCATCCGGTCTGGCGCAGCGAAAAGCGTTAAAAACAGGTCTACAATCTTCAACCCCCCGTAGTCTTCGCGCCTCAGATTCAAGGCGCGGAGGATTACGCCAGGGGTCAGGAAATATAGTATTATATTCACATTTAAAATTTTCTTGACTGTATTATGCTTGATGCTAATATTATATCTGCGATTTGATATATTTTTGTACGATATGGAATTTAGCTTGACGATTATGAATACCTCGATATCTTGATTATTATATTAAAATGCCATAAATTTTTCAATCAGGAATTCGACGGCAATGCCGTAGATGGTCGACGTCCCACAAACTGCAACAGTGGATCAGGACAGACCAGTGGTGGCGGCTCTCTTCATCAAGAATTTGATGAAGAAAGTCGAAAAACATCCCTCGAATTTAGCAAATCATTTTTGTAAATATAAAAAAGCCATTTTTCTTAAAAAAATAATTTGCAAAGAATAATTTTTGGGTATTTAAATCAACAGATGGTGAAGACGGGTCAGGATCATCTGGCTACCATATGCATTTTGCAAAAACAGGCAATGGAGACCGAAGAGCGCAACTTGATCGCGACTCAAGGGCAGCCGCTGAAGGTCGTAGTGTAGAACACACTTATGCTACACTTGGAAGAATACAACGGTTCACATTTAATTATTTTGAAAAACCAAAAAAAATTTTGAGCGATTTTTTGAAGAAAAATGTCTTTTTTATCTATAAAATGAGCTAGAATAAAGGTGTTTTTCGATTATTCAGGTACGTGTTAAGAAACGTTAGCCATGGTGACACTAGCTGTTGGACATCAAGAGATCATGATATTAGTAATTCTATGATGGGTCACAGTGGATCCGGTGGTGGTCCATATCATGGTGGTATTGATACTAATAAGATTTAGTTTTTCTAAAGAAATGATATTTTTTAAGCAAAATTCTTATTAAGGAAATTTACAGTCACTATTTTTTTCAAAAGGTGATCGTGGTGCTACTAACAGCATGTCATTATCTAGTAATATGATGTCAATGTCAAGCGGAGGAGGGTATCAGTCTAGCCGAAACCATCCATTACCACATTATGGTCCGAATTTTGGCGAAGATATTTGGGGAGATACCGGAGAAGAAGCAGAGGTGGTACATGGAATTTTATATTCCTATATAGACATTTTAAATCCAACTTGGAAGAAATATTTTCTGAGTACTAATATAATGGTTAAATAAATTTCATATTATGTTATAATTAAACCGTCTTTCCTCAGGTTACTTTCATCGAAACTTTATGGACAAAGTTGACGATATCACCTCGGGTTTCATCAATATGCAAACTTGTTCCGAAGTTTCTCAAAGTTTTCTTCGCCGTAGTTTTAGAGTATTTTTTTAAACATAATTTTTTACACAGATGAAAATTTGAGAAATTAAAAGCATATATTATGTTAGACGGAAAAGATCTAATATTAGTGTCTAATTTTCTTACAGCAAATAATATCCAGAAATAATGTTTTGCGATTTTTTTAGAGAAAAAGAGCTTTTTTAAAAATAAGCTAAAATAGGGTTTTTTTTTTTCAACAGGTCTATTAAAATTCTTTTCCTAGATACGCTTCTCAAGACCATATCCAGGAATTAGTACCTTTATTATTACTTCGTTTTTCTCGTGCTCTTTGCCCATTAGTTTTCTTTCAATCTAGTATACATCAACTTTTAATTGAATCTCTACAAAAAGTATTTTTAAGATACCCATTTCTTATTGGAACATTACAAAGAGATATTGTACGTTGTATACGGTCAGGCGTACTTGCTTTTAATTTAGGAGCTGAACATTTTTGGACTGGTGGTTTACTAGTTGGAATGAATGGACCGGGTGGTGGTCCAGGACCTCCCTTCGGTGGCCAAGGTGATGTTTTGATGCTAATATTTATTCAACAAAAAACAACAAATTTACCTCTTTTTTAATGAAAATTCCATTTTTTTTTCCAAATAATTTTTTTTTGGACCAGGTGGAGGGCCCTATTACATTAACAATATTAATAATTCTGGTACAAATAGCAATCTAAATCATCATACCGGTCACGGACCACTCGGACAAGGTATTTAAGAAAAAACTCCTTTATTTATCTTATTTTTTCTTTAAAAAATGCCATTTTTTTCGTTTTTTTTTCATTAAAATTTGCGATTTTTTTTTTTTTTTGGGGGATCAGGTCCCGGATCATCAAGAGTAGGTTATGGAAATAGTAATATGTTAAAGGGTGGAGCCTCTAGTAATATTATTCAAGACCATCAAGTAGAATCTAGATAATTGTTTTTTGTAGTCTAACCGAAATTTAAGTCTAAGTTCAAAAAAAAGGCCCATATTCATATAAATTTTATTTAAGAAACATTCCATCTTTCCTAATTCTTCTTGTAAGGGACGTGGTGGGCCACACAATAGTGGTGCTAGTGGGGGTGAATCTGGGATGAATCCGATATTATCAACTGGTACAGTCGCTGCACAACGTACTCATATGTCATCAACACACCATGGTCAATCAGCAGAGGGACGTGGAAGTCATGGAATTTCACATATTGACTTTCAATCAACAGATCATCACCCTTCGAGTACCGGTTCTAGGGGCATTGGAAATGCATTAAGTACAGACGCTGGATCTAACGATGATATAGACAAGTATAATTTCTTCTAAAATTAATTTTAAAGGATTGAAAAAGAGTTTTTACGTTTTATTGAAAAAAATCAATTTTTTAGGAAAATTTTAAATATTTTTGTCCATAATAGACAGCATCTCCACATGGCAGGTTCTAGGTATATAATACTTAAATTGGTCCATTGATATTTAATAAATTATAAACGATCCTAGTAATATACGAAAATCTTAATTGTTACAGTATTATCTGAATCTGGGATTTTTTTTTTTGGTTATATACTATTTTAGATTTACTCAATGACAATTATGAATTTATTTGTATTAAAAAAGCTATTTTTTTTCCTCTCTCAGCTCAGTTGGACCAGACGGAAGGACACCTCTAAGTAGCAACTATCTAAACCCTGATATAATGTGTGGTGGACCAAGTGCATACAGTAAGGTAAACCAGATGAGTTCTTACCAACAACAACAAATATACCCTTATCAGAATATTAATTCTGGTTTACCCTTTTATAGTACTAATAATTCAGGTAATTTTTTGAGAGAAAAATTTGATAATTTTTAGAAAAGATCTCTGTAAATGCCTTTTTTTATGGATCACAGGATTAAGAAGGGTTTCAGAGCAGGGCTAATGGCATTGACAGATCATCCTTCATATTATCTACAAGTTTTACCGCCACCTATGACAACATTAGCTCTTCGTTTACGACGTGAAGGAGCTCAAAAGGTCGAAGAAAAACATCCCTATTAAATTAGCTTATTTTTTTTGTATTGATAAAAAAGCCATTTTTCTTCAAAAAATCGCCGAATTTTTTTTCACAATAATTAAAAGAATCAAATGTTAGTTTTACATTTATGTTGGCTAGTTGGTGAATTAAATGGTGGGGAAATTCCACAAATTTTTGATGCGCTTATATTTTTACTTCTACATGGGGCTATGCGTTTAGAACTTTTTTTATTTGGAAGAATTTTAAGTGTTTATTAATTATTTTGAAAAATGTCCCAAAAAAAAAATTCGCAATTTTTTGAAGAAAAAGGGCTTTTTTATTTACAAAAATGAGCTAAAATAGGGGTGTGTTTTGAACAGGTATTGCTGATTATGCGACTGCGGCTGAACCAGACACAGCTAATTTGGAAGGTAATGCAGAGCTCTTTATGAAAGGAGGAAATTCCCAAGGGAGTCTGAATGCAGATAATGTGGGTGGTGGTGGGGGAGGTTTACCAGGAGGAACTAGCAATGATATTGTTGAAAATAGTAGTAGTGCAACCGTGGTTGACATGTCAGCAGATATTAACATGGGGCCCAACAATGTTGGACGTGGTATAGGTTCTGATATGTTATCAAAACCACAACAGGAATACCATCCAATATTAGGTATTAGCCGACCCGGTGGGGGATACGGACCTGACCTATCAGATTTCAGGATATTCCCTCAAAAAGATACCCGACTTAGTAAAACGGATTTGCACAATCTAGTATAATTTTGTTTTTTTCTCAGCGCTTCATTGATAAATATTTGGACCTTACTCATGAGTTTGGATAGTAATATTAGCGTGATTTGAGTTATTTAGGTTAGAACCATTGAATATTATATTAGACTTTGGAAACTTAGATACTCAGTCATTGTAATATTAATGAGCTCAGCAATGCGATTATATTTCAAAATTTGTATCCAGATTCGTGCTTTGGCGATTTTGATCTCAGCTCTCTCCAAAGTTGCGATTCGTGTCATGGAACGAGGTGCGCAAGTGGTCACTTGTTTTGGTAAAGTCGTTCAATTGTTAGAAAGGTATGAAAGAGCTATTGCCGCAGCAACTGCGACTACACAGGCTGCTAGTGGTAATTTTCAGACTAGTTCCAGTAGTAGTGCTGGTGTAAGTTGTACTGGTAGTGGGCCCAGTGTTCATGATCGTCATCATAACAGTACTAGTACGAAAAACAACTTTATTCCTGCAGCAGGTCCTGGGCCTACTAGAGCCATTTTTTTTTGATAATTTTTGGAGAAGATCTTTAAAAAGGGATTTTTTTACACAAAAAATCCCTTTTTTTAAGAGAAAAATTTGATAATTTTTGAAGAAGATCTCAAAAAATACCGTTTTTTAAGGAGAAAAACACAGGAATCAGAAGGGTTTCAGGGCGGGGCTTGGATAAAACACAGGAAGCAGAAGGGTTTCTGGGCGGGGCTTCAGGTCCTGGTGCTGGTAACACAATGTCAACATGTAATATGTCAGCAGTCAATAGTTCAAATGGTTGCACGAATGGACCCACAACAGCATCATACTTGAACTCTGAAAGCTCTGGACGACATGGCGGTACTCAGCCTATTTTTAAAAAAACCCCTTCATTTAGCTTAATATTAATAAAAATACGATTTTGTTTTCGTATTTTTCCAAAAAAAAAATTTCTTTGAAGTTTCCAATCATAGTTTTGAGAATCCAGAAGCAAAACATTTCGGTGATTACACCAATGGAAATTCAGATGTGTATGGTAATATTAATTCGACTTCAAATATGAATGTAGAATATGATTACACCAGGGATGAACATCTTCAACAGAGTTGTAATCATGATCACCGGGAATTAAGTGCAGTGCATCGCGCAGACAAAATTCCTGGAATATCAGGAGCGGTTTGTGCAACAGCAAGTTCCCCAATTCAAGGTCTATCTAGATCGAGTTTAACAGGTCAAATATCTCAGGATGGTAGCGTATCTCACGATCCAATGTCCATAGATTACAACAACAGTACTGTGATGACAGCTGTTGGAGCCAATAATATCAATTCATCGGAAATAATTAATAATAATAGTACACAACGTCTACGACGTGATAGCGGTGACAGAGTTCGTGGGGAGCATCACAACAATGATGTGGATATGAGTGATTCGCCAATTGTTCATGATGGCAGGATTAGTTCTGGTTTGACGTCAGATCAAGGAGGTCCTCCTACGATGGGAAGTTCCAGTGGAAATTCATCAGAAAGAGATTCTAGTCAACAACAGCAACATGGTAGTCAAAAAAAGGTATCATCAATGGGTCATATCAATACTGCTGTTACAAGTAATCAAGGACCGTCACGTTCATCTAATAATATTACTACTGGTCATCCATCAGTACAAAATGTAACATCACAACATGTCACAGCTCCTGTGCCTGATTTTCTTCCAGCTTATATTAGAGCAAGACCACCTGGTAGTGTGTTAGCTTATTTACATTCCCGCCTTGCCGACGCCCTGCAGCTACTTAGAACCGAACCTGCCATCGCAAATTCTCTGCTATCTGGAAGTGGAGACAATTGCACAAATTCTAATTTTTTTAGTGTATATGGTGAGGCGGGAAATCTGGACGGTCATGGTGCTTATGGCAATAGTAAAGTTGGTAGTGGTTATTGGCATTAGTTACACAACAGATGGTAATAATGTTAATAATATCACAAATAAAACAATGTTATTACAAATTTATGTTAATATTAGTCGAAAAAATATATAAAAAAAAAATGTTAAAATTTTTTTCTGAAAAACATTGAATGGTCACAAAACTTTAAAGTACATAAGTCATCAAGACTGCTGAGAATACAGCATTGTATTATATGGAAGAAATCATGTTTTTACCTTAAAGGTATTATATTACAGGATAATAAAAAAGCTATATTTTGATATGATCATCAGAAAGTACAAATAGTGTCAAGAGACCAGTCAAGTTATTATTACATAATTATAGACTGTCGATGTCGTGCAAGATTGAATTGTTCTATATCTAAATTTAATTTGTAGAAACTTGCAGAGTTGTGAACTAGAGTTGTGAGAAAGTGAGTTGTATATGATATGGGAGGTATTGGATGATCTCATATGATCTAAGTCGTCAAGAAAACTTAAAATATTCTCATGTACTAACATGATAACAAAATGAAATCCAGAGATTCTTTCGCGATTTTTTGAAGAAAAATGGATTTTTTATCTATAAAAATGAGCTAATTAAAGGTGTTTCTTGAGCTTTTTTTCAACATTGATATTAAGGGTGCGGGAGATAATTCTAGTATTCTGAACGTTTTTTGTCATTGTTGTGACCAATTTTTAGACTAAAAACATCAGAACAAATGTCAAATTCTGGACATCTGAAGACGGATCCATCGGATACTTTTGTTGTCAACGGTTCACAACAAGCGGGAAAAAGCACAGGGATTCTAAGACAACTGGGTACTACTAGCGAATCAAAATCATCGGCCCATCATGACCCATCACGTCTTGCTCTCCGTGATCGTATTTTATCGCCAATTGCTCCCCAAAATGTTGAGGGTTTCCAATTGGTCTTACGTCCAGTCGCCGTAGTACGTCCGGTGGGACAGGGTAGTTATTTTCTAGAAAGCCAATGGGGTGCAAAGTGGTCCAATAAATTGACAGTATGGATGCCATTAATGGTTTGTCATTCTATTTTTTGAAAATTTGACAATTTTTGAAGAAGGATAATTTAAAAAATCTAAGTTTTTTTGTGAATAAAAACACACTGAAATCAGAAGAAGAAGAAGAAGAAGGGTTTCAGGGTATGGGCTTAGGTTTGTCATTTTGTAAACACAATGTTTTTAGAAATGACAGGAGATACAATGGAAATTAATGGTAGATTAAGATAATTTTTGAAGAAAAATTTAATAATTTTTGAAGAAGATCTCTGAAAATACCGTTTTTTATAGAGAAAAACACAGAAATCAGAAGGGTTTCAGGGCGGGGCTTTACAGAACCAACTGGACCTGGTCCACCATCATTAACAGATTCAAGTTCAAGTCCTTCTTCTGATGGTGGACCAGGTCCAGTTGGTTCTGTAAGTCCCGCCCAAATTTCTAAAAAAAAAATTTTAACAACTAATTTAAATTGGATGAAACCATATGAATGTCGTGGTGTTGAAATACCTATGACATTTTTAGCTATTTTTCAATTAATATTTTATTTTATTGAATGTTGGCTTTTATTACATCGACTTCGTCCAACAATATTTAAAGCATGTTTCTCTTTAGAAGTAATCCTCTTAGGAATGTCATCATGTCGAATGGGTCTTTCTGAAATTACAGTACAAATTCATTGTTTTGGATGGGGCCCAAATAGTTGTATTCATATAGGTGCACAATTATTAGAAATGATTACATTTTCTATTATGATATCCTGTTTTGATGCTTGTGATTTTGGTTTACGTACCCGAGTTGGTGTATTAGGTTTTTGTACTTTGTGGGCATTATCAAATAGTATACGTACAAAATATACAGATCGGGGTAATAAATGGCCTTCAGAAGATTTAGCTTTAGATTTAATTGTTATAAAAGCCCAACCTAAAGAACAATTTATTGCTGGTGCTTTTGTTTTAGCAGTCATTTTAGGGAAAATGATGCTAAAAATAACACTATTTAGACAACAATTTGCCTTAGTCAGCTTTCCAGGAGAAATGGCTTATGTCCATAAAGAAACAGGGCGTGACTTAGAAGATAATGAAGTAAAAGAATTATTGGAAAAATTAGAAGCAGAAGGTCCTAGATCACGAACTTCAAAAGAAGTGAGACCAATAGATGAGGACAATGACTAAAAAAAAAAAACGTGGCATTGTCTTTCATAAAAAATTCACGTTTAAATTCGACTTAGTCTATTTCTGAAAAATTTGAATGTCTACTTTACATGACATAATTGTAATAGTATATTATATAGTGGAACTGTGGTTCCCTTTTGAAATTGATGCCCCAAGGGCACGATATATATTAACAAGTCTAAACCTGTAAATTTCCTATTAAATTTGTTAGGCTTTTTAAATTTTTTGGCAAAATTTGCTAATACTAATAGTAAATTTGATATTATAGTATCAAAATTTAAAGATAAAACAGTAAACAGTGTTTTAATTGCAGTTTGCACATCTGATTCTATTCTGGTATTATCGTATTGTCGGATTATATACTGCTGCTGAGTTCCGCCAATTATCAAATTAATGATACCAGACGAAATTCTTCGGATTAATATATTCTAGGGAAAAAAAAAAAATCTCTGGTGAGATCATGATTGAATTTGAATATTTGCGAGATTTGAGTTAAATTTTGAGAAAGAGATCCAAAGAGTGAATGAGATAATTTATGATATAAGAATATGATACTAAGCCCCTCCCTGAAACCCTTCTGATTCCTTTGTTTTTCTCCTTAAAAAAACGGTATTTTTTGAGATCTTCTTCAAAAATTATCAAAATTTTCTTTGCAGCATTCCTTCTATAATTATTTACGTCTCAACACTTTTATAGTTGTATTAATGGCCTAATTATTTTTCTATGTTGTTCCCAATTTTTTTTTGAACTTCTATCGAAGGCCGAAACGGACTACTAATATATATAGTTTATAAATACTTTTTCTTTTAATTAGTATTTCTAAAGTATCTGTCAAGGTTAGCAGTACTAGTGTGAATCCTTGTAGTTCAGATTTCGATCTCAGTATGACTGCTTCCGCGTCAGGCGCGGAGGCGCCATCAGTACCTGATAATGGAACGAGTCCGACTAAAGAAGATGATAGTACTCCTGACGCCCCACCCTGAGACGCTTCTGATTCCTGTGTTTTTACTTGTAAAAAACGGCATTTTCAAAGATCTCCTTCAAAAAATCATCAATTTTTTTGTAATTATTTAGAAGAACTTTTCAAAAAAAGATACAGCTCCTAAACAAATTGTTGTTACCAATAGTGGTTATTCCGCTGTCCTTCTTGGAAATTGGTTTGAAGAGAGGGTTCTTAGGTCTTGCACTGGTGAAGGTCGTTCTATACCTCAAAGACACGTACGAAGATCTGGTTTACTTAAAGATTTTTTAAAAAAACCGACTGATGGTTATAGAAAGACTGATAATACTTTTGAAAGATGTTATGGACATCGAGTATATGATGTAGAAGGTCGTACTGCTAGAAAAAAAATTGATG
>JACKZZ010006604.1_pt1 | contig 11591 bp, 3 predicted proteins | sample 8027871 | NCBI WGS metagenome assembly JACKZZ01 (sample SAMN15724774, study PRJNA655200) | protist metagenome | isolation source: fluorescence activated cell sorting (FACS) single amplified genomes of... | place: USA: West Boothbay Harbor, Gulf of Maine | collected 2000-07-19
AAGTCTAGCGCGCACCCATGGGAAAGAATCCATTTGGCATCGCAAATTCTTCCTAGTAAGTCTCATCCACTGTGGTCCGACCTTTGGCGTCCGGCGCATCCTAGATAGTACTGAGTCTGTGCTAGGTCGTTTCTCCGAGTCTCCTTGACAGACAATCACAGTTCTTGAAAAGTTGGATTGGCTCCCCATTGAATGGATGAGAAGACAAACTGCAGCTGATAACTACCGACATTTGATTCACACGACGATATATGACTGGTGTTGAAATAAGGAATGGATGGTTCGTTCTGTGCGTGAATCTCTTGAGGCAATGCACAGATTAGGGAAAATGTAGGAACGTTTTATAGCATTATTCTCGATATAATATTAGGATGTCGGGACTTGGAGTTAGAGACATAACGAGTAGAATTACGCCTGCATTTTGGTTAGACTTGGGCGTGCGGCGTTAATGATAAGTTAGAGCGTAGTTTCGTAGAGCGTTAGTTAGTATAGGATGGTTGACAGATACTGATCGTAAACGTTTGTCCAAATGTTCCGTCAGGGTTTACAATACCGTACGTATATGGCTATTTATTCCCTTGTAATAGTGTGCCAGTAAGTAAGACAGTCTATATCGACATCGATCTACACGTGTGTTCGAATCGTGGTTTCAACATATTGCAAACCCTTCGAGCGCCTAAATAGACGTCAAGTAAATAGAGGCAGAGACAACTTAGTGAAAGAATGGCGTGGAAAAAGGGAAAAATCTACGAATTCGTAGAGAGAAACGACCAGGACGAAGAAGTCGTGACAAAAATCGTCTTCTGCGGTACACACAAGGACAACGGAAAAACCATCAGCCACCGATTCTTCTTCGTCGAGGACCAGGACCAGAACAAGGACAAGGACAAGGACAAGGACAAGGACAAGGACAAGGACAAGGACAAGGACCAGAACAACCATGACGCCCAACATCTATGCTCCGGGCCCTCATGCAGTTCACAAGAGCAGGAATCGGAGGACGAGTGGACGGACGATGGCCGAGAAATCGTCTTCGGGGCATGGGAATCCGATTCCGACACCGACGACGAAGGCTCCACATACGTCTTAGATTGCATAAACGCGGACGACATGCGCGAGGAAGCCTGGCGGACCGCCGTGGCAAAAGAAATCCGCGTGCATGCGGGCGCATACAGGGCCGCTACAGCCCTAGAAGTGGAAGAACTAAAACGGATCGGAGGCCGCATACTCCTCGGGAAACTAAGGAAAAAGGTAAAAAGGGACGGGGCGAGGAAAGTTCGGCTCACCATCGACGGGAGCCGGGAGCCAATCGCAAGGGGACTATTCGGGCCGTCCTGCACCATGGTAGCAGTAGAAAACCTGCGAGCAAACTTCGCCCTGCTCTGCTATCGTTCCGCCAGAGAGTGCAGAGAAAGGGGAGGGAAGTCAAAAACCTGCCTCCGCGTCTACGACGCGAATGGGGCATACCTGTCGGCCAAGTACAAACGCCCAGACAGCCGAGAACAGCTAACGATTTTCAAACTGCCGCGGGAAATGGCGCCGGAGGAGGGCTTCGAGTACGCCGCTCCGTTGATGGCAGTCAACGGACTCAGGTGCGGGGGATATTCTTGGCAACTAAAAAGAGACGGGACACTGAAGGAACTAGAGTGGGAGAAAGGAGAGCCAGACTATGACACAAGCGTCTTCCGGAAAAAGGCCTGCGTCCTCTCCAGTCACGTGGACGACCTGCCAGTAGTAGGAGAAGAAGACGAGATCGAACAGTTCGTCGGCTGCGAACTGCACGCAAAAATGCCCCTAACGAAACAAGAAACCGAAATGCGCAACAACGGATGTGTGGAGGTGCGTGACGTGTTAGGACTAAGGGTCGCGCGCTGCAGGATGACAGGCAAGGTTGCATTGGACCAGGTTGCCTACATCGAGCGCGCCCTCGAGGAATGGGCCGGGCGAGGAATCGTGGAGCAAGACGTGCCCTACAAGATCACAGACGTCAGGGGGGCAAAGCCAGTCGAACACACAGCCAAGGAGGCCCAAACCAAGCTCCAGTCGACAGGGACACTTCAGTGGGCCGCTCTAACAAGGCTAGACATCATCTGCGCCCTGTGCTTCGGGTCCTCCGTCTACGGATCCGTAGCCATACTTCTGGGCGTCCTAGGATACCTGAAGAAAACCAAGAAACTTGCCCTGGTATACGAGCTGCCGCCAGAGTTCGACTTCGCCTCCGCGGCACGGTCCACCGTTTACACCGATGCAGACTTCGCCTCCGAGCCGCACCGCAAATCCATATCCGGATTCATTTACCAGCTCTTCGGCCACCTCTCCACGGCAGCAAAATCTAAGCGACAGGGCCTAGTCGCCGACCATTCCACGGAATCGGAAATAATTTCGCACCACTATGGGGCGAAGCAGGCGAAAAGAATAGAAAACTACTTGGACTCGATGGGGACCTCCTTCCCACCAAGAGGACAGACCAGGCTCGTCATGGACAGCCAGCCGCTCCTGAAGTATTTGAAAAGCGACGCAATCCCGGACAGATCGAAGCACCTGGAGCTTCGCTACTACAAAACGCGCGAAGCATACGCCAACGGAGAATTTGGGATAGAATGGAGGCCTCGAGAGTAACAAGCCGGAGACGCCTTCACGCACCCTGTTCAGGCGAAACAGGAATGGCAAAAGAGGTTGAAGGAAATCGGGCTAAGAGAATTGGACTGGGGGATCTACGCAAGGAAGGAAGAGGATGAGGAGAAGAAACAATAAGAAAACAAAGAATGGGCGAATGGATCAGGCAGCGCGGGCCGGGTGTTGAGGATTTGGGAATGTGCATTGCCTGACCGAGCACAGAACGTGGGGCGGATGTTGAAATAAGGAATGGGTGGTTCGTTCTGTGCGTGAATCTCTTGAGGCAATGCACAGATTAGGGAAAATGTAGGAACGTTTTATAGCATTATTCTCGATATAATATTAGGATGTCGGAACTTGGAGTTAGAGACATAACGAGTAGAATTACGCCTGCATTTTGGTTAGACTTGGGCGTGCGGCGTTAATGATAAGTTAGAGCGTAGTTTCGTAGAGCGTTAGTTAGTATAGGATGGTTGACAGATACTGATCGTAAACGTTTGTCCAAATGTTCCGTCAGGGTTTACAATGCCGTACGTATATGGCTATTTATTCCCTTGTAATAGTGTGCCAGTAAGTAAGACAGTCTATATCGACATCGATCTACACGTGTGTTCGAATCGTGGTTTCAACAACTGGCTGTCTGGTTTGGGGTCTAAGGGTTACGTCACGAGCCTCAGTCCCCGCCGCCATCGGCGGGGGCTTAAGAGGCTCGCACTGATAATCATACGAACGCGGAAAATTGATACTTATAAAAGAGTGTGCCAGGATATTGGGGCTGTCTTACTGTTCTGAGCGAAGGCACCACCGGCACCGGCACTGGGCCACCGGCGCAAGCTGCGGTCTGAGGTTCCGTTTTCCATTACTGTGCGGATTTACACTAGAACAGGAACAAGTTTCGGAAACGCGCGCCTGGGTCATGTATGATGTATCGATCAGGTTCCGACAATGCAAAAAGTGTTGGAAGTCAGAGTGCATTTCGCGTCGTTAGTCTTGATTTGACGTAACTGGCCAAAAGTTTGATCAACAACAACAACAGTGTGCAAAACATCGAGGAGGAAATAAAAGGTGACGGGAGTGCGAAGTTCCGACAGAGCGAAGATCGTCGGAAGTGTCGCGGAAGTGTCAATAGTCGGCAATGAATAGGTGAGGATCTAATGGTGGTTTTGGTGATATGTATTAACGTATCAACTCGTGGCGAATATGATAAAATGTGAGGAACGTTGATATGGTTTATCCGGATTAAAATCTAATGTGGAAAGGTAAATAGCAGGAAATGACCTAGAATCGTCACTCCCACAATCGGTGCGAAGCGTTAACAATGCCGTCTACATCTTCAGGAATCAGCGTTTGCACTCTCAAATCGTCTTCAAAACGTATTCCAGAGCTGAGAGTATCTATGACTTTCGTCGTTGAGAGACCTAACGACTTTATACTCAATATGTTGCAGCCGTGTTCTCATTAACAATATGTAGGAACGTTAGGGCGATATCTTTCTGGTTATTTATCGCGTTGTCCGAACTTCGTGAATTAGTCTAAGTCAGATACAAATCGTAACGTTGTAGACGGCGAGCAAACCTACGGCGAATCATCCAAGCTCCTACGCCTTAAGCGTGCTCTATATCCGCAGTTCGCTTACGCCTAAATAAATCAGAAAACAATTCAAAGTACGTTCTCCCCTAGTCGTCAATCTCGTGCGCAATCTCTACTCCGTTAGCACGGAGCGTCGAAAACGTCCGGAAGCGAACCTAGAGTGCCGCGAGTCATGAAGCTCCTGCCACCTGTGACCTCTCGTGAAGTCTCGTGACCTCTGAGTTGAACTCAATCTAACTCAATCTGACGGCAGTCAAAGTAGTTAGAGACATAGGAGAGCTCTCGACGCTGGTTTGATCTAATATCCCCACCATCTCATAATACTACCTACTCTATCGCACAGCACTATCTGAAAATCGAGCAAGAATACTGCACTGCTGCTGCGAGTCCAGTCACTCTCGTTACGAAGTCTTTACGAAGTTTACGTGTTGTCAGTTCATTTCCAATCAGAAAGGATGAAGATCCCTGGCCTCCTCGTCTGCGGCAACGCGATCCAAACTGGTCTGAGTCTGTCTACGAGAGATACTCCGCCTGTGGTGCCTGCGCCGTATTGCGAATACACAGTCCAGATTGACAATGATCAGCCTGTCGGCATTAAAAAATTCCCAGTGGGTGGAGGGGCCTTCTACAGATGTCCCGTGCCCATTTGCAGCAACAGCCTGAAATTTAACGTGAAAGGCTATCCGGGCAAGACTCTGGCGAGCGCATACTTTTGGGGCGTCACGCTTGGACAGCAGACCGGCTTCATGGCCAGCAGCCTCTTTCTTTTCCTTCAACAGCCGCCGACCACCGATAACACCCTATATTGCTATGACTTGTACGCCAACGGATATCTTAGCCCGATGTGCGATGAGGGGGCCACCATAGTCGATTACGTGTGCCCAGAGTTTGCACTGCAGCAAGACCGCTTCGTGCCGAAGGCGCCAGAGCAGCCGATTCCTGCACATGGTTTTGCCCCCAAATGGTTTTGCAAATACGAGCCACGCATTCATGTGCCAGCACATGATGTGCTGGGCGGTGGTGCGATTCATTCGCCCGTCACTGTCACGCCAATTCCCGCCTGGGGCGCGTCGTATTATTCTTGCCCCACACCCATTTGCGCAAATAGCCACCCACCGCATAAGCTTGAGAACGAAATCGATTTCACGTGGGGGCGTCATCAGGACTGGCCCTGCCAACCCACTGATTATGGCGGGGATTACCAGCCTCCTTGCAGCAGCAGCCAACGCGGATACCAAAGTGGCGAGCGCACATCCACCACCATTACAGTGAAGCCCATGCGCACATCCACCACCTCTACAGCGAAGCCCGTGCGCACATCCACCACCACTACAGCGAATACCATCCTGGCAAAAGGTGTATATGGGTGCGTGGTATATTCATTGACGGGAAGTAAGTTGCCGCGCATCCTCACTAAGTCTACCACTACTACGCCTGCGTCTCGTACCACCACTACTACGTCTGCGTCTCGTGCTAAAACTACCACTACTACGCGTTCGTCTCATCAGAGTCACGACATTTATGTGGAGGCCGCGGTTGAGATTCAATTATCTCAGATTGGACCACCAATTGAGATTGGCTGAGCTAATTGCAGTTGCGAGCACAGCTGCTCGCCTTGGCATCTCACCGAGCCGAGGCGGAAGTCGAGTGCGGGTCTATCGATATGGAGAGTGTTTGAAGTGATTCGACGTCACGTAAGGGGTGTTTGGTTGATTTTTAAATTTTAGGCGTATGTGTGGACGACTTGGAGCAGGAGTTGGGTACTCCAGCACTGGTGAAGCACCTGACTTGAGCCTAAATGCACTTGGCATGCGCAGCTCCGGGGAAGCTTGATTATCAGCTGGGTAAGAGTGGAACGACCTCCCCGATACAACCGGGGAAGCGGATCCTGCGTTGGGATAGAGGAGCGCTGCGGACTAGGGGCGCATAGTCGGGGGGTGGGCGCCCGTGATGGTGCGACATTGTCGCCCTACCCTGACTTGTATACACCGTGGTTTCTATTAACATAGCAACTCTGGTATACGAATTGACCAAGTTCCCACAGCCACAGACGTGTGGGAGTTCAGCTGGCAATTCGTGTCGTTAGTCTTGTTTTGACACAACTGGACAAAAGTTCAGCGAACAGCTGAGTGTGCAAAACGTCGAGAAGGTAAACAATAGCTAACGAGAGTACGAAATTCCGACATCCCAAGGTTACGGTAGTCGGAAGGTCCAGGATCAGAGCTAGGCAAGTTCCATTAGGAGACTTGACACGTGAATGACAGGAGGTTGGATATCTAGATAGCCCGATTTAGATCCAATGTGGGAAGGTCAAATAGGATTTACAGAAAGGTAAATAGTGGAAATAATCTAGAATTGTCATTCCCACAATCGGTGCAAAAGCGTTAACAAAGCCGTCTACGTCGTGAGCGTCTGCACTTTTCAAATCGTCCTAAATCGTATTCCAGAGTGTCTATGACTTTCGTTGATAAGAGACCGAACGATTTTATACTCATCTAATCGCCAATGTGTTCTCACTAGCAGTTTCGTCCCATGGTGGGTCTCATAATACTACCTCCTCGTCTCATAATACTATCCGCAGTTCGCTTACCCCTAAATAAATCAGAAAACAATTCAAAGTACGTTCTCCCCTAGTCGTCAATCTCGTGCGCAATCTCTACTCCGTTAGCACGGAGCGTCGGAAACGTCCGGAAGCGAACCTAGAGTGCCGCGAGTCATGAAGCTCCTGCCACCTGTGACCTCTCGTGAAGTCTCGTGACCTCTGAGTTGAACTCAATCTAACTCAATCTGACAGCAGTCAAAGTAGTTGTCAAATAGACTGAGAACACCGTTAGTCTTAAGTAGTTTTCTAGTTGGTATTAGATCAAACCTCAACTGATATTTGATTCAATCACCAATAGGATTCGCCTTTGGACAGTCGTTCAGCGCTACGCTTCGCCTATCAAAATGCAGGAGTAAGATCGCCGCTCCTAGTCTAATCGTGAAGTTCCTACAAGCAGAATTAAATCTAATATAATTCAGCATAACGTCCCTACACGATTTGACATTCACCACGATTCTACGGCTTAGCTTCAACATCGATTCTACTTTTTTCTAGATTCTATAAGAGAATCTATAGAGCCGTAGAACTGGTTCATCCATGTTGTTGTGATCTCTACTCCTCGACTGTCCATTACTTACTCTCTATGTTAGAACTTCGTATGTCATCTATGTTGAACTTTTCTGTGTCTTCAAGAGCTAGTAGCAGAGTCCACAGCCTATCGACTTCTTATGTAGCTTGCTTTAAACTCAGTCGCGTTTCGCCTCCTATTACGACTGAGCTTATTCTGATCACTTTTTCTTTTTCTTTTCTTTTTTCCTTAATCTCTTTCATCAAATCCTACCACCACTCTACCAGTGCTAAGCATTTCATTCAGATTTTCGAAGTTTCCCGCCTTTGTCAGCCCGTCAGCCAGGTTCGTTTTCCCATCGCAATGCACGACTTCGTCGACCTCACCCAGCTGTAGAAACTCCTTCACGTGATTGACATAGAGCACCAGCCGTTGCTCTTGCAGACTCGGATTTGCTGAGTACAGATTGTCCACTAGGTTTCTCGCATCTGTTGCAACTGTTACTCGGTTTATTTTCTTCCAATCCTTGACGAGATTTTTTGCTGCGATTGTCATGTCCATTGCCTGATCTAGTGCGAGCAGCTCAGAATGCGCACTCGACACCGACACCCTCCTGAGCTTATGCGACTTCCAGATCAACGGGCAGAAAATTGCCATGCCATCCGCACTGGCACTCGACATAATCCCCACAAGCAGTCCGCCGCAGTTCCGTGGGTTTGCTGCGCTCCCGACTCCGTGGCTCGCGTCGGTATAGCACACCATGCGCCACGCCTCCTTCCTCAGGTCGTCTGACCTGTACACCAGCTTCCGGTTTTTGTGTTTTCTGGCTTGGCGAACGAGCTTGTTAATCTCCTCCGCAGTCTGCATCAGCTTCAACGGCAATGCCGACACACAGTTCGCCACCCCGAATGCCAGGTCAGGGCGCGTTTTCGTTGCTATCCAATTTAGCGACCCGAGTACTTCTTGACAGATTTTGATCTCCTTTGCGGTCATTTCCCTGTTTGTGTCTCCACTCTGGCTGTTGTCATCGAACTTGACGAGCGGTATGGCCTCGCTGTAATCGCTTTGGCAGTGGGTTACATTGTAGGAGTCCATGTCTTGCTCAATGTTCACTCCGCAATGCTTTATGCTCCCGCGCTGTTCAACTTTAACCTCCCACTTCTGTATGAACTTTTTCATCTTTTCCGTGTAGAACTCCTCCGGGCAAGTGTAGAAGATGTCGTCCACGTGAATAGCCATCAGCACTCTGCCGCACCTTGAGTAAAGGCAGCAGGGATCCGAGCGACTGACCTCTAGTCCAAGATCTTCCTGCAAAGCGCTTACAAGCTTCTCATACCATCTCAAGGGCGCATCAGCTAACCCGTATGGAGATTTACGTAGCGCGATCACGTCTCCAGGGATGCCCATGTGCTCAGCCAACTCCCGACAACAGATGTTCGCACGCCTGTTGATCTCCTTTCCGCGGAGAAATGCCGTTGGAACGTCCAACGCGCGCAAGATCTGCGCAGATCCTGCCGCCATGCACGATACCGCGCGCACGCTTTCTGGTTTTGCTGTCGGACTAGCTCTCTCACTTCTGTCCAACATCTCTTCATACCCTCGACAGACAAGACGAGCTTTAAATTTAACCGCTAGCGCCCCATCTGTGTCGCGCTTCGGTAGTTCTTCCACCATTGCCCGCCAGCTTTTGTCGCTTGCAGCAAGTCCCAGCTCTTCTCGAATCTTCTCGAGACAAGGCGGCTCCTCCCCCACTTCCAGCGGCTTCAGGGTGAGGACCCACCGGGTTGAAATCGCCTGCGCGGTCTCGTCTTCTGGGCCTGGCGCCCTCACACAATCGTTGTCAATCCACGCTTTCATCTCTTTTTCCTTAGCCTGCTTGAACAGCCTGTGCAATCTTTTTGGCGCTACTCTGTGCTGGATTTTCCTTCTGTCTTGCGTTTCCTTCTCTTCCAGCTCTCCTTCGCTCTCTTCTCCGGCACCTGTTTCGAGTATCTCTGCGAGCATTGTGCGGACATTGTTTCGCTCGTTCTTCTCGTCGTCGTTGTAGTCTGCACACCAGCTAAGCACGTCCGGGTTTTTCGGTCTGTACTCCCTGCCTTCATCGTAGCGCACCTGTTTTGAAAATCGTGTCTGCCCGTCCTCCGTCAGCAGGATCGCCTCTGACGACAGATCACGGTACCCAACGAACATCGCCACAACAGTTTGTGGCCGGAATCTGGTCTGCTTTTGTCTTGTTTCTTCAGCCGGCAGGTAGTATGCAGTGCACCCGAACGGCCTTAGCGGGGGCGTGGAAATCTTCTTCCCCGTCGCTTTTTGCATTTGCTCCAACGGCGTTTGGCCAGTTTCTGCCTGCTCCACGCGGTTGTGCACGTATGCTGCATACTTTAGCGCCAGTGGCCAGAACTTTTCTTCCAGTCCCGATTGGTATAGCGCAGTCCGCGCCATACGCGTTAGGGTCTGGATTGCTCTTTCCACTCTTCCGTTTGCTGCGTGCTCGTATGCAGCGTTGTGAGATATCTGGATCCCCTTCGCGTCCGCTTCTGCCCGGAATTCTCCTCCGATGAATTCCCTTGCCTGGTCCGTCCTGACTGTTTCGGGCACTCCATGTTTTGAGATCCATTCGCGCAACGCTCGCACCGCTTCGGATTTTTTCTCAATGCATGTGACCTCGCACAGACCTGTGAGCGCATCTATTACGACTACGGCCCACCGCTTTCCTTTCGCACTCGCGGTAATCGGCCCCAGGATATCGACATAGACCAACTCGCCAAATTTTGTGATCTGCTTTCTGTCTGCCCACTCTTTACTCTGTCTTTTCTTTATCATCTTCGTTGCCCAGCAGGTAGGGCATTCTTTGATTTTGCAGCCCCTGTGTAGTTTCCGTGCCGATTCCACTTCTACACTCGTGTTCACCAGACACTCGCCATCGAATTTCATCCCGCCTGAGCTTCCTTCAGGACTGATGGCCACCGTGTCGAACTTTCCTTGCGCGTTCGTGACCATGCCAGGGCTTAGAAATCGTAGTCGCCCTAGTCGGATGGTAGACACGCCCTTCACTGCCAGTTGCTCGTCTTCGCTTAGGAATAGGACAGAAACGCGATCCCATCCTGGGTCTACCTCCACTCGGGAATAGGGCCCTCCTATAGGGCTTACCTGGAGAGGCGCTTCGTCTTCCGTTGGTCTGTTGAGCGCTGTTCTCCATGCGTCTTCGAAATCCGGGCCGAATCTGTGTCGATCCGTTGGGAGAAGCACGGCCGGCAGTCCGTACTTTGTGAAGACTCCTCTGCACCTTCTGCGCACTTCACTGCCACCAATCGTCGTGTAGCTGTGTTCGGAACACTGCCACACTCCTCCCGAGTCAGTCGGCTTCCCAGCCAACATTATCGTCGGAAACACTGCTAGATGGCCTCCAATTTCTTCATGTGCGACCACGTTGCCCCCGATCTGGATTTTGTTCTGTTCTTCTCGTAGTTGTATGTCCGTTCTCCATCTTTCCATGTCTTTCAAGCTGACCAGGCATGGGAGCGATCCTCCCTCCAGTACGTGCACCCTGAGCGCCCTTTGCAACTCCGTGCCCCAGCAGTGGAATCTCAGTGTGATGTCGATTGCAAACCTGCTGTCGGCTTCCACTCCGTCTCCAAATCGAAATTTCTTCGCCGCTTTTGTTGTGTTGTTCTCGTAGTCGGGGCAATTTCTCTGCACCCAGTCTAGCGAAGCGACAGAATGGTATGCGCACCCAGAGTCCAGTATGAGGCCGCTGGTGTCCAGTGAGCACGTACTGAACACGCCGAAAACGTTTTCAGCCCTCAGACTCTCCGAGTCCACAGGCTTCAAGTTTTCTCTCCTTTCTCCTCTGCATGTTGTTCGGACTCTGCAGCTCTCGATCGCTTCTATCTCCTTTACCAGCTGCATGAGCTGCCTCCCGCACTCTTTCAGTCCGCTCCTCATTCCTTTGCGGTTCTCAAGGGACAGCAGCACTGCTGATCCACTGTCATGTTTGACAACAGCCATGTTGAATATCCTCGACGCTGTGAACATAGCGAGAACCACGAGGGGCCCAAGCTGAGGTTTGAACAGCATTCGGAGTATCATTCCGACCACCGTAGCCCATGTTGCCTCGTTTCTCGCCTCATTTCCTTTTTTGTTTTGCGTATCTCCTGTCGTGCTAGCTTGCTCTCTTGGTTCTGGTTTGTTTTCTCCAGGTTTGCTACTGGGCTCTCCACAGTGTGTTTTGCGATCCACGTCGTTGCTGTCCTTGATTTTCGCACGCTTTTG
>JACKZZ010022292.1_pt1 | contig 11591 bp, 6 predicted proteins | sample 8027871 | NCBI WGS metagenome assembly JACKZZ01 (sample SAMN15724774, study PRJNA655200) | protist metagenome | isolation source: fluorescence activated cell sorting (FACS) single amplified genomes of... | place: USA: West Boothbay Harbor, Gulf of Maine | collected 2000-07-19
GCCGAGGATTTTACTGGACACAAGGAGGCGCCTATCGGATGAGTCATCCGTATTGAATTGAAATTGGAATTAGCTTGGACTCGGATCATGATTGGATACAAGACCATAGAAGATGAGTTGAATTTTTTTTCCAGAGTGTCGCTGTGCAGAATTCTGTCTACAAAAGTGGAAGATCAAATGATTACATGATATTAAATGATCTCCTCAATTAATATACAACTAGTATTATTCCCACACAGGTATGCGAACCAAACTGGAATTTTCGAATCTCTGAACGCTAACGGTCTGGCGACAGCTGCGGAGGCTAATTTATTTCGCACTTTGGATGTTCCCACGGGAAAGCCGCTGTTCGATGGGTTTTGGGAAGACATGTGGAAAGTGACATTCGGAATGCCGATTGTCTCTCAGGAGGAGGAGAAAACTTTGAGTAGTGCAAGTTGTCGCGATGGTGTTCTGCATTTGGGGAGGGATTTCATGCCACCGTATGGGAACGATGAGTATCTTGGAGATGGTGCCTCTAATGTAGAAGCAGTGGAGAAAAGTGGCGAGAGTAGGAGAAAAGTGGGAGACAAGACAATCATCTGGTTGTCGGTTTTGATGTCTCAGCACAAAAATTTAAATGGAGATGCAGCTGCATTGCTGACAACGCCAGCGTTGCGGGAAATCCAATCTTTTTTCAATACTGCAGATTTGTCCAACGTTCCAGAGTTGCAAAATCTGGCCAAGTATCATTTAGGTTTGAATCTTGGCCAAGATCCGCAGGGAATGTTTGACACGGGTTCCATTCCAGCAGCTATGGAAACGTTTGCGACCATACCGGAGGGCGCTCCTCATATTGGTGTGCTAGGAGACATTCACACCTACGGATGCCGACTGGGCTACCATCTGGCGGATACCGTGTACAACGTTCCCTACATGACTCCAAAATGCGTGGAGCAAGTCGGAGACGCGAGATTCCCGCGATTCATTTCTGGAGGTACCCGCATGCATAGTATCGTGGAGCCTGTGAAGAAAGTACTGAAAGAAATGCAGTGGTCCCAATTCGCATTCGTTTCCGCCAGGGATCGTGCAACTGGCAAATATGCACATTATCATGGGATTTTGCCCGCCTTCATGGAAACAGTGAATTCGAATCCGGATGAGGGGAAAAAGAACGAGGGGCCCGACGACGAGAACGAATTCCTATTTGACGTCATTACGCGCAGGAATGGAGGGCAGAACGAAAAGTTTCTCCCGTTCTTGGAGGATGATGCGCTTATGTTCTATCATAACTCGGCCGAAGATGACGCGAAAAAGCGAGTGGATACAGCGAATGAGACAATTCAAGCGTTACAAGGGTTAGAAGCGACAGTAATCGTGACTCTTGCTAATACGCCTGAAGTGATGCTGTTGAAATGCGTCGCTTTTCTGTCTCACCGAACTTGGTGGCAAAGTTCGCGATGGGTAACGGTGGGTGAACAGCTACTCGCACGAGATCTTCGTGATGTTGAGCAATTGCCTTGCTCTGTCGCAGAAATGTCGATCTCATCTGAGGGACACATGAACCTGCCCGCATCGCCGCTCTACGAAGAGGAGGATCGGACTCTCGATATTCCGGGTTTGAGAGTGCAATATGTCCGAGAACGGATGGCTAGATCGGCAGTGCACTGCCATGGATGGCTCAAATTTCAGACGTGGATGAACCTCAAAGATGATGCTTCCTTGGATATGATTGAGGTCCATGAGGCGCGATGGCTAGGCCCTCCGTACTATAAGAAACGAGATGCGACCGACAAATCCCATCTTCGAAAAGTGTACGGCATTCAAGTGAATCAATTGGATGAAATGCCCATGTTCCCCAACTTGAACTGCGAGCCCCTCTTCATTGGAACCGTGTATGATCTGGTGTTTTCCTACCTGAAGGCTCTGAACGATTGGGTGGGCCAGGGAAATAAGTTGGAAAATCGACTGGCAACGACGTCAGGAGGAAGAGTCCAAGATATGAACGCCAAAAAAGAAATCTTCGAGATTTTGAAGCAACAACAAAGTTTTCAAGGCGTGAGCGGTAAATACCGCTACGAAGCAGGCATAATTTCCTCTCCAGCTGATATCACCTATCGAGAGGAAATCATCAGCGGACAGTCGACTAAAATATCTTCTCCGACTCCCAACACCTTTGGAGTCGCGCGTGCACCACTCCTGCAGATAAGACAGTGGTATGCCGTGCCACAAAATGGAATGAAAGATCCGACGCTGAAGGGAACGGTTGTCGAAGATGGATCGACGTCCACACGATCCTATGCGATCGAATGGGCCCGATCTGCTTCTTCCGGGTATCCGAAGCATGCTTTTGTTGACTGGCCTTGGCGGGCGCCTGTAGAGACTACCTCAGGGATAAGAAGTTCTTCAGGATCAAGTAGAAAAAGTAAACGAGAGCTACTAGTCCAGAATGAAGAACTCCAGGACGCAGAGCTAATCCGGACCCTTCTATCAAAAGAGGTCCACGAACAACCTAAGGACATGAGGCAAGAGAAAAATGGTCAGAAGCAAACGACGGCGGAGTTGAGAAACGAATCTTTACCTTTTAACATGGGAGACTCCCATGTTAAAAGGATAGCAGAAAAGAGACATGGGATACTAGTAATATCCTCGCTGTCAGACATTATTTCTGCATCGCGATTGGATAAGAATGCTACGCTTCCAGAATACCAACATCAAGAGCCGGAAATATCTGCTTTGACGAGACGCCTAGAGGATGAGACTCTCAAGGCCTGTCCATGGTTGCGCCACACAGGTCTGGATTATGTCGTGAGGTGTGCAGACGGACATGTCTGCAACATTCAGCACGATTCTAAATGCTGTGTGGAGCGAGGGAGTCAGCGAGTTCAATGCCCACCGAACTATCCCAAGATGTGCGAAAATCCTGTTTGCCAGGAAGCCAATCAAGACGAGTATTGCTGTCGCAATGATGACAGGTGCGAAACACGTTTGGAGTATGGAGGATTGCGGAAATGCCCGTATACTACAACGACCACGTCCACCGTCACCTCTGGGTTCTCTTTCTCAAGTACGACGAGCACCAGCACAACCCGAACGAGCAGCACAACGTCTGGTTTCTCTAGCACGAGCATGTCAACGCCCGGTTTTTCAAGCACTCCGCGTAGCAGCACTACAACACGAACGAGCAGCACGATTTCGGGTTTCTCAAGCACGAGCAGCACCACGAGCAGCTCAACGTCTGGTTTCTCAAGCATAAGCAGCACCACAACACGGACAAGCAGCTCAACGTCCGGTTTCTCAAGTACGAGCAGCACAACCACGGGGACGTCGAGTTTCTCAAGCACGAGTAGCACTACAACACGAACGACCAGTTCCATCTCGGGCCTTTCCACCACGTCCACAGCACAATTTCCGGAACAGATCACGCAACATCCAGCTGATGCGACGACTCAGTATCCTGGGCAGACTTTTTTTCCACAAATGACCGAGCGAGTCTACGATACGACAACCCCATTTTCCGGACAGACGTTTCCTCCGCAGACCGCAATTGGGTCGACGACGCAATTTTCGGGTCAGACATTTCCGCCAGTGCTGACGTTGCAGCCGGATGACACAACAACGCAATATCCTGGCCAGACCGAGCCAGCCTTTCCGCAGCAGGTCACGCAAGATCCAGACGAGGCGACAACCCAGTATCCTGGGCAGACGAATTTGCCGCAGATCACCATTTCGGTCGGCGAAGCAACAACCGCGTTTGCCGGACAAACATTTCCTCCGCAGGTGACTGGTGAGGCGACAACGCCTTTCCCTGGGCAGACCACGCCTGTTTTTCCGCAGCAGATAACTGGGAGCCCAAACGAGGCCACGACGCAATATCCTGGGCAGACGACGCCAGTGTTCCCAGAGCAGATCCCGTCCAACGAAACCGATGCAACAACACCATATGCTGGACAAACAACGCCCGTGTTTCCAGAGCAAATCACTGAGAGTGCGGACGATACGACGACAGCATATCCTGGGCAAACACCTCCAATGTTTCCGGAACAGCTGAATCCGAATCCAGCCGGTTTGACGACGCAGTTTCCTGGTCAGACCTTTGGTCCTCAAATCACCAACAGTGCCGACTACGTCACAACACAGTTTGCCGGGCAGACGTTTCCCGTGCAGGCATTTAGCGACGCGACAACGCCTTTCCCAGGACAGACAACTCCTGTTTTTCCTCAGCAGGTGGTCCATGATCCCGCCTGGGAAACAACCACAGCATATCCCGGGCAAACAACACCAGTATTCCCGCAGCAGCTCACAGAGAATCTAAGTGACACAACAACACCGTATGCTGGACAAACAACACCAGTCTTCCCGCAGCAGCCCACAGACAGCCCCGGCGATGCAACGACGGAGTATTCTGGGCAGACGACTCCCATGTTCCTGCAGCAAGTTGAAGTTAGCAGAACAACACAATACCCTGGGCAGACATATTTTCCGCAAGTCGGCGATGATACAACAACGGCATTCGTGGGACAGACATTCCCGCCCCAGCAAACGCTATTTCCAGGCGACATCACAACCCAATATCCCGGACAGACATGGCCACCGGGCCTGCTCCCAACAACCACCACATCAACATCAGGATTTTCATCTACCAGCACTTTTACAACATCAGGATATTCCACCACATCGTCGACTTTGTTCAATCCTTTCGCACAAATATTTGAACCTATCGAACCGCCGGGTGGAGGTCAACCTGAGCAGCAGATTGAGGGTGGAACGTTCCCGCCGCCTCCGACGACCACGACAACGACGACCACGGAATACGTATACCTCAACTGGTACGCGGATCGCCGCTTTTACTTCCCAACCGAATTTGGGGACGACGGGAGACCAAAGATCAATTTTGACGCCTCGCCGGAAGAGCAGGCGTCCTTTGTCTGGGATCCAGCGCCAGATCTCGAAAATGACGATGACGATGGTGAAAATCTTGGGGCCAAAAAGAACACAACTGTAGTGAAACCGCCATCGATAGAAAGGGTAAATTGATTTTGGTACATTTTCTACGCATTTGTCTCAGATTTTTATTTTGTCGTCATCGTCACCGTCAGTGGTTGTCGATTTCAGGATCGAAGAACAGCTCGAAAAGATAGTACAGCATTTTTATCAAATATTTCTATCAGGTTGAGTGCGGGTACGGAGAAAAACGTTCGATTGGTGGTGACAGTTGCGAGCCATGCGAGGTTGGCTATGGTGCTGCACGCGACAAAAGTAAGAACTATCTCCAGGGAAAATGTGAACTTTGTCAGCCTGGTGAATATTCCGCAACTGAGAAATACGACTCTTTCAGTGGTCGGATCGTTCGGCTCGATTACAGTATCTGTCTTCCCTGTCCTCCCGGTCACACTTCAAATCAGACAGGCCAAGCCCTTTGCACTCCCTGCGGTTTCGGTGAGGTACAGCGTGAGAGCGGGAAGACGGAATGCTCCACGTGTCCTGCAGGGCAGCACGCTGACCAGGAAGGTCTCTTACATTGTGTCGTGTGTGAGGCCGGCACATACAGTGAAACCCCTGGCAGCAAACACTGCCAAAAATGTCCGGGAGGCGCAACCACAAAAAACGTTGGCAGCGTATCTTTTTCGGCTTGCCAGTGTCCGAAGCGTCAGTATGCTAAATGCCTAAGTGGCAGAGGCTATCGAAAAGGATTATCTCCTCAGGATTGGGGAAACGCCTGTGGCATCGGAAATAACCTAACAGATTTGAAATGTCAGCGATGCTCGTCCGGACAGTTGTGCAGCGGATTTATGATGCGGGTGGATCCCAAAAATGGAAGTTTGCTTTACGATGAGAAAATCTTTGAGGATGATGAGGGCACGCGTGGCAGTCTCACGAAGAAAAAAGAGGAGGTCGATCTTGGAGTCCGTCGTCTTGAGAAAGCGAACAGCTCTAGTTTAACCTACACCTCAAGTGACACACAAGAACAAATCGAAGATAATTCGACTTCTAGTTATAACAGCAGCAACGTTTCCAATGGAAACTCTACAGAAGAAAAGAAGATTTCTTACGACGACACGTTCGATTGCAATGATGGGAACACAATCTGCATACACGCACCACCGATACCGAGGCCCGGATACTGGACCAGTTTGGAAAGCACGTAAATTTTTCATACGATATTTGATAAGTCAACCTATGTACGTATTTTAGCATGCACGATACAAGTTTTTTTTTCCAATCATACTTAGCGAAAATTGGTTCATATTTTGAAGACAACATCTTCAAGATTTATTTCCCCAAACAAGGTACGACGCTTATGATTGTGCCGTCCATCCTCGCTGTCCCGGTTTCGAGTACGAGAAGTGCGCCGAGCCCTGGGAAGGTTTCGTTTGCGGGAGTTGTCCCGTGGGAAATTCTATGAGTGGAAAATTTTTCGAGATTTGCGAGGCGTGCGAGGACGGTGATAGCGTGACGTTTTTCTTGTATTCGTTCCTCACGATGTTCGCCATGTGTTTTGTTATGTACAACATGCAGCATAACAATCAGCACGCAACCTTAGGAAGAGTCGCGACAACTGCAAGCTTCGGTATTTGTTTGGCCCTTTGTTTCTGTTTTTGTGTCTTTTTTTCTTCAAAGTGGAGCACTCGGGACTAGTTGGTTTTGCCTTTTGCGAGTAGCGTTTTTATTTAGTCAGGAGTGCATCTGAGAGAGATCTCTTGGTCGGCTCCCGAGAGAGCCAAATCAGTGTGTCAGAATCACATCCAAAGCATCACTCAGGTATGATCGTCCAAACTTTGCAAGCTCTTGCGGTTTTGGATAAGATGAGTATCAAGCCTCCGGGAGTCATGAAGATTTTTCTGGATTTCGTGAAATTGGTGGGGGTTATCGATTTCGCGCAGCTGATTGGGGGCAGCGGGTGCCTCATGGGTTCGAGCGCAAGAGGCAGAGCGGCGACACGTTCCATTGTCAGTCCCGTTTGTTGTGTGCTTGCCATGTACACCGTGGCGGTTTTCCACGATCGTTGTAAACATTTCAAGAGATTTCTTCCTAGTTCGTCTGGGAAACCCAACTTGGCAGAAAAAATTTTCAACTGCTGCTACAAAAAATACGATGATGATATTATCTGGTGCGGTCTTGGCTTGATTTGGAGCGTGTTTATGCTGAGTATTCTGATGGGCATTAACCAAGTCTTTCGATGTTATGATCACCCCATCATTTTCGCTGGCGATGTGTCCGACGGCCGCGAGTCTCTAACCGTTCCACAGTCGATCTACATTTATCCCGAGATTCTCTGTGGGAGTTCCGAGCATACGATTCTGAAGATTATGAGCTTTGTCTCCGTCGTAATTGTGATCGGTGCGCCGGTTTTCAAGATCAGTTACGTGATTCACAGGGCACAAGTCGAGTTGAGGGAAACACAGACGACAACGTTGAATTTGAGACGCTATGCTTTTTTAATTGGGCGATACGGAATCCAAAAAATGCATTGGATTGTTTTGACACTATTTCGCAACGTAGGACTCTCATATATCCCAGTCGCGTTCGGCAGAAGACCCAGTCTGCAAGTTCCCCTGTTCTCGTGTTACGTGATTTTCTGGGGCATGATGGTCTTGCGCTTTTTGCCGTGGAAGGTAAAGCAGCTCAGCTTTCTGGAGTCGTACATGCTGTGCGGCATCGGCATGGTCGGCGGTTGGATGTTCGCTTATTTGGCAATCGATGGGATCGCATTCATGGACAAATCGGAATTAGATAAGCAAATGAATCAGGATGGGACAATCGCCTCTTTCTTGTTGCTCGCTATTTTGGGCCTCTTAATCATCGGAGTATTAATGCATTTCTTCTACGAGGTGTTCATCAAAAAGGTCCAAGAAGGCGAATCATGTCAGCATATCTTGGATGGTGTGAAAGTCAAAGCACGGATCTTGAAATCTCTGCCCTTGGGTATAGGAACGCGTTACGTGGTAGAACAGCCGGAAAAAAGTCGCTTAATGCTCGAGGTGGAACGGATTTATGCAGAGATGGAGACGAGAATGCGAGCCTTTTATGAAAAACTGGAACGGAGGCTAATTTGGAACAAGCGAGATTTCTATGCGGATAGTACGGAGGGAGAGCAGCCAATTATTTACGATGCTCACCTCTACCGATTGTTCGGTCTTGAGAACAAGCGTGAGAAGCGATGCAACGATACCAGACGGCAGGCCCTTGCACTAGTAGAGAGTGTATCTTCTTCTCCGCAGAACCCTTCTGTCGATGAAATCACGCATTCGAGGGACCTCGTCGATCGCTTAGATATTGATTTTCAATTCTGGGAGCAAGAATTCGGAGACGACAACAACTACCTGCTCATCGAGGAGAGTCCGCGTGCCGTTCTTAGGAGCAGAATCGGTGAAGGCTCTGCGACACCGACCTCCCGAAAATCATGGGGGAATAGAGTTTTCAAGATTGAGATAGATAGTGGAGCGATCGATACTAGTGACGTAGTGTCCTCGGGAGATGGCAAAAATAATTCAGACTTAAACTGTATGTCGAATGCTCATACTGACGGATGCTTCGACATCACCATCGCGTCTGCTCCTTCGAAACGATCGCTATTGTCCAAGATGAAAAAACACAGTCGCAAGAACGGAGATGAAGATGGACATGATCCACTTACTAGCAACCACCTATTAAATGGAGGACACCAAGGAATAGAGTGGTGTGCTGCCACTCCAAGACTCCCAAGGAATAGAGAATTGATATTCGTTGATGAAGGTGGAGCTGACGCAGAGCAGGGGGCCCTGAAGAAAGCACTCACGTCTTCGAAGCAGGCGACACTATCTAGGAAAACATCGCCGAGCTCCCACAGAGATTTTTTCTGTTATCGACCTCCTTGCATCGATATGCCACCGAATAAAGAGAGGTCTTCATGTTTTGCTGTCTGCGATCCGAGCGCGTCTTACGACATCGACCATCAGCTTTATGAGACCAATAATTTCATGCAGAGGGCTAGAAATAGACTAGTCATCAAAATGAGCCACAATGACGATGATCGAGAAACACCTCTACAAGTAAACCGTAGTGATCATTGGAAAGAAATGAAGAAACACGCCGATGATCTCTTGGCACGGGAGGAGCACGCGCATCGTTTGGCAGAGGAGATTTGTGCGAAGCTCTTAGGTGAGGCGGCAGATATTAACATGCTTGTCTTATCGAACGAGGAAAAAGAGAAAGAGAAACACGCTCGTCTCTTGGCAAGAGAAATTTGCGCGAAGCTCTTTGCGAAGGCGACAGTTGCGCTTCTCTTGGCGAAGGAAGAGGAGAAGCATGTTGACATCATGGCAAGCACAGAAGCAGTGTATTTCGAGAATCATTTTCCCCAAAATATAAAGCGTGAGTATCTCCCTAGACGGGTAACTAAGGGGTCATCAACAGCGGCGAGCCTTTCATATCATGAAGAAGATCTTCCGGACAGCCAGTCAACATCTCTGCCGCAATTCACACCCAACGCCAGGTCAGAGATTGGAAGGAACACTCACGATGTTGATCGTGATACCAGCTTCAAAAATGTCGGCAACCATCAGCTTCAAATCGACCCCATTGAAAGAACAACGTTGTGGCACTCTCCGACGCGTCAGGATATCGTCCTCTTCAGTAATCCAAATCAGCAGAGAAGGCAGCTGCTCTGGATAAGAAACTCCCAGACTCATCCTGAAATGGAAAAGGAGTCCGCTACCGCCAGTACTGTAGCAAGCACAGAGTTCAGTCTTGAGACTACGCCTCTACCGAATCTTCGGGGAGTAGAGCAAACGCTACTGAGGGAGCGATCCACGAACAAATCAACAGCGAGTAGCCAAACAGTCGGTTTAGACGATCCTCTTCCATTCCGTGGCGCATCTCATCTGTCGAAGCAATTCTGTAATGATTTCCGTATTTTACAAGGATCTTCATCGTGGTTGATGACGTCCTCCACCTCGCCCGAATCGTGGCGTACTCCCCAGAGTGCAATTTTGTTCAGCAACCCAAACCAGCAACGAAGGCAACTCCGATGGCTGGCGCAGACCCATGATATTACTCCACCATATTCTGAAGTTGATTCGATGGTCGAGGAGAAATTAAAGACTGCTGTTGTACGACTGACGGAGGTGCGATCTCAGATTCTACCTTCTTACTGCGACTCGTCTCAAACTGCATGGACTCCAGAACAACAAGAAGAAGCTAATGTCAGTCTAATTGCACGCTACAAGCGAGATGAAGGCGGAAATAAAGCTACAGAGGCCCTCTCTGAGGCATCTTCGTCTTCGTCACAGAGGGCGGGCGGCCCAATTTTCCTACCCTCATCTCGTCGAGCAACAATGAGCTGCCAAACGAGCTGCGAAGAAGGTGCAACTTCTAGCACATCGGTGTGTCACATCGTCACGGTGAGCACATCACCGCATGAGGCTGACGACTCGATTCCATTGGACGAGCAGGTCACGATGTCTTCTTCAGTCACATTTGGTGATTGCATGCACGGTGTCTGGGAGACCGGATCCGGTCGAAACGGATGAAGATTGGGGAAGGATTTTTTAAACTGTCTAGTGCTATTCCACTAATTAAATCTGTTTTTGATATTGTCTGATTTGGATAATGTTGCCATTCTTTAATATGTCTGGTCCGACATTGTATTGACTGTTAGTTATCCCATTCTCACTTCTATGCCTGTCTATCTCTATCTATAGATAAAGTCAAAGATTACTTTTATTTACCAGATTCCACGGCCAGTCAGACTTTTTCAGCGGGCAGCAAATTGGATGTTGTGAGGCACCCGATGCGTCGCTCACAGCAGCTGCGAAAGTTTGCTCTGGGCGTGGACAGTCGGACCTGCATCTCTATATGTTTTGACTGTTTCTTCAATGTCATGCATTCTTCGCGTTCATTACCGCTCTATTTAGTCTCGGAGTTTATCTCGTCCGTCTTTTTTTGTTTTTTTCATGTTTTTGTTTGCGTCAATTTCAACTTCAACAGTACTAGCTTGCATATCGAGTCGATTCAATCAAGATCCAAGAACACTAACCTCATCGTGCATAGCGTTTTATCTAAATTCAATCATCATAATGCATATTAATCACATTTACTAAATTGCAGTGGAGAGATCGACAAGAATTTCTCGCAGTCTTTGTAGGGAAGAAAGACATATTGTACGTATAGATTATCTACAACTGAAATTGATCTAAATCTGATATCATCCAAACGGTGTCGTTGAGTTGTCGCAATCCTGAATAAGGTGCGCAATTCAATCGCACCGTCTGGACGGTCATCTCCAAGGTAGTCTAGTTGGCAGCCATTTTGCCATCAAGTAGTGCAAGCAAGCAAGTTTCGGCTATGAGCAAATTATCAATGCAACTTCACAGTGTGGATCAAGTTAGCATCAAGTATTCGAACGGTGAACTTCTCGTTTTCGTTTCCTCATCCACTTCTATTTACATGATTTTTATTTTAGTCTCCCTGAGTGTAGCATAATATCCCTTTATGTAAGATGTACGATTAGGGACCATTCGACCCAAATCGATGATTTCTGGGTAGGGTTTGACCGTTTCTTCTAGCGGGCGAAGATAGGCCCAAATAATCGCTAGAAACTAAGCGGGGGCGGAGCGGCCGTCGGCCCCCAG
>JACKZZ010004357.1_pt1 | contig 11583 bp, 8 predicted proteins | sample 8027871 | NCBI WGS metagenome assembly JACKZZ01 (sample SAMN15724774, study PRJNA655200) | protist metagenome | isolation source: fluorescence activated cell sorting (FACS) single amplified genomes of... | place: USA: West Boothbay Harbor, Gulf of Maine | collected 2000-07-19
GAAGAAGTACGGACCACTGCGGATCTGGGATGTGCGGAAGGTGAAGAGTTTAGATTGGCTCACGGGAAAGGCGAGCGACGAGATCAAAAAAATGTTAAAGCACGTGGGCAATCAGGGATGCGCGCGGCAGCAGGCGGTAGTGGCACAAGAACTGACGGCCGCGTGGCACAACACTAAGATTAGCCTTGCTGATTTGGATCTGAGCGGGTGGAAGGTACGTGGGGTCAAGAGCATGAGCTACGCCTTCGACAGGTGGTGGAACTTTACCGGCACGCTGAACAATCCGGAAGGTTTGAATAACTGGGACGTCAGCGAGGTCGTGGACCTCAGCTTCTGTTTCCAGAAGTGTCATGTCTTTAACTCTCCGCTACAGTCCTGGGATACAGGGAAGTTACGGGCGCTCTTTCGCATATTAATTTATGCGACATTCATTGGCTTCTACGCGCATAGGCTGGACGGGTATAGAGATGCTTACTGTGCCTGGGCTGCACGCGTCTATGTGCAAAACCAGGGAAGTCCTTTTATCTTCGTCTGCTCCCTACTTGCTCTTTCAACAGCGGTGCCGGCGAAATCCAGGGCGATGCAGCGCCAAGGCTTTCTGATACGCAGAAGTCGTGTCCGGAAGCGCAAGATGTATGTTAGTAGCGCTTAAAGGGTGACTTGCGACCAGAAACAAGTTATTCTTATGTTACACGCGAGTGCGAAAGTTGTGCCCCCTCTAAGGGAGGTAAAGGACATGGACTTCGCGTTCTTTCGGTGCCAAGAATTCGACCAGCCGATCACAAACTGGGACGTTAGCAAAGTGAACAGCTTCTACAGTCTCTTCGCCGGTTGCACCAAATTCAACCAACAGCTCACCTGGAACCTCACTTCGGCGGAGGACATGGATGATATGTTTTGGGAGTGCAAGCACCTAAACAAGCCCATCCAGTTTTCTAACACTTCCAAAGTGCGAAGTTTGCAGGGTGTTTTTCGATTTTGTGAGGAGTTCAATCAGAAGTGCACGGGAGAGTGGGACGTGAGTGCGGTTAAGAACACGCGACTCATGTTTCACGGGTGCACGGCGCTCAGCCAGGAAATCTCGGACGTTTTCAGCTTCGAAGACTCGGCTGTGGAGCTAGCGCTCGAGGACGGCGATGCACGCAACGGCAAAATGGAGAATGTGGCTTCGATGTTCCGTGGATGTGATCGCATGAAAAAGAAGGGGGCATGGCTGAAGGGACTCGCGCCGGTGCTGTTCGGCGAAGATAAGTGGCGTACGATATATGTACCGGAGAGAAGTCCGGAGGAAGCTTTGAGGAGGCTTGCGGCGGTCTGCGGAGTGAGGCTCGAATGAGGAATTCGTAGCCGAGTGGGGCAAGTACTTCGACGACCAACTGATAAAGGCTGTTGCATCGGAAAAGATGCTCGCCGTCGCAATATCAAGTGTGTGTCCCAGGACAACTTGTAGTTGTACACAAAATTATTGACGAATTATCTTCAAATTAGAGTCGAGTTATCTTTAGGATCAGAAAAATGCCGGTGTACTCTTAAAAGAAGCAAATTTTGGATTTGGGGGTTGAGTTGCAGCTCGTGAGAAACACGACCTTCAGATTGGTTATCAGTGTTGAATTTGAATCGCCGATTTGCAATGCACTTTGCTGCATGAGGAACGCTGCCTCATCCTCGGATGGAGCTCTCGAGCACGAGCGCGACGTGTTCTACAACGAGTGACGCCAAGTAAATCTAATGTTCCAGCCGCCCGCGCGAAGTGTACTTAAGGAGAGCTCCCTGGACGCAGAGTGATCGGAGAGACGCGAGGACTAGTGGAAGGAGTGAGTGCGGCTCCTGTCGCTTGCCCTAGAAGAATCTCATGCACGCCCACTATCAAGCACGCGCTGAGCGGCTCTGACGTACTTATTCTTAATTAGCAGAACCACGAGTCGCAGAATTAGATGTCCTGTTGCAGGGAAGAACGACGTGGAACACAATGAGGTAGAGTTCTATTATCAGTATTAACCACTCGTAGCTGACCATGAGGACCGACGTTACTCTGGCACAGTGGAGCGGTTCCCGCAGCGCTTTTTTTCAGGGAAAGTGTCGGCGTTCACTTCCCCATCGATCTGGCGGCGCGGAACAGAGCGCCGAGCCGTCGCGATCGAACTCGGCCACAAAGAAGCCGACGCTGGACACTACGGACATTTTTACTTCGAGCACGTCGATCCCGGGGGCAGGTAGGAAAAGGCGGCGGAATCATTTGGACAACTTCATGCTCGCTAGTAGAGTACGAGCTCACATTCAAAAAGTGCAGCAACCTCTTCCGCAACCTCCACCCTCTACCACTACCACGTTCCCGCGCCGTCCTTCACACCGACTTACACTAAACGCTCGAAGTTGAAGCGCCATCAGTCGAGCGACACCACTGTAAGAGAATTAAGCCGATCGGTGGACGAAAGCGCCGCTGTCAAGGTTCTTTCTGCCGACTGAAGCCAAGAGCTTCACACGAAAGCTCTTCTCGCATTCTACCGACAGATGCAGAGCCGCAATTTCCAGAGATATGGCGAGAGACGCGCTATTTCTCGCAGAAGCTTTACGAAACCGAAAAAGGTCCATCAGAAACTAGACAGTAAAGGCAGACGAATAGAAGATGGCGGTCTCTGTTTCGTGTGGTGGCATGGCACAGCTCCTGTGCGAGCACTACAAGTATTGCGTATTTACGAGTGTGTCCCGGTCTGCAGGGGTATATCGAGTTGGCAAGGTTTCGCATTGGACCAGCTACCGACTGCATCATCCTGCTCTTGCGTTGCTTTCCGTGCTTTTTGTGGTTTGTGGGATAGTATCAAGTTCGAATCTTCGCCTCAGAGAGGCGATGCCGCAGAGCGTTTGTTTTTACCGAGCGAGGGTAGATGGGTTCTTTTCGGTCTCTAAGACGTACTAAGGGTGGACGAGGAGCATGCGCAGCTGCTCCTGGATGTGCGCGACAGCGTGGTCGACGCGATGGCTGCAGTGGTGCCGGAAGAGGATCCTGGTGTACCAGAGGCAAAGCGCCGCAAGATCAGTAGTCCGTCAAACTCAAAGAGCCGGGCATCCGCGAGCAGCAACAGGTCCGCGTCGAGCTCTAGTAGCAAGAAGAATCCGCCCGCAGACCCCACGGCGACGTGCGAAATCTGTCTGGAAGATTTCGACGAGGCAGCGCGACGGCCGTTCAAAGTAGCGGGCTGTAAGAAGGGGCGCCAGTTCTGCGAAACCTGCACGATGGCGCACCTGCTAAGACTGGACGAGCTCGATTATAGAGGAAACCCACAGGAAAGACGCGGGGAAGCCGAAAGGTAGACCGCGCGACGCAGTAGACAGCATGCAGAGTGGCGGCAGCATGCAGAGTGAGTGCCCCGGGGGCTGTGGCGGTCCTTGTCACACCGACCACCAGCCGCCACGAGCAGAAGCGCGAAAAGGGCAGGGCTTCGGGAGGTTTTGCCTGGAGTGTTCGAACCTGACCAAATGTAAGAGCAAAAGAGAGCGGATGGAAAGCGAGAAGGAGGCGGGCGATATGCGACGACCGAGGAGGACGAGGAAGGGGTGGCAATCATGCCCCGGAAGTGCTGAGCCAGCTCGGGCTGGGGGCAAGGAAGTGTTGAACTTGAAATGGCTTGCGGAGTTCGAAACAAAATGCAATGTGTGTGCGTAGGATCATGCGAGAATGTCTCGCCCATCCCAACGCTGCGTTCGCGCAAGAGGTCGCAAAGCCGCGTGAGAGTGGCGGACACGATGCGCCGAATGTCTGTAATCTAATACGTGTTTTAGTGTGTTGCTGTCATGATGATATGTGTCGTTGCACTGTCGGAATTCTAGCAGGCAGACGACCAGTTTTGTTATCAGACAGAAAACGGGCGCTGCGCCTGAGGGGACAGCAGCTGCCCAGGCACAAACTAGAAAGAACCTTCATCTTCAAGGTACCAAGTGGATATGGAGCAATCTCGAGGCCAGACTCCTGCCCTGGCTTTGGCGCCGCGCACTGTCTGGACCGGTCGATCGGTGGGTCTGTAAATAATATTTGTTGGTAAATGAGGCAATCCCATGTTCGGCCTTCATCTCACACCACACTCACACACTCACAGACATACAATCACAAAACACAGGCAACCAAAGAGACAATCTTAATTTTCTTCATTTTTGACTCAAATCATTCATTGAATGATCGATCCATCCCGATCGATTTCACAATCACATTGATTTGCCGATAATCTTGTTATTCTACTCCCTCTCGAATGCCACACGCCATTGATTTGGATTCTTGAACTTGATCTATCTGATCTCATTCTTCATCGATCGATCGAGATTCAAATCGAAATCGATTGAAATGAATCTCCCTCGATCGGTTTTCATCCATCGGAAAATGTCAAAATTTCTCTTCGATTGTTGTATTTTGGATTCTTGATTTTCATTCTTCATGCATCGATCGATCAAGATTCAAATCGAAATCGATAGGTTGAATCTCGATCGATTTTGATTGGGAAATCTCTGAAGATCTCCATGATTTTTGTCCATTGGATTCTATTTTCATTTTCATTGAGTTCATCAATCGATCGAGGTTCAAATCGAAATCTATCTATCATTTAAAATTCAGTCGATTTATATTGATTTTCATTGATTGATTCTTTGACCGAATCGAAATCGGTCAGACAATCACAAATTTTCTCTGGATCTGATCGGGATTCAGATCCATCCAGAGGGGACAAGAATTCTGGGGGGATTGGAGATCGATCGAATCGATCAGAAATTTTCTCTGCTCTGGATCTGATCGGGATTCAGATCCAGAGAGGACAAGAATTCTGGGGGGATTGGAGATCGATCGAATCGATCAGAAATTTTCTCTGGATCTGATCGGGATTCAGATCCAGAGGGGACAAGAATTCTGGGGGGATTGGAGATCGATCGAATCGATCAGAAATTTTCTCTGTCTGCTCTGGATCTGATCGGATGCGATTCAGATCCAGAGGGGACAAGAATTCTGGGGGGATTGGAGATCGATCGAATCGATCAGAAATTTTCTCTGGATCTGATCGGGATTCAGATCCAGAGGGGACAAGAATTCTGGGGGATTGGAGATCGATCAAAATCAAATCGACCTGAAATTTTCTCTGGATCTGATCGGGATTCAGCTCCAGAGGGAACAAAAACTCTTCCATCCAGACACAATCGATCAAAAATTTTTTTTTGATTGAATCTGATCGATGGGTATTCTTTTTGATTTCGAGAGAAGGAATTCATCCTTGATTTTTGTCTTCTGGATTCTTGATTTTCATATGGGATCGATCGAGATTCAATTTCAAATCGAAATCAATTGAATCTCGATCGATTTTCATCAGAATGTCTGTGAATCTATTTCCACCCACGCTGGGGCTGGGCGTCAAGTTTCACATGTCTGTTTTCAGCTTCAAATATGAGCGTGGTCTGGTCTCCGATGTTCAAGGTCAAGCAATATACATGTTCTCGAGTGAGTCTGAGTAGTGGCAGAGTTTGTTTTGTTTTGGTCTTGGTGTTGGTGTTGGTAAATCACTTTCATTCATATTCTTCGTATTGAATGTGAAATGTTGTGATGCTGATGTCCACTTGAGCCTTTAAAGTTATCCGTGTGTGCGTGTGGTACATTCTGTACATGCCGTCTTCTCCTGATAATTACATTTACAAGGGGGAGGTCAGCGCATTGTTAAATTGATCTGTACATATTGGCTGGGTGCGGCATAAAGTACAACAATCATTGCGCATGTATGGATGGCGCATTCGTCAGCACCAGCAGTTACATGAGACGAGCTCGATATTAGGCATCGTTGTGAGTGTGAGTCTAGATCTGACACACTCGGACTAGTGCGCCGTGAAGAAGCGGCATCCACTGCAGTCTCCGTGTGTCAAGACGTCGTGCACAGGTTTATGGTGTCCGATGAGAAGAACAAACTATCTAAGTACCTCTGGCCTTCATCTTCAAGGAGACCGGGCGGCACAACCACCACCATCTGATACAACGTCAAGAATGTGCATAACAGTAAGAGCGATCCTAGATGAGACGAACCTACTCCACTTCTTCCCCCGGGGTTCGACTTCGATCGCCGGCCGTTGCCAGCTTCGATTTCGGATGTTGGGCATCGTCCCCCACCTCTCCCTCTCTCAACAGACCTTCGGTTTCCCCGTTTGCTGCGGCATCGGACCCGGGCTCGTCGTCCACTACTCCTACCTTCTTCTTCCTCCCCGTAATCCGCTTTTTCATCACACCCGTTCCCGCGGTTCCCGGAGCTGCGCCCGTTCGTCCCTCGTCACCACCAGCCAAACCTTCCGCTTCGACCCCCAGAGATGATCCTTCCTCCACTTCTTCTTCCATTGCTTGTTGCATTTCTTCCCCCGTGCGTATGTCACCCGAAGCGTGATGGTCTCGGAGCAGGACAAGATCATGGACCAGGTAGGAGCCGACCAGCAACACCAGCGGAAAAATTTTCTTACAGAAGGAAATACTCTTCTACTCAGTCCATCTTGGTGGTGATGTTTGATGATGCTCCTTTATTCATTACTACAGCTGACTCCTCGCCGGCCCCTGCTACGGCGGCATCATCCGCAATCGATTCGCCTGCTTCGACCCCGATGGAAGGTGCTAGGCGTCGAAGCAGGCGAATCGATTTCGGAGGAGTCAATCAATATCAATCAATAGTGTCTTCAGCGCTGGCCCATTTTTCTTTTTCTCATGCCTCTGCCCAGTGCTGCAGAGAAGCTCAACAGCAGCCTGCGCTGTGGCTCCGAAAGGGCACAGCGTCCACGTCCGTCCAAACATCCGCGAGCGCTCTCAGCAGCTTCGCCAGTCATTTCACGGTCTCAGCATCAGCAGTTGCGACGTCGTAAGAAACATTAGCAAGTTAGCGCACCTACAGCTACCAGTTACAGAATGTAAGGCTATTACCACAACCGAGCGCGTAGCGGAAGGCAGGAAGACGTGACGAGGTACAATAAGCAGGCGAATCAGGCGAAGCAGGCGAATCGCCCGCAGAACGAGTCGAAGCAGGCGAATCGATTGCGGAGCAGTAGTCGGACGACTCTACTGTCGATAGCTTTCGCGAGCGCCTGCCTGTAAAGCTCGAGGTCGTTTGCCGCTCCCGCAGGAAGGTAGAGCAGCGCTTTTTGCTGAAAGTGTTCGCTTTGCACAATCTGTTTAAATGGGCCTTCCCCCGTCTCTCCTGTGGTCCGCCAGGCGCTCTCGCCCAGGTACTCGAAGGCGGCGGGGTTCTGTTGCACCGCCGCCACCACCACTTCAGGCGTCGCGCGGACTTTTGCCGAAGCGAAGCGAAGGGACCGCCCGTCGATCCGCGCCGCCCTTTTGAAAAAGCTCTCGTTGTCGCGCAGAAGCAGCGCGTAGTTCGGCTTCTGCTCAAAGAGTTCGCCGAGAAAATCGCCGGAGCCTTCGTCCTGCATCCGGCGGAGCGTTCCCTTTTCGGCGGTGGTAAGAGAGACGAAGTTTTCCGGCTCTGTTGAGAGACCGTCCCCGACCTTCCTTTTCTTCGCCGCGACTACTGCTCCGCAATCGATTCGCCTGCTTCGACCCCGATGGATCGGGGTCGAAGCAGGCGAATCGATTGCGGAGCGGTAGTCGGACGACTCTACTGGTTGTTCGGAATGGACGGCATATCGCCTTCGGTGCGCCGTCCATTCCGAACAGCGAGTATATCGCCTTCGGTGCTTGATACCGCCGGGCTAGCTGTAATTCATACCAAGAAGATGGACTGACGTTTATCTCTAACAAGAATGGTCGTTTTCGTAACCACCACTGTATATCCAAATGCGAATCCATGGACGCTGTAGTTGTAGCCCGCCGCAAGGACGCCGCACATCAAGCCCAGAGGTATGATCGCCCACAAGTATGCAGCGACATGTCGTTCTTGCGAGTAGCACGGGAGGTAGCGAGGGGCGCCGGCGGGCGCTTGCGTCGGTGTTGCTGATGTGCTGCTAGAAGTGGAAGAAGATCTCCGCGGAGGACCACAGCAGCCAGATTTGAGAGCGGGCGGCTTCCTTATTCAGATTACCAATCACTAGGGGGAAGCACAAGCAGTTGATGGGGCATAGAACGGCTTGGTGAAAATACATCCAAGAACAGAAGAATTTTTCAAGAAGGATGAGCCTATCGTCTGGAGCCAATAAATTGCAGGGGCCAGCAGAAAACCTCCGCAGTCGATCGGAATGCGTCCTAAAACACTTATTGGCTCCTAGTCCGCCCGAGTAACTGTACTGTAAGGTTACTCGGGCGGACTAGGGCGGCCAGCAAGTGTTTTAGGACGCAATACCTCTGTCTGTCTTTCACACAAAGGAATAAGGAAGACCGCGACCAGTGGTCTCCGGTGTAAGGACAACAGCAGCACAAGAACCGGAAGCAGCCGCACCAGCCTGCCACTGCGCTCTGACCCTGAAAGCAGCACAGCTCTGCGAAAAGCGGCGGCACCCTCTGGATCACCCCCGTGAGCCCGACCGTGTTCACTTTAATCGCGCCGCGCCCGGTGAAGTAGTTCTGCGCCCCCCCCGCGACCGCGCCCAGCATCAATCCGACGGGAAAGCACCGTTCGTGATGCGGTACGGCGTGCCCCCTGCCGTCTTTTCCGGCGGGGAGGTAGTAGAATACGTAGTGGAGAGCCGAAACGATTTCGAAAACCACTGTGACCACCGCCAAAACCAAGCCGGCGTACCGCGGAACCCTCTTCAGGATTAGATCCGCAAGCAAAGCGCCCACCGCGTTGAAAAGAATGGCCGACAACAAAACGGAGCCGTTGCCGAGGACAACCCTATCGATCCGTTTCGCCTGGGCGTACTCGTCCTCGTCCAGCTCTGTCTTCAGCTCCTTTACATCGTCCCCGATCGCCGAGAAATTTTCCGAAACCGCCACCCCGTAGCGGATGAAATTGCCCATGGGAACTGCGGAAAAGACGTTGTACCGGACGAGGTAGACCACATTTGTGAACCCGGCAGCGAACGCGAAAAAGAAGCCACACGCGTACAGAAGACTTGTCAATCTGTAGTGCCACCACTTGTCCGGATTCGTAAACAGTTGCTCGTGGATGTTTTTTTTCACGGAGGAGTCGAGCAGAGGCTCGGCCGCTCCGGGATCGCTGTCATACATGTAGCCATCGCGGTCGTTGTCGTACTGGAAATCGTCCTCCTCCTCCCCGTCGGCCGGCGTAAAGGGAAGTCGTGTTTTCGGCGCGCCGCTGCCGCTAGATGAAGTACTAGCGGGCGCTACCCTCATGGTTTTTGATTTCTACCGACGTTAAGGATCTGTCCCTATATACTTGGACTCTAATACGAACCAAGACCAACTCAGTTCCTCAGAGGACAAAAACCAATCTGGACGAAGCCGTGGAGCTTTTGGGGGAAAATTGATTGTTGTCGGGCGATCAGCGATCCTCGCGTTACCGATTTTTTACTGAGAAGGTAGAAAGCAAGCAACTGTCCCACGAAGAAGTTCACACGACCCCCGGATCTTCGAGCCCTGGTGATCGTGGTGGTGGTGCCTTCTTGCACAGCAGTCCGTCGATAAGCCCTGACTGGAGGATAGATTCGATTTCGTACGTCCAGCCCCACGATGGCAGATGGATGATGATCCATGACGTACATCGAGTCGTGAAAACAGGACGAAAAGGATCGGGTAAGAAGAGTAATTACTGACACGCACGAAGGCCCACAGCCGGTCGTATTCCAGAGTGCGAGAGAATCTAGCAACCCACAAGCGAGGAAGCAGAAGTTCGTCAGCCCCCAGAAGTAGAAGATGCACGCCAACCCACGAAAGAGATAGCACGTGGACTTCATACGAAGAGTCCAACAGCATGTGATGGGGCCGCCACAAGATTGGGTGTGGCCGTACGAACGTCTGCATTTTCGCAGCAACAACATCTCTGCCTCTGCTAGACAGTTGCGCAGTTTCTAACTCTTCGTTTTCATCAGATTCGGAGAATTCTAGGAATTTGCTGCCCTACGAAGATTCTCGTAGCAAGAAACGCGCAGGTCGCTCGTTCAGCCATCGGAACGCAGAGCTACGGTCTAATAGAGCAGGTCTCTACGAAGTCCGATAGTGCTGTAGTGGGGAGGCAACGAAAACCCTCGTACCGCCATCATCCTCCCCGATCGCCTCCACCTCCCCCAGCACCACCCTCCTTTATCTTCTCTGCCGCCGCTTGTCTCGCGTCCAATATCTCCTGTTCTCTCGCGAATTTCAAGAACACTTGCTCCATAGTCGGCTCACCCAAAGCGTAGTCCTCAATCACATTGAGTGGATCTGTAATGCACCACTTGAAGAGGGCAGCGAGCTTCACTCTCGCCGCTTTTGGAGGACCCCCGCCCGCATTACTACTTCCACCGCCCCCGTCTGCGGCGTCTGCGGTTTCCTCCTCTCTTTTCGCGAAGCCAAACACGAGTCGGACCCGATGCGTGGAGAAAACGATCTTTTCCAGCACTTGGATCGAGTCTTCGGCGGTGGGTGTTGCTGCTGCTGCACCACTACTACTAGTACCCCCACCACCGCCGGAAAAGATTTTCGCCTCCAGCAAGGATTTTATGACGGTTTTCTCGATGTCGCTAGTGTTGTGCGGATCTTCGTTGTCCCGGGATGGATGCGTTTCGCCTTCGTTTGCTGCTCCTTCATCGCCTCCACCTTCGCTGTAGTAGAGGTAGGAATTATTGCCGCGTCGATTTTGCTGTTGTCGGGATGATGGAGATGACGAACTAGAAGTTGTAACATCACTCCTGGTCGTCGCTTCACTCCTCGGTATCAGCATGGGCATGCCGTGAGGGCCGATTGCTTCCACGAAGGAGCCGTTTGAGGCTTTGCTAGCGCGTGGCTTTCCAGTTACAGTCCGACTAGATCTCGGCGTTGCGGATTTTTCGCCAACCTCAGTTCTTGCGCCAACCTCAGTTCTTGCGCCCACGACAGGTTGGCTCTCCAGCCACTGCATCTCGATTTCAGATTCAGAACCAGACGGGGCCGTGGCCGTCGTGAAAGTTGCTTCCCCTTCGGGTCTTGGCTGCTTTGCTTTTGCTCCCACGTAGTTGCTGCTTGTCGTTCCTGCTTCCTTGAATCCTGTGTCGCTTGACGCAGTTATTTCTACTTCCGCTGCTTCACCCTCCGGCGCGGGGGTGACGATAACGCTCCCGCCTCCCTGCATCATGCGAGCGCGTACGGAGGGAAGGTCGACGTCGTTCATTTCCGACTTCATGCCGTCGTAGCTGATCTGATCCGCACCAGAGGGAGCGAGCTGCTCGTCGATGCTGATGTTGTGTGGAGTAGATTTTGCTTGTAGTTTCCGAGGGCGGGGCATATACAATTACAAATTCAATCTTACTAATCAATTAGTGAAAAAAGCAGTGGTGAAAAAAGCAGTAATTCAAGTTTAAACCTTTTCAGCCCCCTTCCCAGGAACAGATTCAGTTCCAAGTGGTATCCGCTGCCGTAGATGTTTTTAATGTGATCCGTCTCCCCCAGGCATTGCAGTCTCCCCGCCACCAAAATACCTACCCGGTCGCAGGTGGCGTCTGCCTCCATCATAGAATGGGTTGTCGTAATCACCGTTTGCCCGCGCGGTCTGT
>JACKZZ010005894.1_pt1 | contig 11580 bp, 13 predicted proteins | sample 8027871 | NCBI WGS metagenome assembly JACKZZ01 (sample SAMN15724774, study PRJNA655200) | protist metagenome | isolation source: fluorescence activated cell sorting (FACS) single amplified genomes of... | place: USA: West Boothbay Harbor, Gulf of Maine | collected 2000-07-19
TCTATCAAGGGGTAGACAAGGCAAGACTTTTTAGGCCCTTAATTACCTATAGAATAACCCTCGTTTTCCTTAGTTTTCTCCATATTCCTTAAATAAGGATATTAGTTTTTTCCTTGTTTTCTTCGGATACTCTCGTCTTTAAATAGAATACCTTTACCTTTGTAAGGTTCTGGTAACCTATAAGATCTGATTTGAGCAGCAAACTGAGATAATATATCTTTTTGATTTCCAGCTAAAGTTAAGGTAGAATAATGAGGACATATTACACTCACACCTTCAGGAATCTCTAAATAGATCTCATGAGAGAAACCTAATTTTAAAATAAGATTTTGAATTAACTCTTTTCCTTCTATATCTTGGTCCAGATGAACCTTAAAATTCTCTCCATATTTTTCTTTATATTTAGCTTCTAATATAGGTAAAGGTTGTCCCTCAACTGAGTGTCCTAACTGTACTTTATAACCAACACCTACTAAATTTAAAGTTAAACGAAAACCTCGAGATACCCCCTGAAGATGATTAGATAATAAAGTACGAGCTAGACCCCAGAAATTTTTAAATTTAGGACTTTTTGTTTGAACAAAAATTTGTTGAGAATCTTTGAGATACTTATAACTAATTCCTTGAATAGGTGATATTTTTTTAGATCCATGAGAACCCTCAATAGAAATACTAGTATTATTTTCTGAAAGTGTTATACTTACACCTGATGGTATTTTAATTGGCAATCTTCCAATATAAGACATTATTTTATTTTATAATACATATAGCTTCACCACCTAACTTTAAGTTTAAAGCTTGTGAATGTGGTAAAATACCTGCTGTAGTGGATAATATAAGAACACCCTTAAAGTTATCTTTTTGAATGAATTCTTGTATATCATTTAATTTAAAAAAGATACGACGACTTCCTTTTGAAATAACTTTAATTTCCCCGAAAGGAGCTCGTCCTTGTACATATCTAAGTAAAACGTCTCCCTTTTGAAAATCTCGCTCACTATAATCAGCAAAACTATCTATATTACCTTCTAAAATATTTTCAGACCATCCAGAAATGAATCCTTCATCACGCAAAATAGCTAATAAACGTAGATTACGCTTGGTGTGAATAAAAGAAACACTATCTAAATGTGCCATATACCCATTTCGTATACGTGTAATTAAATCAGAATATCCTCTTTTCATATTACCAGCTTGATTTTGAAACTCCAGGTAATCTCCCTTGTAAAGCTAGTTCACGCATTTTTATTCTAGAAATACCAAAATAACGTGATACCGCTCTAGGTCGACCAGTTAACATACATCGGTTATTTAACCTCACTGGAGAACTGTCTCTGGGTAATTTTTGTAGAGCATCTTGGGCAACCATACGCATTTCAGGACTTATAGATTTATCTGATAAGATCTTTTTTAATGCAGTACGTTTACGATTAAATTTCGCAACTAATTTACGTCTTTTTAAATCTCTTTCAATTTTGGCTCTCATATACCTGTACTTGAAAAATGACTCCCTAGGTTGGATTTGAACCAACGACCTGATGGTTAACAGCCATATGCTCTACCCCTGAGCTACTAGAGAATAACATCCCCTACAAAGAAAGGGGACGAGTACGAATCCTAATTGCCAAGGTACTGTCGCCAGTACACTAGCCTTTATCAATCATAAAAACAATTGAACCGAAATACAGGCATTACTTATACTTAGCAGGAAATCCTAATTTTTAAAATTAGAATAAGTATATAACTATTAACTTAGTGTTTTTGACGATCAAAGATAGGCTTTAACACTAACTTATCTTCGTCAAGAACCTCCACTTTAGATCCCCCCGAGAAATTCATAGGTTTTGGGGTATACTCTTTACAAGTGAAATCTATTTGGAAGCAAGGTTTTATTCCCCGTGAAACCTCTACTTCCGCATATTTTTTACACTCTTCAAGAAAACCATTATCCCATGTGTTCATAGATGTATTCATAGGAAAACAACTTAAAAGATAAAGATGCATATTTCCGTAGAAAAACACTACTACTAAATTAGAAGCTAGTCCTAAAATAAGTGTAGGTGGATTCCACCATTCCAACATATAAAGTGTATCAACAGTGACCTGAAGATCTGGTAAATCTAAATCTATACCTCCGACACCTCCACTGGAAACTGTCCAAACTTTCGAGGGATTATCTACATAAACAACTGCAGCAATCTCCGGCAGTTCCTTTACAATCTCCGGGAGTTCTTTCATCTCAGGATGACGGAAGTAATAATTATATAATGCCGTACAAAGTACAGCGCCTGCAGTCATAACTACTGCAATTGTTTTCTCATCAACGTTCATGAACCTATAATTTAATATACGTATTAATTTACTGAAAAGTACGCATATATATTGAGCACGAATGAATAGGAACATCACATTTTACTGATTTGTTTCCTAAATCGTTTACCAAGCGACCATCAGTGCTCTGGCGCCATCACAGACACCTAATCTACTCTCTCTATATTCTATTTTGAATATAATATCTAAAGTAGAACTTTAAAACGTCTTCTTTCCGAAAGTCTAAACCTAAGTACACTTATTTGAGAAGTCCCAGCTTTAACAATAAGAACTACACCAAAAGAGAATATCTCTCTAGTGAAGGGTTACCAAGCCAACTATCCAAATAGAAATTTGTATAGTCGTCCAAAATGGTAAGCTAGTTTCATTTTTAAATAAGCTAAGATTTCGCACACTCCGACTACATAAGCTTTAATAAGACCATACTCCATATCGCACCAAAGGCAAAGACCACTATATAAGCCTTTTTCATGATATTCCTTCCAAGTTTTCTCTACAATAACCACTTGAGGATCATAAAAGGTTATCAAGAAGGTGTTCGACAAGATGATAGCTGTAAACGTCAAGCTGAAAACTGTAATACCTAGGTATATAGGACCTAGAATAATTCCGTTCTGCAAACACATCAGTCCGAGCTTACTTCCGAACTTAATTCCGAGCTTAATTCCAGAAGAAATTCCAGAAGAAATTCCCGCCGATATAGAGCAAAGACTATCAGAAAAACTCTCATATACTGAATTAAATACAGAATACAGAGAATTTCCTTGATTCGAGACATCAGGAGAGATATCAGATGAAACAGATGAGTTCGCATCTGAATAATCTGAATCCCAACCAGAGTCTGTAAAATCTGACCCGGAACCAAAGTCTGCATCAGTAGGGCAAGAATTAGGGTTTGAGCCTGGGTTTGAATCTGAAGTATAATAGGAGACAATCCTGGTCCCTATGTACCAAGAGATTCCAAAACTTACAGCAAGTAGCCCTACTAAAATTAATGAGTCAGGTATGCTTCCGTTTAAACTTTCGTTTAAACTTTCGGAAATTTTATTTAATTTATTATTATCTGGGATATTTTTCATTTAATTTCTTTATCTTCCCTCAAGAGGAAGGATGAAAATAACAAACTTTAAATCTAAATAAAACTAGATTAAAGGATCGGGAAAGACGGGATTCGAACCCGCGACCCCTGGCGTGACAAGCCAGTGCTATAACCGACTAAGCTACTTCCCCAGTGTTAGGTTTCCTACTTTATTTATTTAACTAAATCCTGTTTTTATTTATAGTAAATTAGACTAAAATAAGATAATTACCTAAGTTTAGCCTTTACTTTTGAGACTCGACCTTAAGTGCATCTTCCTCAAATGTATCTGCCCAGTAGTTATCTTCAACTGCTTCTCCGTTTGTCATTGTAACAAATAAAACATAGAAGAAGAATGCTCCACTAAAGGCTGATAAATATGATCCAAATGATGCAACAGCATTCCATCCGGCGTAAGCATCTGGGAAATCTGGGATACGACGAGGCATTCCAGCTAATCCTAAGAAGTGCATTGGGAAGAAGGTAATATTAACTCCAATAAAAGTTAACCAAAAGTGAATCTTCCCTAAAATTTCTGGGTATTGTAACCCTAAAATCTTACCCATCCAGAAGTAGTATCCTCCAAAGATTGCAAATACAGCTCCCATAGATAGAACATAATGAAAATGTGCTACTACGTAGTATGTATCATGTAGGGCAATATCAATTCCACAATTAGAACAGATAATTCCTGTTAATCCTCCAATTGTAAATAGGAAGATAAATCCTAATGTCCATAACATTGGGGTATACATCTCAATTGAACCTCCCCAAATTGTTGCTAACCAACTGAAAATCTTAATTCCTGTTGGAACCGCAATAATCATTGTCGCTGCTGTGAAGTATGCTCTTGTATCGATATCTAATCCAACTGTATACATGTGGTGGGGGTACACAGGGTGTACATTTATTGTATGTATTTACTGCGTACCCGGACTCTATTTTCATCTAAATTTTATACATCTTTATTTATATTTTGTACTAACGTTATAATACGCTCTTTAGCACGTCTACTCTCTAAACGCCACTTAAATTTACCATCAGTTAATCGAACGTGCAATTTTTTAAAGCGGCTAAAAGGGACATTTTTATTTGAATATAGAGGATGTGCATTTAAATATTTGATAATCTTATTTCTGCTTTTAACACTATTAATATACACACGAGTAGTATTATTTGATTTATAATCCGAAAAGGGAGCTTCAAAAAGTTTTGCTAAATAATGCATAGTTTTATGTTCGTCTTGTTGTACCAGTGTGAATCGTATTCGAACACCTAAAGGTTCACCTTCTATAGAATGCTTTTGAGTGGTTCCATTAAATGAACCCTCAGCGTCAATAAACCCACTTAACCAATGATCATTTAAAGTAGGGATATGTTTTTCTTTAATTAAGGGAATCTCTTCAGTAGAATATTTAGCATTGTAAGCCTTTAAATAGTTCCCAAAACGTTTTTCAGTTTTATCAAGAACAAAATTACCATTGAATATATCTATCAACTTCTTAGTTCCTTCTAGGTTTCCCACTCTATATCTATAATAGGTACTCCCATTTTTATTGTGATAAGGACCATTTACTTGACCAAAACCTACTAATTTTTTAATGTTGTTTAATATTTGTGGGTCCTGTTGGTTGATTATGAAGATTGATCGACCCGTAAGATCAACTTGCCAGGATCCATCACCCTCAGCAAAACCAACGAACCATTCGAACTGACTTTTTTCATTTAATTGATCTAATTTCATTTATAATTTTTTTATTATTTTAAACGTTACTTGAATTGGGCACGAGTTATTGCTAGGAAATATTCTTTAAAACGTATAAAAGGAATTCTTGTCTCAGAATAAAGAGGAAATTTACTTAAATACCTGATTAAAAAGTTCGTCTCTTTTCCTGATGATACGATTAAAGAGGACATTTCAGTAATGTCATACTTCACCTCTCCACCAAAGACAGTCTTTAAATGTTGAAATATTTCATTTTCTTGTGGCTTTTCTATTCTAAACTTAAGAAAATCCATTATATATTGTTGAGATGCTTCGTCCCATTCAGGGGTACCTGAAAACGAACCTGCTGCATCAACAAATCCACTAAACCAAGCATCTTCTGATGTAGGTAAGGGATTATTAGTATTTAACGAGATTTGTTTGTCCTTTGAGACATTTGTATTGTACATTTGGAGATATGTACTAAATCTTTTTTGTGGTCTTTTTAAGACCAAATTTCCATTAAATATTTTAATTAAAGCTTTAGTTCCTTCTAGGTCTCCCACCCAATATCTATAATAGGTACTCCCATTATCCTTTTCATAGGGACCAGTTACTTGGCCATAACCTACTAATTTTTGAATTTTTAATAAAACTTCTGGTTGTTCTTGATATATTAAGAAAATAGATTTCTTATGAGGTTCGTATGTTTGCCAGGAACCTTGATTTCCTTCCGCAAACCCTAAGAACCATGTTAAAGTGTCATTTCTTTCTTCACGTAATTTCATATTTTTTTATTTAGATGTTAATTTAATTTAGATGTTCTGCGTATTAGTCTCTGAGGAGACTTATAATAATAATAGTAAGTCTTTCCTGCTGATTAACTCTATTACTTAGATTATTACGTTTACCCTCTATTGAGGAGCGTACTAAGAATATGTAAGTAGTTCCAGCATATAGCAGAATTTTTCATTGTTACTTACATAACAAAGGGACCCACCATAAAGAAAGCCCAAACAACGAAACCTAAAACTCCAATAGATAGCATAGCGTAAACCATTCCTAAATATCCGAAGATAGGCTTCTTCGCGAATGTGGTTACAAAGTGACTAATCATACCAAATCCAGGTAGGATTAGAATATAAACCTCAGGGTGTCCAAAGAACCAGAATAGGTGCTGGTAAAGAATAGGATCTCCACCTCCTGCTGGATCAAAGAATGTTGTATTAAAGTTACGATCTGTTAATAACATTGTAATCGCTCCTGCTAAAACAGGTAGTGATAGTAATAAAAGTACTGCGGTAATTAGTACGGCCCACACAAATAGAGGTAACTCATGCATGGTTAACCCTGGTGGACGCATGTTGATAATAGTCGTAATAAAGTTAACAGCACCTAAAATAGATGAAGCTCCAGCTAAATGTAGACTAAAAATTGCCAAATCAACAGAAGGTCCAGAGTGTGCTGCCACACTAGATAAAGGTGGATAAACTGTCCATCCTGTTCCGGCTCCTGATTCTACAAGTGATGAAGATAATAATAGTAACAATGCTGGTGGCAATAACCAGAAACTAATATTATTTAAACGAGGAAAAGCCATATCTGGTGCTCCCAACATTAGTGGAACGAACCAGTTACCAAATCCTCCAATCATTGTAGGCATAACGAAGAAAAAGATCATCACGAAAGCGTGACCTGTAACAATAACGTTATATAATTGATGATTTCCCATCAAAATTTGATTTCCAGGCTGTGCTAACTCAATACGAATTAGCATGGATAAAGTGGTTCCCATTACAGCGGAAATCCCCCCGAAGATAAAGTATAAAGACCCAATATCTTTATGATTTGTAGAAAATAACCATCGAGAGGACCAATCATATACTGGATATGATTGAGAAGAACTCTGCGACATACAATATAAAATATTGTTAGGTCGTCTATCAATATCAACCTCAAAGATAGAGATTTAGAACTTGTGAGAATGCTACCGCTGAATAATTATAAAATTACTAGGCGTTTTTAATATTGTCACATGAATATCAAACAAAGGTGGCCTAATGTGACTAAAAGAGAAATGTAATTTAATAATAGATGCTATCTTAAGATGATTTTAAGTTGATGTACTATCTTATTAGTACCATAAACACGATTTTAAATTTATTAGAATCGTATATTCTATCAGAGGAGGATAGCTCAACGGTAGAGTAACGGTCTCCAAAGCCGTCGGTTCAGGGTTCGAATCCCTGTCCTCCTGATTTAAATAAAAAATAAAACAATACTTTGAAGAGAAACTTAGTCAGTCCAGACAACCTTGTCTAGTAAGCTTCTAGCCATGATGATACTGCTCTTTTATTTAAATCAGAAACATGAAACAAAAACAATTTAATTTTATATAAAAAGTCTCTTATTAGCGATAAAAATGAAGAACAATCAAGACGCCTTCTTCGTGCTAATAAAATAATAACAACAATTCCTCAAGTGTACTACGCTTTCCAAATCATAGTTATTACTTGTCTCTTAATTCCTCATAATCATTTAACTGATTACTCGTCTCCTAACTCTTCAAGCTTAGCAGAAATCCACTCAACATAGTCGTCTAATGGAACAGCTTCCACACAGATTGGCATAAACCCGTGGTTAACTCCACAAATTTCGCTACATTGACCGAAGAATACTCCGTCACGCTTGATGAACATAGAAGTTTGGTTTAAACGTCCCGGACATCCGTCTAGCTTAATACCTAATGAAGGAATTCCCCAACAGTGCAGAACATCTGCAGCAGTTACAATAACACGGATATGTGTTTGGGTTGGTAATACTACACGATTATCTACATCTAATAATCTTAAAGCTCCTTGCTCTAGATCATCACTTGGTGTCATATAAGCATCGAAGTTAATAGTTTCTCCATCTTCACTAGCGTAATCAGAGAATTCATAACTCCAATACCATTGGTGACCAACAGCCTTTAAAGTAACAGCAGGCTCAATAATCTCATCTACTGAATAAAGTAGTGTAAATGAAGGTACCGCAATTACTAATAATATAATAGCAGGTGTGATAGTCCATACAATTTCTAGAATTGTTCCGTGAACTACTCTATCTGCTCGTGGGTGTACTTCTTTGTTAAATAATTGAACACAACGCACCATTAAATATGCTACAAATACACCAATGAAGACAATAACTGCCATAATTTCATGATGTAGAGTAACAATACCTTCCATAATTGGGGTGGCTGGGTCTTGGAATCCTAATTGCCAAGGTACTGCTGATTCACAGTACACAATGCTTTTATCAAACATAATACTCTCAACTAATGATTTAAAGAACCCATTCGTAAACATGAGGTTAATTAAGAAATTAATCGGAATATCGGTTACAAATTTTAAAGAGAAGGGATAAGTGATATAGCTTATTCCCATTCTAACGACCCTATTTTCCAGGCATAAATAAACCCGATAACGAGTTCAAAAATAAAATCGAACATACTCCAGAATCCAAGGTTAGTTAGATTACTTAGAGAAGTAGCCCATGGGAAAAGAAAGGTTGCTTCTAGGTCAAATAGAATAAATAAAATTGCGACCAAATAAAATCTAATGTCAAAAGTATTTCTAGCATCATCGAATGGCTCAAAGCCACATTCATAAGGTGAAAGCTTCTCAGGATCACCTGCATTGATAGCTAGAGCATATGACAATCCAAAAATAATTAACGCTAACGCAAAAGCGAAAACAATGAAAACAAAAATAGGTGCATATTCTAGATACAGAACTGCTTGCATTTTTGAAAGAACAGTTATATGAGCGTATGAAAGAATAAGTTTTATTTCTTTCTATACTATACGCCATATAACTTATTAGTTATTTTGGGGGTGTTTCTAAAGAAACACCGAATACTTTAAATAAATATCTTTAAATTAGAATGTAAATAAAATTAGGAATGCCATCATAAGAGCGAATAACGCCATCGCCTCTGTTAAAGCAAATCCTAAAATTGTCAGACGGAATAGTCTTTGCTCTAGTGAAGGGTTACGAGAAACTCCTACTACTAATGCTCCGAAAACTGTTCCAATACCTGCTCCTGCACCTCCAACAGCAATTGTTGCGGCTCCTGCTCCAATTAATTTTCCTGCTTGTAAAATCATATTACTGAAAAAAATGAGTGTACTGAGATTTGAACTCAGGACCAACTGGTTAAAAGCCAGGCGCTCTACCGCTGAGCTATACACCCTCAACTACAAATTACTTACTTGTTAAAGCGAACTTTGTAGCTGTTCTACTTCCTACACCTTTAACATAAGATGCGTTAGATTCTGTTAAATTTACTTCATTTACTTCTTGGTTTGTTGATTTAACCCACTCTGAAGCTGATCCTGATGTTTTTGTAATTAAAGTACGTGAAGACTCGAATGAGTTACTTAGTAACTTTTCAAATGAAGAGAATACTGATACCTCTTCTTCTCCTAGAGCTCCTTGAGAACTTCCTCCTGAAGCTAACTTCTTTATACGAACGTTAATTGAACGACTAATTGCTGGTAATGCGTGTGTTACCATAATAGCAAAGAAAACAACAAAGAAAAATAATGTCCATGTTACCTGTGATAAATATGTGAATGTATCCAATTGTGGCATATATATATATCTATTTACCCCTTACGGGATTCGAACCCGTGTCGTCGCCTCGAAAAGGCAATGTCCTAACCACTAGACGAAAGGGGCTGGTCTGACATTTTACGTTTTATATTTTTTCTATCTACTATCTACTATCTATTCATTGTGAACCGGATAATAAAAAGGATAGGACTTAAGACTTAACCTTACCATCAGCTAAGAAATTAGATAGACCATGAAGCATACCAAATCCTCCAAGAGTTAAAAGTGTTGAAGACCCGAAAGACTTAGACTTTAACCACGAAGTATCATCTTGAATAAACGGTACTCTAGGTGTATCATAATCTGGCAAAAAGTTATAAGGCCATAGGAAGAGAGGCTTACACTGTCCTTTTGCCGCAACCATTTGTGCTTGTTCAAAACGAACAAGGCCTTGGCTTAATACAGAGGTATAAGCCGCACCAGTTATACCGGTTAAGGCTACTGTAAGTAACCCACCTAAAGGTACTGGATTCATAGGGTCCGTTAGTTTAGCAGTAGAACTATAATCGCTTAAACTTAACTTCCACAAAGGCGAGTTCGCCCCAAAACCTATTGTATTAAGAAGGATTGATGGGTTTACTATAAAATAAACACCTAAACCAAGGGCTGCTAAAGTACACCCAGTCTCTATTAGGGAAGGACAATACCACTCATTGTTGATATGACTGATGAGATCTGTATATTGACAATCCCTTTGATACCAAGTGACCCAGCTCGGATCGTCCACCCACTTCGGTCTTGCTGCCGCCTGAGCACTTATAACTTCAAGGACTCCGGGGGGCATAATAATTTTACCATCTTGGGCGACTATCCTAACCGCAAAAAAATACTCGAGCAAGAGGTCTTGTCGTTCAACTAAAGACATTAATTTGAAGTCTGGTTTACTTTGAAGATACACAGCAGCGAGCATTTCTATTTGCTCCCTGGTAAATACACTAAGTGTGCCTAAATTTGTAGGCATGTCTGACATAGCGGCTAATTTATAATTACCATTTTTTACATGATTAACACACTCTACTAGCTGATTATAATCATTGGATGATAAATGTTCTGACGCAGTCAGGCTAGCAGATTTCTTGGCGTACCATAACGTTACTGCGAGTGCAGCCGCTGTTGATACTAATAATAGGATACTATCATTCTCCATAATTTTAGGATTTAACGGAAGAGGGACTTGAACCCCCGACCAGCGAATTATGATTCCGATGCTCTACCGACTGAGCTATTCCGTCTTAATGTGGATACAGGAACCCACACTTCTAACTATTGATTAGAACTCTTGGTCGTCTGAGTCGTCTGAGTCTGAATTAATATATGCGTCAATATATTCGTCCCACTCTGCCTCTTCTTTTGACCTATCTTCTAAATATTCTAAGTAGTCTGGGTCGTCTTCTAACAGATATTCTAACACATCGATCTGACCTATTAAAATATCAATCATAAGTTTAGTCTCATCTGTCATGACTATGTCCTTATAATTCTGAAGCCTTTTCTGACATCCTTTGAGTTTTTCTCCAAGAGGAATGGAGTGATCTGCGAGATACTCGAAACACTCTATTCGCATATAATCCACATGCATATAATTAAAAAATTCTTCAGTAGTCGCTCCGAAACAATAACCTCGATATTCGTTAAACGTACCACCCCCCAATAATATAGGGAATTTATTATCTAAATACCTATACCTAAGGTTTGTTAAGAATTGCGTCACTACTGAAATCTCATCCGTATCCGAAATCGAATAAGGCATTACACGCAATATAAAATATTCGCAATAGATATTGGAATATAAGATAAGGAGAAATCCG
>JACKZZ010001611.1_pt1 | contig 11578 bp, 11 predicted proteins | sample 8027871 | NCBI WGS metagenome assembly JACKZZ01 (sample SAMN15724774, study PRJNA655200) | protist metagenome | isolation source: fluorescence activated cell sorting (FACS) single amplified genomes of... | place: USA: West Boothbay Harbor, Gulf of Maine | collected 2000-07-19
GCAGGCAGGGGCAAAGAAAGAAGAAGAAAAAGAAAAGGAAGAAAGAGAAGAAAGAGAAGAAAGAGAAGAAAGAGAAGAAAGAGAAAAAGTCGACGTGAAAAGGGCTCTGCGGTGAAGTGTGAGTTGCACAAATGCCATATACATAGGATAGGATCTCGACCGCCAAAAAATCACAAACAGTCCCACAAGACAAAGCACTGCAGGTCGCACGTACTGTATCAAGGCCTCCAATGGGACACCGTAGCTGTCCACGAGCACACCCTTCAGGTAGGGGCTATCCAGCATAAGCTCTTTGTCGAACAGATGCTGCAGCGCCATGCCCAGGGCCGCTTTAGTCTGCGCGACGTCTTCCGCCTCGACATCTCCTTCAGAGTATTCCGCGGGTACTGGCACCGTTGGAGCCTGCTCCAGGTTCTTCATCTGTATATTTTATTGGAGAAAGAAGGAAGGAAGGTGTAGATAAGCGCGTTTGAGAGTGAGTTGATTGTGTGTGTGTTTGTGTGTGTTTGTGTGTGTTTACGTAGAGTGTGTTAGTGTGAGTGTGTGCGCGCATGTGTGTATGTGTGCGTGTGTGTGTGTGATCATTGAGTTTGGGGTAAGAGTGAAAAGGTCAGTGAAAGGTTCTCAAGTGTAGATGCCTCGGAATACCGTTCCGTGTAGAAATTGTCTGAGTAAAGATTTAAGATGTTGTCATCCCACATCAGCTCCTATGGACAACGATGAACAGCAAGAAAGGCGCTTCGTCATCAAGAGCGGTGAAAATACACATCGGGAAACTAGAAGAGTTCGTGGAATACGCACCTGTTCTGCCATTCCACGCAACACTCCAACTTTTAGATTGGGATGAACACGACCGCGAATGGGGATGAACTCCAACTTCTATTAAATCTTGCTAGACCCGAGCTCGCGCGCGTATTACATGCCCTCCTTGGTTCCCTCGGCTTGGCATGGCATCAGCCAGAAAATCTCTTTTCACGCCGCCCGAAATCCTGGAAAAATACGCAAGGAAAGGCAAAGGACAAGCAAGCAAGCCAAGGTTAGGGTTAGGGATAGGACAAGGCAAGAACGCAAGGAGCACGGGACAGGCGATATCATGGCACCCTATGTAAAACGCCCGTGGGACGAGTTTCGCTTTCCTGAGGGCGAGCGAGAGGCCAAGGTGGAGAGAGAGACCAAGCAGGAAGAGGAGGCGAGGTCGTTTGACCTGGACATGAAGAACATTGGCAAGCATGCGCTTTTCGGGCTCACGGTGGGTGCTCTCACTGGTGCTGGCTGCGCTGCCATTGAGTTGCTGCGCGACCCGAAAGCGATGGCAGCAGGGAAGCGTGCACTTGCAACCAAGAGGATGGGTACCTTCTCTATGCACTTCGGTTTGTATTTTGCTGCTTTTCACGGTATTCGCAAAAGCATACAACTATATGTGCCGAAAACCAGTCAAGATACAACACAGGACTTTTTGCAAGTCACCGGAATCGCTGGCGTAGCTACCATGGCTCCAGTGGTGGCTGTGCCGAGACTACGCTACATGATACCTTACGGGGTGTTTTTGATTGTAATAGACTCTGTCAACTCGCTCACAGCTGGGCCGTTTTAATTTTAATGCAAGGAAGGGAAGGTAGGTATAAGGGGTGTATTTGATTTGTTGAAAGTGTAGTAAAGTACGCAGTATAATCTCATAGTATAATCTCAATCTACCGCGTAAAGCACTACACTTTCCAGCTTGCTTCATGCATGAACCTTTATTCCAAGTGATAAAGCGCCACAGCCAACTTCTAATACATGCATGACATACATTGCGGAGTATTTAATTTCAATCTAGTAAAATATATTCATTGGAAGGGTGGCCACGGACATGGCTGTCTGTGGGCAGAGTGGGCAGAGTGTGGATATTTAAAGTTAGGCTAATTGCTTATATTTTCAAATTGCTTACAAATATTACAACGACTTACACTTTGTCCAATCCAACCCCCACGACTACAGACTACAGCCTCTGTTTACTGTAATCTAACCTTCTTCTTTCTAGGGCCTCCAATGGTTGGTGCTGATACTTCTTGTGACTGCAATGGCTGCTCTCTAAGCTGATCAGTTAAAAAATCCCAGTCCTCCATTGCACTACTCGAGTTCGCTTCGCAAGTTTCTTGTTCCCCCTTAGAAGTGTTCGAAGTGCGCACTTGCTGCTTCTTCTTCTTGGTAGTGGCGGCACTAGCACTTGCCTTTTTTGCCGGAAAAACTGATGGAGCTGGAGTTACCTTGGAAGTAGATGACACACTGGGTGCACTTGAAGGGGGCACGCCGCCCTTTACAGCTGAGGATACGCTCGCTCCCTTTTGTAATGCGTCTCCTCCCGATCCTGGCAGGGCCCCTTGTTCATCATTCGCATCGTCGTCACGTAAACTTTTGTCATTCCGAGGTTGAGATTGAGGTGCTTGCTTGCTACTGCTGACATTGCCATTTCGTGCAATGTCAGGCTTTGCAAGTGGGGGGGCATCAGACGAGGCACTGATCAACTCGAGAGATGTAGTAACTTCTGCACTTACCAGAGTGGGCGCAGCACTGACTGCTGGGGAAAGGAGCCCCTTGTAAATTGCCGAGCGCCCGCTAACACTCCAGACATGGGATCTACTGCTACTGCGGCTAGCATCTTCACCAGCACCTTTCACTGTCACTTTCTTCTGGTTGGCCTTTCCACTATCGCTAGTGCTGTTATCGTATCCACTGCATCTGCTGTCCGGGGGGGGGTATACTGGGAGCAGGTAACGCTGAGGTCACCTCTAATTCAGTCGACTCTGCTTCCACAATCTCAGCCCCAGCCTCTGCCTCTGCCTCTGCCTCTGCCTCTGCATCTGCATCTGCATCTACGCCTGCGACATCTGCCATCATAAAGCGTTGTTCCTCTTCCTCCTGCTGTTGCTGTTGCTGTTGCTGTTGCTGTTGCTGTTGCTGTTGCTGTTGCTGTTGCTGTGGTAAAGACGGCTTCGCGTGGACATATATCTCTTCAACCTCTCTCGCGACAGTACCAGCTGCCGGTGCAGTTGACTCCAGGCGTTTTTGTATGAGAGACAGCGGGAGAGGGAATGCGGCGGGTGCAGCAGAGACAGAGATATCCGGGTCCGGACTGGTGGGACTAATGGCACTTTCTTGGGCCGCTCTCCGCATGCCGTCCCTAGCGTCGCTGATGAAGCGCTTGATGGACCATGGTGAGTTCGCGGGGCCAGAATATATGGAACACTTCATAGAGCCGCTGCGCCACATGCGGCTCAGAATGGAGCAGGGGTCACTGCTGAATCGGCTGGGTAAGTGCAGAGCCCACTGGTCCGCTGCAAGGAGCAGAGAGGACAGCGAGAGCACAGATACGCGAATGGGGTATCTATCGTAGTCCACTTGTCTGGGCCGAGCCGCAGCCTCGTCAGACCCACTGCCACTGCCACTGCCCCTTCCTCTCGTGAGCGTGGCAGGGCCTGGCTGCGTGCCATGCAGCACATACAGCGCGAAAAGCACCGCCAGATTCCACACCGCCTGCTGGCTGTGCGTGCTGCGGAGTGCCCACAAGGAGGAGAAGTCCCACGCGCTTGGTGGCAGAGACAGAGGCACGGCGGCGTAACCACGCGCAGCAGAAGAGCCTCTTTTACTACTACTAGGTCCTTGCGCACTAGTGGCATTACTGACATTTGGCATGGACGTTTCTGCCTGTGGCTGTGGCTGTGGCTGTGGCTGTGGCTGTGGCTGCACTGGGGGTTGAAAAAGAGCTGCGAGTAGCACGTCTGCCGCTGTCTGCAGGAAACCATCGGGATGGCAGTGCGACGGGCAGGCATGATGTAGGAGTGAGAGATGGCAGTGTTGCCAGCAGTCCTTGAACTGCGCGAAAGAGAGGTTCTTCTTCGATAAGAAGGCCGACAGGACCATGAAGAGATCTTCCCTCAGAGCCCCTCGCAGCTCCGTGCTCTTGCTCATCTTGAGAGACTGCATGGTCTGAGCCCGCAAACTTTGCCTATTTAAACTGAAGAGAGGCGCTTTATCATTCGACGCACCCTCTCACTCTCACCAAGGGGGCGTGTACACGAAGACTCACGAAATGCAAGATGGGCTCCTCTCTGCAACTAACTGGATGGTACGTCGTGCGATCCAAATGATTTTACGATTGGGGACGGCGTCCGAAACGTGGCTCTGTTTTCGCGACCGTCGCAAGGCGAGACTAAGACGGCTATCTCGTCGTGTGATTCACTCGTCGCTTTTTACTATTGCCACTTCTGTTGATAACAGCAACTTGATTGCTACTGAGAAACTGGAATTCTTCACTTGCTGAATTCACTGAGTAGCTTGCATCGAAAGCTCATTTGAGGTGCCTTTATTGATCGTTCTTGTGATCAACGTAAATATACGCAACAAGAAAATTGCAAGGGTCATTGGTACTCCAAACTGAAACAAAACATCTGAAAAGTGGAGTGTTGATACAAAGGAACCATGGCGATTTTTACATCACGGATGAAGAAATGGCTGCTTGTTATAGCTGGTCTTATTTCGCTCCGTGCCCTTCTCTTGCTGCTGAACACTTCTTCCAACCTTCCTTCATCTTCTTCGTCTTCATCTTCTTCGTCTTCATCTTCGTCTTCATCTCCAATGGTGAAAGTGTATGGCCAAAGCAAAGAAGGCTCTTCGTCTTTTGATATATTGAAAAAGGGTATTGATATCGTATCTAATGATGCTCTACATGTGACTTTTGAGAGCACTCCTTTTAGATTGTCTTTCGAACCCGAACAAAGTGACATGTCAGCGGTGACTCAGGAAACTCTGGCTGAAGATAATTACACTCTACTTAGAGACAAGTTTACTTCTGGAGATTTAACTGAGATGGGTAAAGATTATTTTATTCGGTCGAATGCTGGTTCAGAACTATCCTGTTACGACTCTAGCTTCTTCAATCGCCACAGACAGTGTTCTTTGTATCGTTCAAGATATGCCGTACTGAGGAATAGCTCCATCAGTCATTCACATGATGGTAATGTCTTGGTAGGCTACGAAAAACGCTTCCTTAGGGAAAATAAAACTCCAATCAGTAATAAATTCGATGAAGTGGTTGCGTTGATTGGGAATGGGCATAGTGGGAAAGGGAATGATGAAGAAAACAATGAAAGCTGGGATTTTGTCGGTGAAATGCTCCCTAGTTTAGAAGTATTAAGATTGGGTGATGATCTGTCACAAGAGGACTTTTTTGTGTATGTGACACGAAAGAGTGAATTTATCTTATCTTGGCTGAAGCTCTTGGGAATAAGTGAGGATCGCGTGATATCTGGTACAATACTCGCAAACAAGTTAATTGTACCAGAAGTGGGAAGAGGTGGGGCAACCGTTTCTTCTCATGTCGATTGGATGCGAAACCAAACCATGAAGGCTCTGCCAGCACCAGTGGTATCTCTCTCTAATGTCGACACGAGGAAGAGAAATATCTTACTATTGCACCAACCTAACTCTGAAATAGAAGAACAAATAAAGAATATCGTAAAAACGGCTAGTAGTGACTATGATTGGAATATTGTTCGTTACGACACATCGAGCACCTCGATGAGTCTTCCAGAAAAACTTTCCTTGTTTCGCGATGCTTCCGTTATCATTTCTTATCAGTCTATCGATATGGTAAATTTGTTTGCTTGTCGACCAGGAACGCACATCATTGAATTCGGCCCAACTTCTGATTGGACTTTCAGATATGCTCGATTGTCTTACCTGCTCCTATTGCATTATAATGGAATTGTAAGGAATTCTAACACTTTCAATAGTGACATCTTCCGAGAGGCTTGGAATAATGCGAGGATTGTAGACCCAAAGTAGAGCTTAGTTTACTGATTATTCCTTTGTAAAGTTTATACAAAATACATACATATATGACTTGAAAAGACTTCATACAATACAGACTTTCTCCTCCATTTTATTAAGCAGCAACTTTCGTGGGGGTCGTATTGTTCGCATCATCATCATCAGCAGTGAAATATTCTTCTGGTTCAGGTACTGCTGCACCGAGAAAGGTACTATAACCGCATTGCTCAGGGTCAATTTCAATATATCCATTATCATAAACAAGATCCCACCCACTTACATGCTCTTCATTTCCTGTTAATAATCCTTCCATATCAACAACATCAACCATGCCATGAAGCATTTCTGTCTTCATCAGATAATCATCCTTTGTATTTGCTGATAATGATGGTGATGCATTTACTTCAATCAACCAAGGCTTCAATTCAGCATCGATCATGATATCGTAGCCATATAATTCAAAGCAATGCTTGTCATTGATCATCACATGTTGCACTGCAAGGAGTGAGCGTAGGATGATCATTTGAATCTCCCAAAATAAGGCATCAACACGTTCTACACCATATTGGCTCATCAGGTACATTTTCATTGCTTGTAATTCCATTTTACCGCCAGTACGATTATCATAATTTTCAGCATGTTTTTGAATGGCCACATTCGTTAAATGAGAGAATCCATCGTAGATACTTTGTGGGTCACTACTGTATCGACTGTTCGTGAATCTTGCAAATCCTCGGCGGTATTGATACACCTTTAATGGTGAAAATGATGATACAAGTACATAAAGACGAACATCGAATTTCTTACCACCAACAAGGAGCGGATATTGAATGTATTTCTGCACAACATATGCTTCGACTTCTTTATCATCATCCTTGTTCTTTCCACCAGCTGGTTTACTGAGTGCTTTATAATCAGTTTTCCATTCACTGATTTCACTTAAACGTGTGAATAAGAAGATTCCTTTACCTTGTGCAGCACCAATGGGCTTCATAATCCATATACCAGCATTCTTCTTAAATTCTTCCACAAACATGGAATATTCCCTTGGGAGTACAAAAGATGTTGGAATAAAGTCATAACTTTGTGCCTCTTCTAAACGTCCTTCTTTTTCTAGGGCGCGGCGTCTTCGCTTTAAATTCTTTGCCATCAAATCCTTTCTGCATAACTCTCTTCCATTACGAAAATGATTCAATCTTTGCCAATGTTCAAGATGTAACTTATCAAAGGCGCCATACACCCATTCACGATCAGCCCAAACGAAATCCCAATCATCACGATCATCATCGACTTCCCTCCAACCACGACTGGCAAGGACATCGGAAATTGTGTTGTTGAAGGAGCAATAGTATTTGATTACCTGCTGCCCTCCTGCTTTGCTCTTGCTTGGCCGCATAGATTTGGATTCACTCATCCTTCTCAAATTTCTGGGAAACCAACACACAGCGTACACCTGGTTAGCTAATTATGCAAATCAAGAACACCCTTAAACTAAAAACCCCATCTTAGGGGCTCAAATCTCAAGAAAGCCGGAAAAGGGCACGCCGCCCTGAAATCTTGGGGAATGGCTCTTGGTGCTGTTGTTGTCCTTGGTAAGACTCTCTACATTACTGATAATGATCTGGAAGATGCGCTGGGTCAAGTGGGCTTAACTTCCATTTTCAGGTGGATTCTTAGATATACTGGAAGTACAAAGCGAGCCAAGGCTGATATCGAGGCGGAAGAAAAACAGAAGTTGGGGGATTCTGTCATTACTGCTGTTTCTGAATATGGAGATGGACAGGGAGGTAGGGATAGGGATAAAGATTCTTTATCATCTGCACCTCCTGAAGTTTTAGTAAATGAATTCACCAGTATCAATCATTTATCTGAGGCAAGTCTCGATAATAGTCTCAGCGGCGATTCTCTAGATGACAGCTATCATCACGAGCAACAAGGTTGGATTGATAAAGGTGGATACGACCATGATCACGAACATCATAATGAATTCCATGAGGGGCAGCAAAAATGGCGCGATAGAAATACTGAAATAGACGATATAATCTTTACTGCGCCTAGGGGGGAAATGCTCTCCAGAAAAAAGCAACAATATAATGAAGTTTTGTATTTCTTGGAGGTCATTAGGTTTAATAATTTTCTTCTTATACAGCAGTTCGGCATTCTTCTTTAACAAATTGAATTTCCTTTTCAATTCTTCTGGCTCTAACCAGTTTTCCTCTTGGCTGGTTGTCTTTTTTTGTTTCGATATTTCCGTATTGTATTCTTTGATATCATCTAACATAGCATCTCGGTATTGTTTGTTGTCCGTCAATACAGTCAATGCTGATAATATCGTCTTACGACGATTGACTGGTAACTTCTGTAATTCTTCTAAAATAGGTTTGACATTATTAAAGTTCTTCATATCTATAGGCTCCTTATCATAGACTTTCTTGTGAAGATTTCGTAAAATAGAATCATAAGTAGTTATACTTGATGCCGACAGATTAGGTCTTAGTTCTTTCAATGTGATTTTCAAATCAAGCATTATATAATTAAGACAGAGATTAATTTAGGCGAAATGCTTCTATTCTTTTCTTGGGAATGTATATATAAAATGAGTAATCCAAGGTTATTATCGGCGGATATAAAATTCGGTATTGACAAGCAAGAGAACATTATTCATTCTTTGCGAAATTACTTTCAAAGTAGCAATATTGAAGCTACAAAAGATAAATATTGTATCTATGATGCTGAAGATGCATCAACACACACTCGCTATGAAATCAAAGCAAGAAGACACAAGTTTGGGACATATGATAGTACTATTATATCATACAACAAGAGAAAAGCTTACAAAGAAGGTAAGAGACTGTTATTTGTGTTCGGGTTTACTAATGGTTTGTATTATATTGAATACAATGATGACTTATTTAATAGTTTCGAAACCAAATCAATAACGTATTACCGTTCGGGCTGTGCTACAAAGGCCGTATTACACTATTGTATTCCCAATGACCTCTTACTACCGATTCATATATAAGAAACGGTTTGATTTACCTAATTTACAAAACATATATGTAATACATAAAAATAATGGGGAAATAGTCTAATATCATAACACAATAACCCTTTAATGCCTTACGACTATTCGACTATTTTGCCGAGAAGAACAATTTTCAACCTGCGTAAACCTTGTATAAATCGCATAAAGTACGACAGAAAAAAGTACGAAAGTCAAATTAACTAAAAGAACTATGACAACTACTTGAAAAACTTGAAGCCCATTAGGTAAATTTTCACCAAGTAAATATGTTGGATTGCTAGTTGGTAATAGTGAAGGACCTCTCGTAGGTACTAAACTTGGCAGAATGGTCGGAATGGAGGTTGGATTAGGAGTTGGCACAGCAGAAGGTACTATACTTGGTGCAAATGTAGGAGCAACAGATTGTATTGGGTCCAAAATAATTAATTTATAGGCGTCACCCCCTATATGGTGAGTTGCATAACCAGTGGATATATATTCATACAAATGTACGCCACCGTCTTCTGTTATGCAAAGAATATCATTAGGTTCCCCAACGACGTAGTCAGTGTGTATATACCCAGTAGCAACTAGGTGATACTCGTAAACCACACCGGAAACTAGACTAAATGAATGAGGGGAATTGGCAAAATAAGTTGTGCCTGAATATGTGCCTATTCCGAAGTCACCGACTAAAATAAGTGCGGTTCCTATACACAATGGCCCCCAATCCCCGGATGCCCCCGCGTAGAGGCAATTAAGAAAAGCTGAATCATAAACTTTCATTTTTGACTTCTTTCTTGAAATTCTACAAAGCCAGAAAGCAGAAAGCCACTGTGTAGAGGTGACCTCTTGGGACAATTCGAAAAAGTCTAAATATCGTGGTTTTCCGGTTTTCAAGTAAACTCATTCGAAACCTCTGCGTTGAAAAATATATAGCACCTACACACCACAATAGAGAGTATAAAATGTCTAACTTTGATTTAAATAAAGTTTCAGATGCTGTTGACGCAATTTCTGAAAGAAATGTCGCAGAGAATCCCACTAGAATTTTTGATTGCTAAACTGGAACAAGGACGTATAGCCTACCGTAAGTTAAAACAAAACAGGGTCACGAGGGCTGCTGCTGGAGGCGGTCATTAGTTGGCATTAGGTGTTGTCAACGGACCTTGTCGTAGGTTTAAAGCGTTTTTTTACATTTTATTTCATTTTTAAATATGGTTACCTATATTTACATTCCTTGTAGTATGCCCTAACCCTAATTCTAACCCTATTTTTTCCTCGCATTTAAGTCAGCATCAGCTTTGGCAATTCCCACTTGTGTATATTTCAGCCAGTCTTCAGCGGGTGCTAAATCCCATACATTCCACTTGAAATAACCAATATCACTTTCAACAGATTGAGAAGTATAATTTGCCTTATTGTGTGTAATTTGAGCGTTAAAACCCTTTTGACGAAGATGCGAAAGAAACAGAGTGGGGGTAGGTAATGCATACAACGAGCTGAATAGGACTCTTCCGAAACTCTGAGATTGCGAAGAGTTCTGTAACTCACTCAAAATTGGTAAATTTATTTTCAGTCCATCAATATATATTTCCCAAATAAATATTGCATTATGCAGGTATCGTGTTGATTTATACTCAGAGTCATCAAGTAACAAAATATGGCTGCGATTCACAATGAACTTACCATCCTTCTTCTCAAGCCTAAAGTATAAAGGATTTTCACCTTTATTAGGGATGAATGCCAAATGTAATTTGCATTCCGCGCTACACAAGCCTGAAAAATCGCCCTTGCTACCTCGACCAAATAATTCCCCACATCGGCGAGGCCCGCAAATATTACAAGCACGTTCGTTGAGACTTTGTTGTACTTGACAAATGTGAAATCTGCTATCAAAACACGTAGTATAATTGACTTTTATACCGTTACTATTTTCAAAGTATTGTAAAGGTGAAGCGTTCGAAGCGTTGCTGCAAAATGCTGTATTCTCCTCAAGTTTCATTTCATCTACCGCTGCTTGCACTACCCGAGTTTTAGCTGCTTCAGCAGCATTTGCTACCATAGTGTCAAGATTGTAACAGAATTTTACTGTAACTTCTCTAGCACCTCTTTCACTGGTTATGCCCGCTAGAATCTCGAAGAATTCAACAGCACCACGCAAGTCCCTTTGAGAGCGGTTTACTTCGTCATTGACCCTTGCTTGGAATGAGTTACGAGATTTTCTGCGGACACTTTCTCCTGAAATAGTGCCGGTGTTAATCAAACTCTTCAATGTCGTCAATGTTTTCTCTAATTCTATCCTTTTATACAGCTCTACGCCTGCCACCAATTTTTCGTTCAGAATCTTAATTTTCTCTTCATTTTTGGTAATGTGTAATTGCATTTCAGCTGCCTGCTGATAATCCTTACTATCAACTGATGCCTTCATATTTTCTTTCAGTGCTTCACTTCCTAAAATAAAGGCTTTAATCTCTTCTTGTAGCATATTTGCCTCATTCTCATCTAACGCCTTTATATCTTCTTCATTAGTCCTCTTGTCTCCAATTTCAACATCTGACTTCTCAAGTGAATCAGATGTTGACAAATCCATACTGTGAATAGTGGGGCTGAGTCCTGTGGTCGTTGATGCATCCTCATTCGCACGATTGGTGCTATTTCTGGTTGAGTTCCTTTTTAGAACAACTACCGGAGCGAATATATCAATATTACCATTGTCATCGTTATCATTATCACCAGCTTCCTTATCGAACGCACTCATAT
>JACKZZ010002986.1_pt1 | contig 11576 bp, 4 predicted proteins | sample 8027871 | NCBI WGS metagenome assembly JACKZZ01 (sample SAMN15724774, study PRJNA655200) | protist metagenome | isolation source: fluorescence activated cell sorting (FACS) single amplified genomes of... | place: USA: West Boothbay Harbor, Gulf of Maine | collected 2000-07-19
CGAAACGATGGAATTGCAGCAGGACAAGTAAGTTACAAAAAGATCAACTCGTTGCAATTGACAACAGCATTAACTGCGTATATAAGAGGAAAATGAGTTCTCGCTATCAACCAACTCTTTTATCAGTTACTGAAGCGCAAACACGTGCAAGAAGAGGTTCAATCTCGTTGAAAGCGATTCCAGTTACACCATCCTTATCTTCTGGAAAAGAGGAGATAGAGAAAATAGAAAAAACGAAAGTAAATATAGATTATGTTATTAATGATAAAAAACATGTCATCGCAGAAAGACAGTTAAATACTGCTACTGACGACTTAGTTGCGATGGAGGAGCCTTCAATTGAAAATGTCTTACAGTGCTTAAAAGAGCGTTATAGAAAGTCTATCGTATATACAAATATTGGGCATTGCCTTATAAGTATTAATCCATACGAATGGATTCCTGGTCTCTATGATAAAACTAGAGCCGCTTTGTATGAAAATGCAAGTGGCGGAGAAACAGGGAAAAAGTTGCCTCCGCATGTTTTTGGTATCGCTGCAAATGCATATTATTCGTTAAAAACAAAAGAGAAAAATCAAAGTATTTTAATTACTGGAGAAAGTGGTGCTGGTAAAACTGAAAATACTAAAAAATGTATACAATATTTAGTAGACGTTGCAGCACCTGGGTCTGATTTAGAAGCGCAGATATTATCGACGAATCCTATTTTGGAAGCATTCGGCAATTCTAAAACATGCCGAAATAATAATTCATCGCGTTTTGGAAAATGGATTGAGATCAAATTTAATAATAAAAACAAAATTGCAAATTGTTCTATCATAACATATCTACTGGAAAAATCTCGTGTAGCTTACCAACCTGATGGTGAAAGAAATTTTCATATTTTTCATATGATTTGTAAATCAAGTGATGCCAAACTAAAAGAACGACTGAAATTAAGTAACGACAGCGATTATAACTTTGTGTCAAGCGACGGTGTGGGATATGATTCAGGTGGTATTGATGATGCTGAAAATTATAAGGAATTTCTTTCGTCGGTTCAAAGTATAGGATGGTCAAATGAAATGCAAGAGGGTATATTGAAAATAGTTGCTGGTATATTACATTTGGGGAATGTCTCGTTTATTGAACAGGATGCGCAGATAGCTGCTATATCAGAGGCAGGCCGTAGTGTCGACGGGCTTAAAAATACAGCAGAAATGTTTGAAATGGGTAGTACAGATGCTTTAGCTCGTTGCTTATGTACGCGAACCATAAAAGTGCGAAGTAGTGGAGAGGAGATGAAAGTCCCAATGAATACATCAAAAGCTACAGCGGCGAGAGATGCATTGGTGAAAGATATATACTCGCGTTTATTTAATTACATAGTCAACAAATTAAATATAGCATTGGCTAACACAGAAAGTGGTGGCATTGAAAATAGTAATAATGTAAAGGGTTGTATAGGTGTGCTTGATATTTTTGGTTTCGAAATTTTTCAGAAGAATAAATTTGAACAACTATGTATAAATTACGTTAATGAAAAACTTCAGTTTTTTTATAATTTAAAAACGTTTGAAGAAGAAGAAGCCTTGTATAATAGAGAAAATGTCAGTTTTGAACATGTCGAATTTCCATCGAATGAATCAGTTTTGAGTTTATTTGAAAAGAAAATTACTGGCATTTTTTCTGTTTTAGATGAGGAAGGTTTAAGGCCAAGTGGTAATGATAAAAGTTTTCGTTCGAAACTAAGTCAAAAAAATAAAGGAAATACATCCTTTCGAGTCAGTAAAATTCAAAATGAATTATTTACTGTTAGGCATTTCGCTGGAACAGTGTCATATGAATGCGAAGGTTTTGTAGATATGAACCGCGATCGTTTATTGCCGAGCCTATTGAGTGCTATGAAAAATACGAAAAGCATTGTGTTAAACGAATTATATAAACCTACTAGTTTAGTAACAACCAGAAGTGACAGTACCAAGTTTAAGAAAAATTCTAAGTCTAGTGTATCTTTAACCGGGAAGTTAAAGGGGCAAGTAACTTCGTTACTAAAAATGCTAAATGAAACATCCCCTCATTTTATACGTTGTGTAAAACCTAATAATGAACGTAAAAGCAAATGTATTGACAATAAGTTGGTGAAGCATCAACTACAATGTCTTGGTATCATAAATGCTTTAGAAATTCAACAACGAGGATTTCCTATACGCTTATCCTATGAAGAATTTGTAAAAGGATATAAATTTAGTGCATTTGGATCGAAGGTCTTACACTATAGAGATATTAAAGACGGTGCCCAACAAATTATACAAAAATTAAGTAATAATTCCACTGCGTTAAATTCATGCATATTTGGCAAAACGAAGATATTCTACAAGCCAATACACGCAAAATTGCTGATGGAGCTAAGGATTCAAGCTGAATACAATGCAACTGTTAAAGTACAAAGTTTTATACGCAAAATAAATGCGTATAATAATGTGTATTTAAAATATGTAAATTTGAGGGAAGAATTGCGTGCGTATTTAAAAAAGGATTTTGAAAAAGATGCGGTAGATATTGATGCATTTGAAGGTATTATTAATCGTGCATTGATGCTAGGTAGAAAAGGATGGAAAGAAGTGAAAGAAGGCAATGCTTTAATCATTTTAGTTAGGCAGCGCCAGTCTGTTGCTTTACGTCTGAAAAATTTGTTAGCGAATTGGGCGAATGAAGGAGCTGCTGCTTTAGGGGACCAGCATTTGCCTGCATTAGACCGTGCAGTTGCAAATGCCCACAAATTGAATCTTGGTAATATGGAAAAATACCACCCGCTGATATCAGAGGCAATGAGTATACAGATGTCTGCTAGGGAACGTCAACATATACGAGATGAACTTTCAAATTCTATCTACAATAGTGATTTCGAACTTTTGCAGGCGGCAATTGAGCGTACTGAGAATGGTAGGCAAACTCATGGTGCTAGTTTTTGCTCCGATCTGCTTAAAAGAGCAAAGGGGGTTATAAAAGAGATCAAACGTGAGAAGTCGTTCATACAAAAGTTATTGGATGCCTTACAGACCGGCTCATGCTGTGCTGATGATGGTGATTTTAACACAGAGTCTATTGAATTTGATCATTTATCTTCCGCCGTTTTAGTTGCAAAAAATGAATATTTAAAGACACCGTTGGCAAAACGAATGATTCAACATGCACAGTACATAACGGAAATGCGGATTGCTGTGGTTACAGATGATTGGGGCAAAGTCGGCAAAATTGTTAAAACAATTAATAGCAACCGACAACAGGCAATTTCTAAAGACAGTTCTTCGCCCTCGGTGCAATTAGCAACAAGTGACGGCAAAGAATACCTTGCGACTGAAGATGAACTCTTGTGTGTTCAAAAAGAGCTAGAAGATAGAATGCTTTGCTCAAAATTAATAGATAGTATGTCGCGGGGTGGTATTATTATTGATGCTCTGAACAAAGTTGGTGAATCAAACACAGAACATGCTGTTCTAACTGTTGAATTGGAAACATTAATACGCGAAGCGACAATCCATATGAATAAATCAAATACCAAAAAGTCGAAGAAAACAAAAGCTGTCTATGAGATGGCACATTATTTATTGCGAATAAGACTTGCGTTAAAATCTATGGATTGGAACTATCTAGGCGATGGTATTAAAACTCTAGAAAAATTTCTTGCGAATGTCGCTAATACAAACTATGGTGATGGCATTGATCGAGTATTTTTGCAAATAATAAAAAGCGAATTAGAAAATTGTAAATCGGAATTACAATATCGTATGACTGTACAAAATTTAGAAGAGAGCTTTGATGAAGGGATTCTGAGTGTTGAACAAGATATAAGTCAAATAGTCTTTGTGAATATTGATGATGCTATTGATGAAGCCGTGGCATCTGGATACACGTCACAATATTTTACGGACTTGTTAACATCCGTTCGACATTCACGAAATATACGTGCCTCATTAAAATCGAAGAAATGGAACAAAGTACGGATGCTACTTACTCGTGCCACTCACCACGCTACTACGTACTCATCGCCAAACGCATGTGAAGTAGAATTAAAAGTAATAAATACAATTTGTGCTTGCCAGGAATTTCTGGTGCTTGCAAAAGAAGCACTTGCACATGGGTCGTATATAGCAGCGGATGATGGTGCGATGGATACAAATAATGTAGAGCATGAACATTTAGACGATGTTATTGCAAAAGGAGAAATGTTATCAGATGTTACGGTGGAAGCGAGGAAATATTTATCTACCAGTATTATCATTAAAAAGTTCAGGGATGCAATGAAAAAACAAAATTGGGCCAATGTGCAACAATTTTTATCTCAGTCGTTTTTCACAGGGACTATTCCTAAAGAAATTGTAAATGAGGTAGAAGAATCTAAACGAATGCTGAAAAACGTGTTGGCTATTGATTCGTTAAAAAAATCTTTGCAGCGCGGAATGGCAAAAAATTCTAGCGTAACAAAAGTGTTTGATCCAAACAATATTGAAATTACCCATATAGAAACCCAATTAAATTTAGCAATGGAAATTTCTGAAGAACGCCGTTTTGTTGAGTTGAAGCAATTAATTCCCTTTTCACAATTCGTATGTGAGCTACGCCGAAGTTTGATGGCGAGGTCGTGGGATACAGTAGTGCATTTATTGGAGCGTATTGTGTTGCCTGGCAATCTCGAACATTTAAAAAATGACACCAATCACACAAGTAATACAAATGTAGAGCATCAACAGGGGGCAACTACAGGTTCCATGGTGTCAATAACATCTCCAGCTGAAAGCCAAATTTCTGGAATCAACTTTCAAAGCAAGAAGGTAAACAATCGTAGAATTAGTGGATCCAGCCGATTCCAGACATTTATTATAGACCACACGCGATCTGGGACTTCTAATTCCATGAATTTGAATATCAAAAGGACGTTTTCCAGTGATAATATTAATGATATAAATGCCGTCTTTGCATTAGAACGATATCCTTTTATTAACGAAGAAATCAAGATCATTATTGAAGAAGTTGAACGGCGTTCCGTGTGTGCAATGTTAAGGGATGCTTTAGCTTCAAACAGGCTCAGGATGGCAAATTTAGTTGTGAATGCGTCTACTTTTCAAGTAACCAAGCAGGTTACTGTCGATATAGATTGTAGTTGGGAAAGGCCCCGTGCTTTGTTAGACCCCTCAAACGAGGCCCATAAGTCATTGGAGCGGAGCAATAGTGTTGTAGATCAAGCACTGAGCATGATGATGCTTTATGATGAAGACCAGGTCATATTTACGAAAAGCTCAAAGCGTGTGCTCGAAAAATTGAAGGAAGCCGTGGAGAAAGCCTCGTATATACGTCTACTTCAGCCAGCGGATGAATTGCTATTACGATCTGCAAAAGCAATGCTGTCAGTGCGAATCGCATTATGTAATGGTAATTACCATTCCATCAAAGAAGCGATTCACTTTGCAGAACATACAGTGCGCTCCCCATTAGTTATTGCTGAATTAACGCTTGCAGCAAGTATAATGAAAACGCAGTCTTTGTTATACGACGTTTGTAACGCAATTATGCATGGATGTGCCATCTTAAATGAAAGTGGATCTATTGATGTCTCTAAAATTGAAATTGCGCATCTAGAAAAAATTGTAAAAGAAGCGGAAGTTAAGCTGGAGTCACATTCCAATAAAATCATTTCAATTAAAGGCGAGCAAGTGGATCTTAGTACATTTGAGCAAGCGGTACCATATGTAAAAGCAGCGCGTTTGGTTTTGCGACTACGACATGCATTAATAGCAGATGACATGGAAGGAGTAAGTACGTGTTGTGAAGAATCGCTACAAATGGACGACCTTCCATTGATTGTGCAAAATGAAATACGAACTGCAAAACATGAAGCAAACTTACGTTTAATATTAGAAAATATTACTGCTGCAATGTCAAGTGGCTCTGCAGTGGGAAAAACTGGCGACATTGATGTTGGGTCATTGTATTCAATGCATTTAGAAGCTGCGATTTCAAAGGCTGAAAGATTATGTAGAAACATTGTGGGCTCAACAAAAGTGTTGGAGATGCATATTCAAATTGCTACCTACGTTTTGAAAATACGCAGGGCTTGGATTTCAAGCAATTGGAAAGAAATGTCAATAATTTTAGGTGAATGTAATGCATATTTATGTCTTGGTGATGTAAAAAGTGCATTGCTAAATGGTGTTGGGATTCCTAAAGCAACTATTGATGAAATAAAGGCTGCATCAAAAGAATCGGAATTTCGGTTACTATTAAAGGAGCTAAACATTTCACGAACACGTGGTAGAATAGCATTAAATGATCATGGTAGCGTACTTGAAATTCGCAAGTATGCTAATTCTTTGCTAAACAATGGTAAACGAGCATTTGAATTTTTAGATAGAAAATTACTTATCAAAGTATTAAATGATGCTGATAGATTAGGTATTAGACTGGACAACGATGAAAGCATTCGGATTTTAACAGCGCTGCCCGAAAACGCCTTCATGGAAGTGAAGTTGAAAAAAGCATTGGGGGAAAATGATGCAGCTATGATCGCAGAAGTAACAGTGGATATTAAATCTGCTCAAATGGAAGGTTCGTGGGAGCAATTTCAGTTGGAAAAATTTCCTGGTTTAGCATTGCGTCAATCACCACCGACTAATGAAATTCAATATGAAATTATCGAAGATCTAAAAAGCGAGACTAAAGATGATAATAAGATTTGTATTAGTGGGGACTGGGATAACATTTTAAAATTAAAATGGTCAAAAAATATTCTGGAGAAACCCTTAACAATGCTGCCACACAGAGATTACGCACTTGGTATGAAAATATCAAAATATATATTAGGCTACATGCATGATAGATATTACCCGTATCCATTAGGATGTTTAAATGAATTAATTAAGCTTGGCTATGCGTTTCCAAACACAAGGGATGAAATATATTGTCAACTTTGTAAACAATTGACTGATAATGCAAATACAGATGGGTTTGTTTTGGGATGGAAAGCTTTTTTCAATTGCCTTGAATGTTTCCCGCCAACATCAGCACTTGAAAATTACGTTGAATATTTTTTGCGTAAAAACGACCGGATTGACTTAGTTTTATTGATGCACAAAGTTATTTATTTACAAAAGACAGGAAAACTAATTCCACCTAATTTAGAAAATATTCATGATTAATCAAAATCATTTTGCCACGCGAAAAAACATAATAATATCATTAGAATGATGATGATGTGCTAATCCTCGTAATAATATTAATAAATAATAAAAAAATAAAATAGACTACTGTAATAAAAAAAATATTATTATAATACCAGTTATTTGAAGTTATACAGTAGTACCTGGTAGGTACAGTATATAAAATCCAGCAGAGTAAAAAAAAATAATAAAATAATAACAATTAATAAAATAATAATAAATATAAATAATTTAATAAATAATAATAATATATAATAATAAATAATATAATAATATATAATAATAATAATAATAATAATATAAAAAACAACAACAACAACAAAACACGCGATACGCCACCGTTTCTCGGTGATTGTTTTATCTATACCGTCGCACATATTAATATGTATCCAAACAATAATATTGTACTCCTGCCAAGGCAACCATATCAATATGGACTTTTTATCATACTTCTCGTCATGGTTTGATTATTTTCTTTCTATGATGGTCGGTTTTCAAGATAAAGAAGCTTCGCTTATAGTAATTGGCTTGGACAATGCCGGGAAAACGACTTTATTACATCGTTTACAAACGGGGACCGTAAGACAGTTTACGCCGACAGAACGTGTCAACGAACAAAAATTTGAAATTGCGGGTGTAAAATTCCAAGGATTTGACCTTGGTGGGCATGACGCTGTTAGGCACTTATGGGAGGAATATTATCTTGAGACTGATGCAATTATTTTTATGGTTGACTGTACAGATGTAAGACGTTTTGAAGAGGCCAAGGAAGAGTTGGAGGAAATTTTGGACTATGAAGCAATCAGTGGTATACCAATTGTTATTTTATCGAATAAAGTTGATCGAAAAGATGCAACGCATCTAGATGATGTTGTAAAGGCTATAGGACTCGATGAAATGTACCATGACAATAAGCATGATAAGATGGATAAAGCAAGGCAAGCACCAATCAAAATTTTTGAAACGAGTGTATTAAAAGGTATGGGAATTGAAGAAGCTTTTAAATGGTTATCAGAAAATATTTGATTTTTGATATTGCCCTGGAGATATAATAATATAATACACTGTATTACTCATAAGTTTCACTAAAGGCATATATATGCACAAGAATAATATAGAATATACATTATATATATTACTTTTGTACTTTGTATTTAAAGTTGCATTCAATATAATGATATTAATATATATATAAATAAATGAGTAAGAATTAAATTAAATATAATTTTATACACCCTGAAAGGTAAGTTATCATATTAAATTAAAAGATATGATAGACATAAGCTTAAAGCTTATTGATAACTTTAAACTTTAAGTTAAAAAGCTTATAACCTTATAAAGTTATATGAAGCTTATCATACTTTTTTATCAAAATAGTAAATTTACCCTCTAGGTGTAAGTCTAGTCGAAGAAAATTTTTCACATTCTTACACACATATATATTTTCCTCTTACTCATTAATTTAAACGCGCATATAATGAGTAAGAATTAATTATATATTTACACCCCGAAGGTAGTAAGCTTACGTACTCGTAGGTGGTAAATTTACCCCTAGGTGTATAATGAGGAATAAATAAATATATATATTTAAATATATAAATGTGTAACTCACAGCTTACGTCAGCCGTGTGCGGTTAAGTACTTCGAACGGTTCTTTCCACTAATTGCAATACGTTACTTGCAATATCCTTTGTCTCTCCATACACGACAACAGTTGGTGGAGACGCTATAGCATTTTTCGCTACCCGCATTAAGTCTTCTTGTGTTACTTGATCGATTTTTGCGCACATTTCATCTGCACTTTCCCGTTTACCATACGTTGCCACTTGCCGAACAAGATCCTCGCATAATAATTGCCGAGATTCTAAACTCATCATAATTGTCGATTTTAATCGATTACGTGCACGTGTTAATTCTATTTCAGCGACTGGTTCGTTTACTAAATTTTTAATTTGATAACACATACATGCTAACAAATTATTGATATAATCAGGCTCGCAGCTTCCCATCATACCGGTAACACCACAATCTGAGTTAAATATAGATATACCTTGTATGCTTTCAACCCAATAGAATCGATTTAACACTTCCCTATATAACCTTGAATACATTCCTTTTCCTGGGCCACCGGCACTAAATGAGTCACCACCACCTAATAATGAGTGCAAGACGCATGCAGGAATAACATCATCTCCGTGCCAACCGTGTCCACTATTGAATGCAATAGAAACATGTGTATGTGGCAAGTCTGGCACATTCACTAATTTTAAGCCACCTTTATAATCACTAGTTTTCATTTGGATTTCACGAAATTCACTAATATTTGGCATTGTAGATTTTTGTGGTATGTTGCTAAAATATTTTTCTGCTAACTTTACAGCTTCATCGTGTTCTATCCCTGCAATTCCTAATATCATATTTTCAGCACAAAAATGCTCATCAACAAATGTTTTTACTGTTTCTTTTGAAATATTTGGCAATGCATTTAAATCACATAATAGAGGCTGCCCAATTGGTGTATCTTTACCAAATGCGGTTGTTACTAACTCTTCATTTACAAGATATTGAGGCATATCCATGTCTTCTAAAATTAGGCGTGTGATTAGTTTTGCCTCTTCCATTTCTTCTTCTTTAAATATTGGATTTTGAACGACATCCGATAACAGTTCCAATGTCTGTTCAACGTTTTCTCTCATGACATCCATTTGGTATAAAAATTCCTCACGTCCTGCTACTAAACTAGGATGTATTCCAAGGTCTTCAATTTCGCGAACAATTTGTGCGTGTGTGCGATTTTTTGTACTTTTAAATGCTAGTTGTTCCAAGACATGTGATACACCCTGATCTTTGCCTGGCGTCTCAAAACGACTACCAGCTGTGATTAGAAATCCAACTGTGCTGCATTGGCCATAAGTTTCTTCCGTAACAACGCGTAAACCATTTTTTAATGTAGTTATATTTGTCTTTGGAGCCTGTAAGTTAGATGCCGGTACAAGTTCGGGAATGCCAGTTAAAGCTATATCTAATGTTGGTAAACCTTGCGACGCAGCAGTCAAATCGCCGGTCAATTTAACTTTCTGAGCATTGTTTGGTGTATCCGTTGCGTCAGGTGCCAAGATACTTGTACTAAATGTATATTTTTGCAAAAATGGAGAAGGATGTATACGTTTTTTATAAATATGCTTTCTCCCAATACTGAAGTATTTGTGTTGCCTTGTACTCGATAATATAAGTTTTTTCATCTTTTATTCCCGCACGTGAGGGTGTACGTGTATGCGGGGAAAGTTGTGGGTGCGGTATCTTTGTTAAATCGTGTCTGCTTTGGCGAATCGGGTGGAGCATATATTTTATTTCGAAAAATTATTTTATTAATTAATTTTTTATTATATTATATATAATAATAATTAATAATAATAATTATTATTATTATTATATTATTATATAACCCTCTACTAATGATGGAATAAATAATAACGCAAAACAACAACAATAAATAAACATCAATCATCATTTACTGAATTAACACAGAGTAATAAGGATATAATAAAAATATAAGCACCAACACCACACAGTATTATTATGATACACATATTATGACGGATGAGACGGGGTTCTCTAGTGTGTTTATTTTTAACAACCTTTGTTTCTTACTCTGGATTCTTAAGATTGTTAGGTAGCTAGTCGTCTCGTCTACGCTGTATGTAGTAGAGGCAGCACCGTCTTACTTAGTGTAGTGTGTACAGTATCCTATGCAATGTGTTGTTAATAGTGACTTGCTATGCAGTACGGTAGTGTAGCGCCACCAGTCGAAAGATACATTTCTTTTGCGAACTGCGAAATAGAATGTTCACATGTTAAGCAAATCTCATCCACAAATGGATGGTCGCGGCGGGCATATATATAGGTAGCTGCAAAGATACTAGAGTACTAATAGTGGAGCACAACATGAGTGCCAGTACAAGTTCAAGTAATTTAATTGTCGTCGTCTGTAATTATAATATATTGAATATTGTTGATGATTCATACCTCCTGCACTTTAACTTGGCACCTTGTAGTGACAGCGTGATAGCACATCATTTAATTCTTATTATATATGCATATACCGGTACCTGGTATAATAAAAAACAGCGAAACAAAGAACAAATATATATTAGCTCATTATTAGAAGCTGCAGCTAAAATTCCTTTTGTGCTACCTACCACTAACAATGTATCAGGTTGTACTTAGTAGATTATTAACTACAAACTACAAAGGGAATGTTCATCTATCATGTTCATCTATATATAATGTTCATCTATATTATTTTACCACAGCCTCTATTATCTACCAGTATTATATTATTATTTCATTATTATTATTATATACTATTGCATTATTTTT
>JACKZZ010021624.1_pt1 | contig 11576 bp, 9 predicted proteins | sample 8027871 | NCBI WGS metagenome assembly JACKZZ01 (sample SAMN15724774, study PRJNA655200) | protist metagenome | isolation source: fluorescence activated cell sorting (FACS) single amplified genomes of... | place: USA: West Boothbay Harbor, Gulf of Maine | collected 2000-07-19
ATGTAATTCAGTTTCCTGCTGAAAACGTAATAATAATTGTTCCCGACATTTCGTATCTTCTAACCAAGTACGTGTGTCTGCTAATGATGCTAATGGTGGTACAGTTACAGCAGCAGGATTAAAATTACCTTCAGTTTCCATAATACTCTCATAATCATCAAATAATATAGCTGAAAAAGCCCCACCGCCCCTGATTCTAAAACCCTTCTGATTCAATTTCCTGTATTTTTTCTCAACAAAATACGGTATTTTTAGAGAAATTATTAAATTTTTCTTTTAAAAAATACCTGAAATTACAGATTTACCAATACTTTGACCATGAATTCTGGAACGTGCTTTTTCTGCTTCTTTCTTTGATTTAAATTTTAACCAAGCACATCCTTCAGTTTCCCCGGTTTTCTTATTTATTGGCATGTCTAATGTGAATCCAATCTTAATTTTGGAAATTTAAAAATGTGATGATGGAATTTTTATTGAAAAAAAATGCCTTTTGTATAATCTATAAAAATACTGTATTTTATTTAGAAGGGTTTTTTGAATAATTTTTTCAAATTATATAATTAGATACCCCATCCTCTTTACCACTCTTATTACCATACTTCTTCTTTAAGAGATCACCTTTTTGAAAAAAACTCCTTTTTTATTTAGCAAAGTTACTATTTTTAGTTTCCGTTAAAAATCCATATTTAAAAAAAAAATCGCAAAATTTTTTTTTGGCTTTAATAATCACTTAATTTAGTATGTTTTTCACCCTCCATTACCTTAGGAAGACCACAGATAAAAAGGCTTTCTGGAAAAGATACCTGTTCAAAAAATACCCCTAAATTATTAGCTAATTTTTGTAAAAAACCATTTTTCTTCAAAAAAACGTAGAAATTTTTTAAAAAATCAATTTCTTTACGGTCGGTTCATCATCATCATAATCTACTTCTTCATCAGATAGGAACTCCTCAGCGCCAGCTTCCCAGTTTTCGGGAAAAGCAAATCGGTGGTTTTGTGGCATGATTTTGCAGAAAAATATTTGAACAATGAAAATCTATATATAATACTAGAACTTTTTTTTTTTTAAATATGAGACTATACAAATATTATTTTAATTAAATTTTTATAACAGCAGATCGGTTATTAACAATTATGAGATTATTAATATTATAACCAATAGTACGTAATACTTTCGAAAGCCTGCATGGAATATAGATCTCAAAATGAAGTTCTTTTTGAAATGATCACAATGTCACGATAACAGTAATATTAACACAACAATATTATCATCAGAGTGTAATGAATTTATAAAATATAGCGAGAAGATTGAAAAAATTTAGGTCGAAAAAATACCCTTATTGAGCTTATATTTGTAAATAAAAATGGTATTTTGTTCCAACAATTCGCGAAATTTTCTTGGGGGGTTTTCAAAATAATCAAAATAAATCATAGAACTAGAACAACATAGACTAACTAATATCATGGTACTATTCATAAAACAACTTAACGTAAGAAAATAGCCAGAACAAATTTCGCGATTTTTTTGAAAGTCTCACTCTGAAACCCTTCTAAATAGTAATACAGTGTTTTTATCCACAAATAACACCCTTTTCAGAGATTTTTTCGAAAAATTATACAAAAAAAATCATTTAAATAAAGTGGAAATTTTCTTTACAAAAAAGAGCTAAAATAGGGTTTTTTTTCGACCTTTTAGTCATAGTGAAATATCTGATGGAAAAACTAATAGACAATATAGTGAGAACAGAAATACAAATGAAAGGCAATTAACACAACCCAAATTCACAACGATCATGTAACTGCTAGACAAATACTAGTATACGAATAGTGAAAATTGTATGAAAATCAGACTTTTGAGAAAATAGGTGAGTTGGCGACTTCCTATATATAGATTCTTCCTATTCAATATTAAAAAATAAATAATCTTTTTAAAATGCCAAAAAATGGCATTCTCAAAGAAAACTTTAAAGGGAAATCACAAAAGAACTTGAACATACATAAATGTGAGATGAGAGGGCTGTGGGGAAGGAAATTTTGGCACAGTGGATGTAACTATAGATAGTGATGTGAGATTATGCAATTCTAGTGAGATAAGCCTGTTCAAAAAACCCTTCTAAATATAATGTTTTTGTTCACAAAAAAAGCCATTTTTCTTCAAAAAATCGTGAAATTTTTTTTTGGGGTTTTTCAAAAAAGATGTAATAGATTTTCATATCATCATTTACTGTACATATTGCATATCAAGATAATTATTGTATTTCATTTTACATTTGGAAACAATGTTAAAATATACAAAATCAATGTCATAATCATAAAAGCTATTAGCATTATGGCACAAATTATATTCTCAAAATTTAAATCAGCCTGTCAAGGCACATTCCCCAAAGAATTACACAAACCACATATATCGTTGCAAGAAGTCCAATCACTGACAGGGGAGAAAGGCCTCCTCCCGACCCTGAACTTGTCGAGCTGTCGTCAATGTGAGCTGATAGCACTCCTTCAGAGATAATCAGAGCTATCAGAAAAAAAACCAACGTCGAAGCAGTAAAAGCCAAAACTGCTAAAATTCTGCCTGACTGAGGGCCTTGTGCAATGACAATCGGTAGATTTGAACAGCTAGGATATGATAATATAGAACGCCTGATATCACGAAGCTGATGGAAGAACGAAGACAAAATTGCACTTAAATCTGCTGAATCAATGGGTCTTTCCAGAGTTACATTATTGGGGTCTATCGACAAAGTTATACCTGTCAAACCTCTGAAATCAAGATCAGAAAAATTCGCCGCAATATCTGAGTCTACTAAGCTACCGGGTTGATTCTCTAATGCCGCCGGATTGCCTTCGACTGAAAAATTGCCACTCTGAAACCGAGACGAACCTGAGCCTCTGAAACCATTTAACATTGATAAAAAGGTCGGACAACCGAAGCAGCCTATTTTATTTCGAAAACCCTAGAAATGAATTGTAAATTATTTGAAGAAAAATGGCTTTTTTAGCTATAAAAATGAGCCAAATAGGGGTGTTGTCTGAACAGGTAAGAGATTCTGGGCAAAAGCGGCGTATGGAGCATATCTGTGAGTCTGGCAACAAAAAGTCATTTGACGTAGAACCAACTATATTAAGACTATTATTGTTACCAGTTACATTAGTAGACTGAGAAGACTGCACGTTCTCGATATTGAAACTCCCCAATGCATCTGAACTTTGACCTAGAATAGCATCACGACTTGCAGCGCTGTCAGTTCCAATTTCAGGGTCAGTGAAATTTCTAATACATTCTCTTTCAACATTGTTTATTATTTGTGGTCTTATTCTTCTTGCCATAATATTTACTGCAGGTCCACTAATAGTCTGAGTCTGTCCCCACAAATTTGTTAAGGATGGTGTTTGCAAATTTATTTCTGAATTTAAATTGCCAACTTGTGAGTTAGAACTAATATTATTATTATTATTATTATCGTGGCAACGATACCTGGACTCACGACTTGAAGAAGAGACTCCCAGAACAGTAGTAACTAAAGGCCCTTGACTTTTTGATAATTTAAGCCTTCCATAACAGCAATTAGGTGGGGGGGGGGATGCTGGATCATCTTCGGATTCTTCCTCAGTTACGTCGTTCTCAAGTCTAGATTGATTTGTAGCAACAATGTTGACATACTTGTCAACACTGTTAGAACTTGAATTACTACTGCATAGTGACTTTGACCTTGATGATGATGATCTTGGTACAGCAGGTAAGCGTCGAGGTGCCTTGGATCTTCGGTCCACATCTAAATTAATATGAGCTTGTCTACTAGGAGATCCAGGAAGAGCGATGACGCACTGAGGTTCAATCAAATTTTCGAAATTTGGCGTTAAATGATGTTTTAAATTTTCCTCATTGGAACATTGAACAAGTTCATTTGAAGTTGACTTACCAAAAGTTGTTACAGGGGCCTTTGATCTTTGGATATTACTACTTGTTGTACGCACACTGGTAGAACCTACGATCACCGGTACTGCCTTGTCAACAAAATCTTTCCTCCCTCGATTCCGGTCCGCGAATGAAGGCAGACTTGTGTTGGACCGACTCGGACTCCCAAATTCTAACTGTGAATCCGAAAGAGTGAGAGACTTACTGAACTGTTTCGCTAAATCTCGAGATTCATAAGAGCCGCTTGTACGCGCACGATTGCGCGGTGCTGCGTCTGAATCAGATGAATCATAATCACAATCAGATTTTATAGCTTCTTTAGTCTCGCATAAGTCTAAGCTCAAATTATCATAATGAGACTTTCTTCTCGAGGTCCCAGACTTTTCACAATGTACACCACATTTGGAGCTCAGTCTGACATTTGAACAGTTGTTTACCTCTTCTGTAGAAATTACAACTGTAGAAGACTCTGATGAATCTCCATTTAAATGTAAAAAACCACTCTTATGTAATTTATTTGATTCAGACTCACTGTCATTGTTACCAATTCTCTCATAATTCGAACCAGCACTCTCATTTTCCTGTGTAAACGAATAATCAAGCGAATTAATATCTGTCAAACAGGATATTAAAGTTTGGTTTTGTTCTGCTTCTGAATCTAAAAAATTCCTCTCTAATATTAATAAAGCTGATGATGATAGGTTTTTTGACTCAGTCTCCTCAAATATTATTTTTCTTGAATTCTTCGAAGAATCCGGGTCTGAAAGTTCTTGTTCTAAATTATTATTAATACCATTACTAGTGGATTCCAAACTCTTAGGAAGTGTGGCCCAAGGAACTCGACCATTCGCTGAATCTTGAAAAAAAACGATTACGGCTATAAACACAGAGGAAAAGTACATGATGAGGAATATATTATTATTAGGTAAATAAAAAACAGAATAATATTCTGGCAAGGTATTAAAGGCGAAAAAAATTGATTTTACACATTGTAGGAACTTATATTAAATTTAAAATTTCATTAAATTTATGTGTCTAAATGACAATGTGATGATCATCTATACTCAAAATTGAATTATTATCTATAAAGTCAGCAGTAAATTGTAGGATTTCGAAAAAGTCAAATTTGATAATGAGCTTGCTTAAAATGCTTATAAAAAAATTGTGTTTTGCAGTCCATAAATTTTAGCTAGAAGTTCTGTTCTTGAGTAAATTCTATGCTCTGACGAAATTTGATGCCCAACAACTGTTCATGACTATAATTAACCGTTGATAATTGATTCATAAAATCTAGTCATACTGAACAATGGGCATAAAATTATTTAAAATGTGTGTATCAGTTAGTGACTACCATGAAATTAAAAAGCTACTGCCCCAACACTCAAATTAAAGATAAAGAGCGCTAAATCATTGCCGAAATACCTGCATTCCAAATTCTAGATGTTAGTATTAAGTGTAACAAAACAATTTAATTTGTTTCAGCGCTACGAACTTTTTTATATGTATTCAATCTACACGACAATGTGTGATCATTACATGCTGATAAAATTTGCGATGTGAAACTTTGTGTAAATTTGATCACATTAGTTTAATATACTGGTCGACGTGAGGATGACTGAGACATATTAGTATCTGTGTTCTGTTCTCGTTTCAGACTGATAAATTAAGTCTAGTATCACATTGTGTGATTGAAACCCTAGTTACACTACAATTGCAACAAAATAATTTTTTTGAACACCGTTGAACTTGCAAAAAATTCCGGAAATTCGCAAAACTTGAGGAGTAACAAATTTGCAAGAAAATATAAATAAAATTCAACTTTAGCAGTCTAAATTGGTGGACCAAGAAGATCAACCATGATATTGTACAATGATCAAACATCTTGCATTACTTAGTACTAGTACTATTATATGCTATAATTCTACTGTGTTGATGATGATCGAACTCCTTCTAGCCTTTGGAGAAAAATCATTGGTCCACTACTGCCATTTTGCTTACTAAAGAATCAAGTTGAATCCTGGATGCACCTGTTCGAAAATCCAAAAATCCTTTAATATTTTCCTTTAGAGTTTCCTTTACAAAAATTGATATTTTCCTTTAGAGATTTTTGTAAAAAAAAAATTGTTCTTTTTTTTCGACGACTTTTTTAAATCGGAAGAGAAATACAGCCATGAACTGCGTTTACGTTACATTCTGCAAGTAGTCGTAGATATTCTAGACGGGTTCTTTCAGATATATTTTGAAATAGTTTAACACAGCGTCCTAATATCTGTAAAACATGTTCAACAGCATAGCCTTTATCTAATAAGGTATTTAACTTAATAAAGGCTAAATCTGGTCTTCTTTTTGAGACACATTGTACAACTTGATTTAGAACGAAAGGATTAGGAGCATCACATACTTTGTAAACAGTTTCCCTTGAACATTGTCCATAACCTGGTAAAAAAAAAACATTAGATACGCCTTATTTTTCAAAATGAAAAATGTCATTTTTTTCCAAAAATTCGCAAAAAAATTTCAAAAAATTCTCAATTAAATTGCTGATAATTATTATCAATATTCTTATACCAGCTACTGCTGATTGTAATCCATTTATAGCTATTCTTACATCACCATCCGCTACAAAACTTAATGCCCTAATACCCTCATCATCATAAGGAGCCTGTTCAATATTAAACCCTTCTAAATACAGTGTTTCTATCCACAAAAAAAAGTTATATTTTTCGTTTTTTCCCCACAAAAATTCAATAATATTTGTGTATATATACATTTTCTAAAGAACATATTTTTCGCAATCTAGCTTCGACAGCAGCCTCTGGTACTTTAGAAAAACGTAAAATAGCACATCTTGATTGGACTGCTTCAATTACCTTTGTACTAATATTACAGGCTAAAGCAAATTTTGTGTGTGATGCATATTCTTCCTGTTAAAAACCCCCATAAAATTTTAGAGATTATTCTTACAGATAAAAATTTTTCTTCAAATAATTTACAAATAATCTTTTAGGTAAATTCTCAATTTTTAGGTAAATTCTCAAAATACCATTATAACACGAAGACATTGTTGGGCTGATGTTGTCATCGAATCCACTTCGTCTAAAATTACAATTTTAGAAAGACCAGGGCGAAATATTGGCTGTGGTTGTTGTCCACCGGCACCTCCAGCACCTCCTGTGACGCTGGCTGAGCTACTACTACTGGCACTTGAACTTCCTATAGTATACAAATATAAATTTTTTTGGAAAAAAACGAAACAAAAAATGGTTTTTTTTTTGTGAATAAAAACACTGTAATTACAAGAATTTTGTGAACAGGCTTATACCCTGCAAATTAAACTTTGCTCTTGCAAATGAATGTATTGTTTCTCGAACTACATCAATACCTCTCTCATCTGAGGCATTTAGTTCTAAGACAGCCTCTTTCGCGACTTCTCGTCCGAGAATTTCGTTAGCCAGCCTGTTCAATAAACCCTTCTAGTAAATATAGTTTTTTTATATAAAGCCATTAAAATTTTTTTCGTTTTATTCCAAAAAAAATATATTGATTTTTTTTCAAAAGAGTGGCTTACGCATGAATACAGGTCGTTTTTCCCACACCAGGAGGACCACAGAGCAACAGATTAGTTAACCTAGATGGATCTGCCCGCAAAATTTTAAATTGCTAATATTCGGTAAAGGGCAAAAAAAAATTTCGCGATTTTTTTGGGAAAAAAATGGCTTTTTTATTTACAAAAATACGCTAAATTAGGGGTTTTTTTGAATAGGGACCTCTATAAAATCCTCGTTTCCTACGACATCATCAAGAGTTTTTGGACGATACTTCTCAAGCCAAATAGTTTGATCAAGAACCATGATGTAAGAGGCTTTGACAAATTCTATCAATTTTTAGCTTTAGAGAAGTATGAAGAAGTATCAAGATTTCCAGAGTAACTGAAAAATTTCAAAATCTAAGACAAGCTCAGCGAATCAGAAATACTTAACAGTAATATTATACATATACGAATATAATATACGAACTAGACTGAATTGTGTGACAGTAGTCTAATAAACTCTATGACAAAAAAACTATATTCTCAAATATCTACAACAAACATTTTCTAAACAAAAAATAACGATCTATTATAAAACCATAGTCCAATGATGGGAAATAGGAAGTAAAAAATTGGGATAATTTTGACCTGCATAATTTTATTAGGATAAGATCCGAGAAGTTGAATAAACATAATAAGAATATTATTTCACTTGCAAAATATTTCTTCTCAATAATTAGGGAAAAACACCCAAAAACAATTCAAAATCATTCATATTTTTGAAGATTTTTTGACCTAAATTTAACACACAAAACTTAGCAATTTTAAGCAAACAAAAAAAATCAGACAGAACTTTTAGAGTTTTAGAGGGGGGTTTTTAGCGTATTTTTGTAAATAAAAAAGCCATTATTTTTGCTTTTTTCCAAAAACTCGTGAAATTTTTTTTGGCCTTTTTTGAATCACGCGAAATTTTGGACTACGATAAGCAAAACATCATCAGGTTCGCAGTTGGCCCCATAAGAACACATTTTTAATGTACCTCATCTGCGATGCAAAACCATTTGTATCTTTAAAAAATTGATATTAGATAATCGGTGCCCTGACTAACATCAGATAATCAAATTACCAAACAGAAAATATCTTCGATCTATTGATATCATTGGATATTGGGATTTTGTATTTCCAAGAAATTGTCTTTTAAACAATTTGAAGATTCTGTAGCTGTCATAGAAATAACACTACTAAGCATTGGAACACACACCTCTGAGTTTATGACATCACTATCGTCACCTAAGAAAAAAAAAAACCAGAAATTATTTGCAAATTATTTGAAGAAAAATGGCTTTTTTATTCACAAAAATGAACTAAAATAAAAATGAGGGTGTTTTTTCAACAAGATAATTCATCACTATCAAAAAACTCACCTGTCTCTTCTACGATATGACTAATATTTGGGAAAAAATTACACTCGATGATCTGACAACCTGGACGTCGATCTTTATTCGAATTGGTAGATTCTCGATGATGAGGTATAACATCTATTCCAAGCAAAGCATAACGTTTAAAGCATACAGATCCATCATTTTCTGGCATCAAATCAAGACCTAAACTGGCAATCCAAGATCCTTTTTTTAATTAAAAGGTACAAAAAAAATTTCGCGATTTTTTTGGAAAAAAATGGTGGGATTCTCAAAAATGATTATCATTTGGTAAATAGGGAGAGTGCTTTCTGTAATAAACCTTGACTTGTTGCGTCAATGAGTTGTTTAAACATTGGAGCTGCTTCAGTTGTTGTCTCTATTAGAGCAGGGAAAAGCCAATTGCACCTGTTTTTTTTTTTCTTTTAAACCCTTTATTTATCTTATTTTTCAATTAAAAAATGTGATTTTTTTCGCCCCATACACAAATCTTTTTGTTTTTTTCCAAAATTATACATAGTATCGCTGAGTTGACTATCATGGAAGGGTACCTTCTTTACACCTCCACCATCACGTACTCCTATTTGCATAGCAAAATCAGTATCATCATGACTATAACTTTTTGCTACATGAATAACCGCATATCCTAATTTGCTTAAAAATAGTCTACCGTTCCAACATAATAGATATGCACGTAGAGTCACTTTATAGCGATTTTCAAATAGCCATAAATTACGAACACCCTCCTGGATTATGTCTGTAACAGGACAAAATAAGGGCTCCTCTGGGGATTTGACAATACTTTCATTCAGTAATGTTTTTGCTCGTACACATGTTACTTGTTCGCCCAGGCATCCATGTCGACCTTTTATAAAAAGAAGTTGATCATTCCAATCTTCTGAGTCATCAGAGAGGTTCCCACCACTTTCAATAATAGTTTTTCTTAGTTCCTCAATATCGAAATAAGTTTTTGGTATAGCCTTATTCTGACCTTCAACATTATAACACCGAGCCAATTTCCCAAATTGCTTTTTATCACTGATTTCATGTACGAATTTACGGTCAATTAAAGCTATTACAGTCAAATCTGGAGTATCATCATCATCATCATCATTAGTAGCATCTGAACCCATTGACTGTGGTTCATGTAGATTCCGATTTGTCGTAGAAGACGTCTGCTCGCTGCGATTACTTGAAGTTGGATGACCCGAAGAAATTCGTGTGGTTGAAGTCACAGCAGTGTCTTCATTTGATAATGTTTCTACTGGACCACCTTCATTAGTCCAAGCAGAAAAACGATCTGATTCACGCGCGGAGGCATTAGAGTTATTATTACTAGAACTTTGTCTAGAATTATTTAAATTTCCTTGAGTAATTATAGGATCATTAACATCATGATGTGATTGAATACCAATACCACTAATTGTATTTATACTACCTGTACTTTCGCAACTTCTACGGGTCCACTTAGGGTAATTTTTCATTTCAATAGAGGAAATTTCTTGTTTCGGTGGTCCCAAGTCAAGTTTACGTCCACCACCTGTATAAACATATGTAAAAACTAGTCGACGTAGGTAGGTCATTTGTTGCTTCAACGATAAAAATTGCTTGTCAGAAGATTCCCGGTCTTTTTTCGGGCAAATAGCTTTGTCAAACTGATTAGCTGACTGTCTATGAGTCTGATTATAGATATTTCGTAGAAAGAGCTCTGCTGCACGATCGAAACTCTCAACCGCACGGTTTACAGCCAAATTTAATACCAAAGAAGGATTTGATCGTAGTATATTGTTACTGTCACCAGAAAGTCTTTTTGATGTGTGAGCAGAGATTACATCCGACGACAGAAGACTAACAGTGTGAACTCCAACTTCCAGATCGGATGTGAGCCCATGAACTGCGCTCTCACGTGACTCTCGACCATCAGGTGCGGGTTTCTTTTGAGAATTCCGAACGGAAGTTCCCGTAGTTGCTGAGTTACGCTGGGTCCTACTAGGCCGCTCTGAGCGGATAATACTGTATCGCGTACCCAACTCAGGCATGATTTTATTTACATAGTTGCTATGATACTTATATTAAGTCTTAAATTTTAAAATTTAAACTTTTACATGTCATAATATTGAATCTAGAAAAACTTAGGATTATATGTAAAGAGGATAAATAAAGGTACTAATGTATTTGTATCTAATTATTTTGAAAATCCCAAAAAAAACTTCGTGATTTTGTGAAGAAAATTGGCTATTTTATTTACAAAAATAAGCTAATGTAGGGGTGTTTTGGGACCTTTTAAGCTACACTGTGATCACACTCTCTATCACAGATTTTTTCAATAATTGAAGAGTTATCTCATCTCGATACTCGTCAAGTTAGTGTTATTGTAAAAACCTCTTTTAAAACTTTAATTCTAGAAGGTCTTAACAGTTACACGTACTACATCATACACTTGAAAATATCACCTCAAGCTAGTAGTAGTAAAGAGACCAACACCTAAGTAGATATTCACACGCTCTAAGTCATCTGAGATCGTAATCTTTACGAAACAAAATCTTTATAGCCCTCCGAGCTCCTTCAGCATAAAATGAACCTAGCAATTCTAGGTCATCATACATGATTGGATCTCATCAAAATTAATCAAATGGACATTTTGTCCGCCGCGTTACATGGAAAATTGGAAAATATATATAAAACCATTAGTACTGTGACATAGTACTAA
>JACKZZ010000924.1_pt1 | contig 11575 bp, 3 predicted proteins | sample 8027871 | NCBI WGS metagenome assembly JACKZZ01 (sample SAMN15724774, study PRJNA655200) | protist metagenome | isolation source: fluorescence activated cell sorting (FACS) single amplified genomes of... | place: USA: West Boothbay Harbor, Gulf of Maine | collected 2000-07-19
AAAACAAGCACCCATCCAAGTCTTTCTGGCAATCGGAAGAGAAGAAGAAGAAGAAGAATGATGAAGCAGCAGTATAGAGATAGCAAAAATAAATTAATTGAAATATGGAAATCTGAAATGCGAAATAACTATTAATAAATGCTCTATTCCTAGGACCTGGGATTAAATTAAAACATTTTTTTTTGTTTTTTTAACTACTGTTATCACACATAGTCACACTCTGATCTTACTAAAACAAAATTAAAAGGACATAAACCACAAGATATCAAAGAGATTGAATTTTATTGATTTGTGTGGATATAGGTTTTTTAAATACTTATTAAAATTATTCCCTGCTTCTATACCAATAAAAAGTATGTACGATTTATAATTAATAAATGGAGCAAGCAAGTCATAGCAGCTCTGAAATTATTAAATCAAAACTTTTTTTCCTTGTTTTATTTGTTTGTTTTTGGTTAGTTTTCTTCAAAATATACATACTTGGCCAAAGACTATATCATTAAAATGGCTTCACTAAACAAAGAGATCCATAGTGCCACAGCAGTCTAGCTCTGAAAAGCTTTCAATCGATCGACTTGTCATGGGGATAGCATCAAACGAGTTTGCAGCATTCGACGAGTTAAAAGTAGGGGTAGGGGCAAAGCCACTCAAACGCGATCGCTTGGGTTGTAAATCGACTTCCATGCGTGGTGAGTGTAAAGCTTGTAGTCCTAAGTTAAGAGCAGATCGAAGGTCTCCTAGTGCAGAAGGCACACGAGGTGATAGGCGTGGCGAGGAATCATCCCATCTAGGTGAAACCTCCAGCCTTGCAAATGCTGTTAGATGATCAACTTCAAGATCCAAACCTGTGAACTCACAAGCATCGAATTCCTTAGCATGCTCACGCTCAGTCATTGTGGTCATAGTGGACTCGAGTGATGTAGAGCCACTTTCATCGCTAGTGCTAAAAGCACCAGCACCACCACCAGCACGTCTGAGTTGGGTAAAGGTTGCTGCACCAATTGTGTCGCGCTCATGACTATCAGTGCGTGGGCTTGGCTCGCCGAAGGCACCAAAAGAGCACATAGAGAAAGACGAGATATCAGTGCGAGCAGTATTAGGTGTGCTGTCATCATCACCACCATTACCGCTGCTGCTGCGAGCTGAAAGTGGCATTCCTGCACTGGCATTTGCGGAGCCCATCTTCTTCATGTCGGTAGTAGTTGCAAACACACCCTTACCTTTACCATTTTCCTGTCCCTGCATCTTATTGTTCTCCTGATTAGTGGTATCCATAAGTGGAGGGCGGCCAGGGGAAGCGATGTATTGGCAGTAAGCAGAGAAAGGATCTCTACGAGGCGAACCAGATAGCATAGACAACCACTTAGCTACATCACGAGGCGATCCTTCAGCAAGTAAGTCAGAAGGACAATCAGTCATACCAACAGCTTCGTCATCGCTTTCGTCACTGCGTACGGTAAGAAGAGAGTTGTTACTATAGGAAGACAAGGGAAAAGATAGAAACTCGAGAGTTCTTGGAGACATACTGGCGGAGAAATCACCGAGTCTGGGGCTATCTTCAAGCATTTGTCGAGCAGTATCATCTCCAATTCCTCTAGGAGGCTCGGTACGAGCACTATTACCATGAGAATGAGCAGCATGATGATAGTCATCATCATCATTTTCCTCCGTACACAGCCACTCATTCTCAGTCTCAGAACCATCGCTCGAGGAGTGCTGTGAATACGATGAAAGAGAAAAGGAACTGTTGTACATAGCATGTAGCGGTAAGGAAGGTACAATGGGCTTAGTCTTTTTGCCAGATTTAGCGGCAGTGACAGTCTTCTCTCCGTTATGTGCCATTCCGCGCCTTGAAACGCTCTCCTTGGGATCATACACAGGACGACCGCAGCTTCGCATAGCTGCATGCCATCTATTCTTTACTGCATTGTCTGTTCGTCCAGGGAGCATCTTGGTAATCTCTGCCCATTTGTTACCCATCTTCTCTTGCATCTCCACAATAAGGCGGTCCTCTGCTGTAGTCCAGTCGCCCTTGATGATATCGGGCTGGAGGTGGTTGTGGTAGCGCTCGCGACATTGCTTACCTGTGCGACCTTCGAGTCCGGCAGAGATTTTGGTCCTATAGAATAATACCATTAGAAAGAATAACATTCAGTTGAATAATTACAAGAAAAATAAAATTAATAATAATAAGGATAAGAGAGTAATGTTAGATATAAGTGTGGGGATTAATAAAGTAAAGAAGCGTTACAGAACAATTCAAATTGTTCGAAAGTGAAACTTACCAGCTTGACATGCCATGTGCGGCAACTAGATTCTGCAGAATAGCGTCCTCAGTAGTGGACCATGATCTAAAATGAAAGGAAAAGGAAGGTAATGGTTAGTCTAGGTAAATATGGAAGAGACTTGAAGAGAGGTGAAGAAGGTTGAATTACTTACTTCTTAGAGCGGCCTATTTGCTTCTCTCCGAAAACATTCTTTCTAAAAACGAGCTCACTTGTCATCTTTGAATATAATGGAATGATAAATTTTGTCAATACGAACAAAAAACTGAACCTGAAGGCCAATTTAGAATGCAGAATTTTTTGTTTCGAGATTGATCGCCTTACGGGTCGCGCCTTATCCTGCTTGGTGTTACGCTGTGCCATAGCACCGAAGCCAGGAGGTTTCGAAAGTCATGGAAGTCTTTTGGAGATAGCTTCTGAAAAGGGTAGTGTTATGGAAAAGTCCAGCTATTCTTTTGCTTCGCTGCTGTCTATTGGCAAGATAAGTGATAACTCATCTCCAAGCAGTGAATGACTATCATCACCATCAGTTGAAGTGTCTTTCTGTACAATCTTTTATTGAAGGACAACTAGCGCGAATGGACAACCTCCTCCTCCTTGTATCCTCCTCCTAAGTCTTCCGCTAATTCGATTTCTATTGCCGAGTTTGCATCTAATACTGTGAAAGAAAAAGAAGAGAAGGAAGAGGAAGAGGAGGAGAAGCTTGAAGTTGTACAGGATGAAAAATCCACTCCTGATTGGTTTATGGCTCTCAAACGTCTACGGAGTGACATTAGAGAAGCCAAAGCGACGATTATGTGGTTGCAGAGAAGGAAGTTGGGCTAGAGAAACTAAATCTTATTGTGAAAGATAAGATGCGTGAGTGGGTTGCAACGACGCTTCACAATGCTACAAGTGCTAGTGGTGGTGCTAGTGCTAGTGGTGGTACTAGTTGTACAGGTAGTGGTGATACTGAAACAGAAAAGTTAAGCAGGAAGATGGCTTATAAATATTACATGTACAAAGATAACTACGTAAAACATAACATAGAATTGAGTTAAATATTAAACTTCGGACATAAATAAAATCACTTTTTCTGACTCTGGCCCAGGCCCTTAGAAGAGGTCTTGGGTTCTGTCTTTATCACTCTGGTTTTCTGTTTCATAATACCATCAAATAGTTTGGTATTGGGAGCAAGCCACTCATATGAACCCATATTACGCGGATCTTCGCCATATTTGCGAGGCCTGGTATCACCTAAAATGTCATGTAGATCAGACTCGAGGTGTGGGTCTGAGCGGCCCATGACAAATTTTGATGATGCAACATCTGACATACGACGCTTCATAACACGCGCCACAGCGGCACGATCAAATGCCGGTGGATCTACAAGACTAATAGTATCTTGTATCATTGAATCTTTTACTCTATAATCCAAGGCTGAGTCTCTAGACATGGAAGGTGATGCATTGACTTCAATTAACCACGGTCGGAGATCTTGATCAATTAATACATCGTAACCAAATACTTCAAAGGCACAAGGTTGGTAAGTCATTTTATCATCAACTGCAACTAAAGATTTGATAATCATTCCACTTATATTTTTCCAAATAGAATCAGTGTCATATCCAAGTTTTTTCATACGTGCCCATAAACCATTAGAGCCCTTTAATGCCATTTTACTTCCACCAGAATCTGCATCCCCTCCCATAAGTGGATTATCATGACTAGGACCATCAGTATTCTGTTTCTGAATCGAACTATTTGTAAGATGAATGAATTTATTCTGAAGTTCTTTCGGGTCAAGGGTATATTTGTGAGTAGAAACACGAGCAAATCCATCCGCAAATAAAAATGCTTCCAGAGGTTTAAAAGAAGTAACAAGCACATATAATCGTAAATCAAATTTATACCCTCCTAAACACATTGGATTGTGTATATATCTTTGTACAACAGTTTGCTGCGAATATGTAAGACAAGATATATCACTAACCATCTCAATACCACGGCCACGAGACAATCCGACAGGTTTCATTATCCATATATTGGCACTTGAAGTTGATAATGTATGTTTTATATCATCACCATTTCCTTTAGCTGCTGCAGATGCGGCTGCTGCAACAGTTTGGCCATTTTCTTGACAATATAAACGAGCTTCCATCTCTGTAAATGATCGAACAAATTGTGTATATTCATGAGGAAGAATATAAGTTTCTGGCATAATACGGAAATAATCGGCACTTTTCCCCGGAATACTTGTATAACGATGCAAATTCTTCTTTAATATATCTTTGCGTGTCAGTTGTTTACTATCAACAAAATGATTTACTTTCTGCCATACTAAAAGATGAGTCATATTGAGTCTCGGTTTATTCCAAGTCCACAAAAGATTCCATGATAGTCCCAGACCCAAACCTGCTGGCAACTCTTCCCAAGTATCTTTGAACGAAGACATAAATACATCTTTCACAATACCACAAACCTCTGGTCGCTGTGATTTAACACGGTAAGTGAGACCTCTTGATCCACCTTTATGAGGCAAAGTTGTCACTCGTCCGTCTCCGTCGTCATCATCACTATCCTGACCATCGAGGGTAATACCCCTATCACGACTGAATACTGTCGCATAATCTGACATAACTTCAATCCACTCGTCATAAAGCTTACCTTGCATTTGCATACATTCTAATAATCCACGAGCATTTAACGTGCTCTCTTGACGAGGACCTGAACTACTATATGCAATAGGGAATATCATAGAAATGTTCTCGTAAAGTAAAGAAAGCTTTGGTTTCGTCGAATCGTGGACTACAAAATCTGTTGAAGTAGTTATACCCATTCCTATCTTAGGTGTTCTTTTCTCGTGAAGTTGAACAGGAGGAATGCCTTTGCGTGGTGTTGTCAATTGAACAGCTAATGAAACTTCAGTTTCTTTTTGAAGATGCTTCAAAGGTCGCAATGGTGAATGGTGAGGAATTTTTGATGCATTTTTATTAGAATTTCCACTCGATCTGGGAGATGCAATTGGCGATTTAGGAGGATGGTTATCTGACAGTCTCGAAAAGGCAAGTGGAGGAACTGGTGATTTATGAGCCTTTGTCTTTGAAGTTGAACTAAGGTCACCAGGAACAATTGATCCTTCATCATCATCGTCATAGTCGAAATTATCATCATCGTCACCATCATCATCATTATAATCATCACCATCCTCTCTACCTGAACCACCATCATCTTGTAAATTATGATCTAATACAAAGGCATCAGTACTTCCAATAGAAGGTAAAACACTTTTCCCCTCTTCAATTCGAAGAACAAGTTTTTCACTATGTTCAAAAGCTTTCGAGCGAATACTTGTCAAAGTCTTTCCAGAACTATTGTCAGGCGACTTCGTACCCTGTTTTGATATAAATGGCTTCTCTTCAAATGCTTCATCATCTTTTGTAGGAGAAAACTGCGGAGATCCGGAGCGAGAACTTGAACGAGACGATATATTCGACTGCACTGTTCTATCACCGCCAGAAAAAAGGGTACTATTCTTTTCACTTCGATCAGTAAGAAAAGGAGCAGTCTCATCATGTGCGGTATCTATACGAACGGAGAATTCTGTCTTTACCAAGTTTTCCAGCTTTTTGCAAACAGCATATGTATTTCCACAAACAAATACGGGATCAAACAAATTTAATGATTCCTTTTTATTTGAACTGGAAATCAAAGAAGAAATATTCGAAGCATCATTATCAAATTCTTCGATAGAAGATCTCCAGTGTGCAATTAATGCACGTTGAGAGCTCCCGTCATCTAATCCATTGTCAACAAGTTTAACATTACCACACAATAAAGGTTCAAGATAGATAGCGAGTAGTACTAGACCGTAAGATACCGTGCGGCGCACTTGTGCACGTTGGGCCGCTAGAAGTGAACGAGCCTTCTTTGCATCACTTTCCTTTTCCGATTCTTTTACACGAAATTCTCCTCTATTATACTCTCGCACAGATAAATCCCATTTGGCAGTATCTCTAGGATTCATATTATGCCATTCAGAGAGCTCAGTAGCAGTAAGTAGACGCCACGCGCGTAAACCAGGGAGTTCATCAGGTCCATTCGCACACATGTATAAATCCCCTTCGCGATAAATAAGTGCCTGGGGGACATCCATTGTAGAAACTTCAGAAGATGAAGAGATGTCTTTCATAGGCTCTCTACTTGCAATACTATCAGTTCTAGAAGCCTCTTGTCTGTCGTCATGAGCCATATAATCATCATCCTTGTCCTTACCTTTGTTGGGCCATAAACCAGCCTCCTCCTCGTACATGTCTATTTGATCGCGAATCTTAGCAGTAGATCGTTTCTCAGAGTCGGCTCCTTGTGACCGAGGTGCTGTATGTTGTTTCCCACCAGTGCGAACAACAGCAGGAGAAGAATGATTGATGTGTACGTGGCTCTCTTTCGGATTACTTACACCTCGTGAAACCGGATTATGTGTTTTTTTATACGAAACACGACCAGCATTCCTTGCAATATTCTCCAATTTAGACCGTGGGCTTAAGCCACCATCAACTGCAACTCCAAATCGACCTTGTTTTGGCCCCGGTCCTTCCATCGTCATCGCACCAAGCACCATATGATCGTTAGCAGCTGGTATAGGCAACTGTACACCACCAGCACCAGTATGGATAGGGGCATTATTGTATGAAGTAATGTTATAGTGATAATGATTAACATTATTCACCACTGTAGGACCAGGTGGGGCTTGGTGAATAACTTGGATGGCTTGTGGTTTCTCACGTCGAGGGGATTTCTCCAACGCGTCAGTATGCCTTACACCTGACTGTACACGAGGGCTGACGTGTGCACGGGAACTAGTAGTATTATTACCTTTAGGGGTAGCAACTACATCAGAAGAAGGTCCCTTATCTGTATACTTCGCAATCCTACTTGGCTTAGACTCCTTCGACTTTGCAAGTGTTCGTGGAGAAAGACCAGGGTTTTCACTACCACTTACACTGCCGCCACTACTACCATCAGGAAGGCAACGCAGAGTTCGTTTAGAAGATAGGCGCGAATCCACTTCACTTTCTTCATCATCCGCACGTGGAGAACGTGGTGGTAACACCATAGGCTTGTGTGGTGATGAGCGATTACCCCAACCTTTCTCTGGTAAAAGGAATGGCTCTGGTTCGATTTCAGGATACATTGTTGGAGTTGGGCGTGGCGACCGGAACTGAGACGTGGCTGTAGTATCAATTCCATCACTTTCATCTTCTTGTGCTTCTTGTACTATAGGTGTTTGTGGCTTCGGATTAGATCGTTGATATAAATGAGATACATCTATTTCGATCACAGGAGCGCTACTATTAGGGGTCATCGTCATGGGAGTCATGGTAGTAGGTATACTACTCCTAGAATTCGATCGAGTGGCGACTTGTTCTTCAAGTGATAGACCAGGAATAGAATAGGTCATTTCTTTATCAGGTTTAAAGAGTGGTAGCTCCTCATCTGAATCAACTTGGGCTGTATTAACAGTCTCAGTCTGACTACTAATAGTCATTATATTCGCTTTCTTGGGCTTGCTAAAAACCCTATGTACAACAGGTGTAGGTTCAGGCTCAGGCTCAGCGCGCTCGGGTTCTTTAACAGTTTCAACATGGTCAGTGGAAGTTCCAATTGTAGTACTACGTTTCATTTTTAAGAAGCGAATCGTGTCCAAAGCCGCTTTATGTTTGAATGCATCTTCGTTTGATACGTTTAAGTGCAAAGTCTTACTATTATGTTGTAACTGCAAAGCATCTTGTTGAAGAAAAAATGCACTTTGACGAGGGCTATGCAGTATCTCTGGCTGTGGTACATCAGGCGATGGTGCAATAACTACAAAAGGGACTGAAGAGAGGCCTTCATCTCCACCATCATAAGCATCATCTACATTAATATTCAATGATGGCAAATTCTGATTTGGATTACTAGTAATATCAGTAGAACTTTGAGACTCTTTGATAGCTTTCTCAACAGCGGCAACTAGATCTTGCTCGTCTTCATTTGCAACACTTTCCTCGGCAAGAACGTCATCCTCTGCTCCTGATACCGACTCGTCACTATCAGCATCTATCTGCCCCGGCTCTGGCTCTGCCTCAGCCTCTGGTCCAAACTCTGGATCACTTGTAGCTTCAAATTCCGGATCTTCTTGGCCAGCAGCATCACTACCTTCAACTTCTGCAGTAGCTCTATCAGCCTCAGCCTCATTCAAATCTTTAACGGATGTAGGTTTTGATAAGGGCCTAGATGGTGGCCTAGAATGTGATCTTGAAAGTGGTAGTGATTGACTATCTGTGACAGGCTCATCTGATAGTTCTGAACCCTTCTCTTTCTCATCAGCATTCTCATTCTTATCCTCGTCAATCTCAGCATTATTCTTAACATCAGTACCCTTCTCCTTCTTAACACTACTTCGTCGAGCTAATTCTTTCCTCAAATTCGCGGCTTCCTTTTCTCGTAGTTTTTTCAATTGTTTAGCATACTCTTCTTCGGCTTTTTTATCTGCCTCTTCTTTTTTGCGTAATAAACGAAGTTTATGCTGCTTCTCCTTAAGTCGTTGAGATTCTTCGCGTCTTTCAAGCAAGCGTTTCATTGCCAGTGCTCGTCGCTCCTGTCGCTCCTTTTCACGAACAACTTCAGGATCCAAAGTTATCACTTTCTTAACAGGACCAATACGCTTCTTCTTATCGCCACCTAAAACAACGAAAGAATTACCGAAATTCGCATTATATTTCTCAATAGCTGCGGCTTTACTTCTATCAAGATGATATCTTGGATCTCTTTTTGTTCGTGGGCTAAGATTTCCTTTTTCTTTATCTTTATCTTTAGATTGTAATCTCATCCGTGGAGTAATGTTCTCGGCGGCGCTGGAACTTTCTGAACCGTAATCATAATCAGATTTCATACGACTGTCAAGAGCAGGAATAAATGTAACCCCTTCTGGTAAATCCATATTCCCAGCAGCTTCAGCGCTATTTACTCTTGGTAACCGTACGCCGGAAGGACTACTGTACAGGTCAGGATTATGTTCTCCTCCCCCACTTTGATCTTGTCCTTCATCGGTTCCTTCTCCATCATGCATGTCATCCTTACTACTACTCTTTAAAATATTAGAACTAGATCCTGTTGCTAATAAAGATTCAGGAACAACTAATGGTGACTGTGGTGGGCGTAGAATCTCAGTGTTCTGCTTCGTTTTCGATTGAATCCCTCTCATTCTTAATTCCGATGGAAGTGGAATCGGTGTAAATCCTGACACTGTACTTTTCATGATTGTATCAACATTAAACCCTACAGCGACATCACTACTACTACTACTATTACTAATAGGAGGCACATAATCATAGAGATTACTACGACTATTCCGAGCGGAGGAAGTGTTTCTACCTACCATACCTTCATCAATAAGGCATTTTTTACTAGATGATCGCGCTTGGTCATCAGGTGCGAGATGATCTATACCTTCCGCACTATTAACTCGAGAAGCAGATCGTCGCTTAGCATTCATACTACTTAGACTTGCGGCACCAGAGCCTGCAGAAAGAGAATGCCTGGTATCCCCTGTCAAATTGCGATTACTACCGGATGCACTTAAAGCCTTTTTACTTTCGCTTCCCTCGAGCGCACTGACAGATTGCTCTCCATTCACATCTCGTCGTCGCCTACTTGAACTAGAACTGCTATTCGCTCGTAATAATGAACTAGCACTAGCACTAGGCTCAATTTGTCCCTGTGACGAGGATGAGGATGGAACTGCTGCTGCTACAGTAGGAGTGGTAGTATCATCTGGAGGCTTGAATGAACCATTAGGTGTTGCCCATCCACCACGACTGGCACTACTACCTAAACCTGCAGGATCATCACCACTAGCACTAGTTTCTCGCTTAGTAGTAGCACTATTTGGGGCAGGCCAATAATTATTACTAGATGCTAATGCACTTTCTGCTCCAGATAGTAACGCTTGCACTCGATCATTGGCAGCACGTTGAGTGAGCTCCTGGCGCATAGCATCAATTTGGCGATTGAGATAGAAGCCCATCTTTGACCCGGGATCCTTTGTCATGTTACTAAGCATGATTTGAACATCTCCATCTGCCCTTCGTAAAGTATCGGAATCTATGGAACTAAGCTGGTCTATCCGTAAAATTGGATAACCATCTAGATCTGGTTCCATTGTAAAAACCTACCGATACAAGAGTTGGAGACCCAGGAGCTACCAATGATGATCGAGACCTGAAAACAACTTAAAAAAACCAATCTAGCCAACCCAAAACCAGATACGTAACCAGGGAAATTAGCAAAACATAAAACAACTTCCCTATTCTTTTTCGGCTCTGGGAAGTCAATTCTTGCTCCCACTGTCTTACTTTCTTTCTCTATACACTATAGAATGTTTGGTTGATTCCTTAAGTTGCAGAAGTAACACGTTAAAATGTATGTAGGAGCATGGCAAGAGTATTACTTGCACGCACAGGCTCAGCGTGCTCAGCAAGGGAATGGTAGAGCACCAAATCAAGATAGTTCTTCATCTAGTCTCACAAAGCATGATATTCAACAGGCTTTATTAGCTACACTAGATCCGAGTGCTGTTGAAATGGTAATGCAAGCGATGCGACCCTTACTAGATAAGACGAATATTCGGACGGCTCCCGATGCTCATTCTCTTCGTCTACCACAGTTAAGTCCATCAGCTGCTACGGGTTCAGGGTTTATGAGACGTGGCCATGATGTCCGCCAAGGTCAAGGGCATGGACAAGGGCAAGTGCAAGCTGTTCAACCTCGTCGTCGACCTCCACGGCTCCTTGGGCCCTTCAAGGATAAGCATGGTAGAGCTCAAGGCCTTCCTGTAATAAAACTAGACCCTATCGATCGCCAACACCAATACCAGCAGCAGCAGCAACAACAACAATACTATCAAACAAATTCGGGATTGGAAATGAGTGATGAAATATATAGCCATTACATGGGCTCATCAAGTGCTCGTAGTCATCATACTGATACTTCGAATAAAACATCTATTAGTACTCGTAGTGATCCAGCAACTAAAAGAATAGGACAGAACAATCGCGTTGCTACGGAGGCTGAACCATATGGAGATGGGCGAAGACGCAATAAAGCTAGAGATAGTCGATATTCATCATCATCATCATCTAAAAATACAAGTTCTCTAGAAACTTCCGGAAATCCTAAGGCAAAAGAAAGAGAATTGTTATCAGATTCTGTCATTTCAGGCCATATTTCACCAGTATCATCAAGAAGCTATTCTACAGAAGGATCTCCTG
>JACKZZ010016187.1_pt1 | contig 11569 bp, 4 predicted proteins | sample 8027871 | NCBI WGS metagenome assembly JACKZZ01 (sample SAMN15724774, study PRJNA655200) | protist metagenome | isolation source: fluorescence activated cell sorting (FACS) single amplified genomes of... | place: USA: West Boothbay Harbor, Gulf of Maine | collected 2000-07-19
GATTGACGAAGCCATGCAGAAGAAATTCCTCGTATTGAGAGGAAAAATCCCCCCGCCCCATATTGAGAAGGCATGTTTCCGAAAATTTGTGTTGCTGATTTGAGGTCACAAATCACATCTGTTTTGCAATAAGGCAAGGGCAGAAGCTTCCGCCCCATTATGGAAGCGATTTGTCATGCTGCTGGGCCTAAAGGGGAGCCGCTTGCCATGCTGAACAACTAGACGCATACGCCCCTACCTAGCCTGGGGACCCGACAGCAATGCTTTCCTGCAATACAAAGCTGATTTGTGTACTCAAATCCAGCATCAGAAATTTCGTTTTGATATGGGGAGGGGGGATTTTTCATTTTGATACCTCGAGCACGCCCGGGAGCTCTACCTCTTCCGGTGGGGCTACATCGAGCAGGCGATCTTCCTGAAGAATCCCAACCAGGGGGCGGTTTTCTACGTATCGGTGTCTAGCGGCGAGGCCGCTTCTTCGCGGAAAATCGTGCCGGGCTTTATACTCACTGCGGAACGGAGGCACGGGGGATTCAAGCAGTGGGCGGACCGGCTGGCGCTGATTTACGGCATTCCTTTCAGCTTCTACACGGACAAATTCTCCACAAGCGATTACGACTTTTTCGCTCCGTTAGGAAGAGATCAGGACCACCAGATCGGTGGCCAAGATGAATCCGTTGGCCAAGCTGATAAAGAGAATCCTCTCACCCCAGAACAAGAAGCGCAGCAGAATTCCTACATTGCGAAGCTCACCGCCACGTTGAACGGTCTCCGGTCGGACACGAACGTGAACGCGAAGCCCGACGGGAGTAACCTGATTCCGTACCTCCCGGAAAATCTCCGACTGCAGCGAAAAAAGCAGCAGGACAAGATTCTGCAATACGCTGGTCAAAACAACAGCAAGTCGCTATCAAAAGGAAAAATCCCCCCTCCCCATATCGAAACGAAGTTTCTGATGCTGGATTTCCATACACAAATCAGATTTGTCTTGCAGTAGAGGACTGCAGGCATATGCCAAGCCTCAGTCGAGAGGTTTTGACGTAGGCGCCTAGCATGACAAACGCGTATGCTCTTAGCCCAACAGCATCACAAACCGCCTGCAAAATGCGGAACGCTTTCTGGACTTGCCTTCTTGCAAGACAGACAGGATTTGAGGTCACAAATGCGCATCACAAATTTTCAGACGGATACGTTTTCCATATGGGGAGGGGGGATTTTTCCTTACGATAGTCGCAACAGCTCAGCGACTACTTTATCGGAGATCAACACGGGCTACTGCATATCAAATGTAAAAATGTCTGGGTCTGGAAGGATACAACTTGTGATGCTACTTTTGGAATCTACATAAAAACTGTATTGCAGGAACAGCAAAAGAGGTGTAATTTGTGCTACGCGGAGAGGGCATTTCTCATGCTGTATGAGCATCAGAAAGCCCTCGCAAAATCTCTGATGCCAGGGCATGCATCACAGACCTCATGGGTGGTGCAAAATCTGCATGACAAACTCCTGCATTCTTCCAGACCCAGACATTTTTACATTTGATACTGCAGGCGCAGGACGCTTTGGAAGTCAACGTGGACAAAAGGATGGAGAAGTGGTCGGAGTTGCGGGATCCGGTCATGTCAAGTTCCAACATGAAGTCTGACAACTCTGCGCAGCAAATGGAAATTTCTTTAGACAGGCCGAAGGTGGAAGTCGTATCTGATACTCTTCTCGGCGCCACCGGGCAGAAGGTGCGCAGGCCAGTGGAGGTGGTGAACTTGGACTCCGCTTTTTCGAATAAGTTGTCCATCGCGCACGCAAACCTGGCGAAGTCCCGGTTCACCGTCGTCGGCTCCGCGAAGAACGTGTCGACCATCAATAAGGAGATCTTCGCGATTGGGGCTTCCTCCAGCTTGACTGATGGAAAACTGCAGCAAAATCTGATTATCAACCCGATGGGGAGATTATTTCCGGAAATCAGCCAGCCGCTCCGGGACAAGGAAAACGTGAAGATTTTGTTCGCGGGGCGGTTATTCCAGCGCAACCACACGCAGTGGGCGGAGCTCACTGACATGGTACAGCCTCTGTTGGAATTTGCGTACTTACACGCACGACGGGCGATGGACTTGGTCCATCACGCGGACAAAACGACGCAATTTGCGCATGGGAAAAAGTATACAACTTCCGCAGAAGGTGGATCATCCCTACACGGTCGCGATAGCAAAGGGACAAACACCGAGTCTGGCATGAAACCCGGCGGCGCTTCTGCCGCCGCCGCGGCACCGACGCTCGCAACGTTGGGCGTGACGCACAACAAGATCGTGACCACTGCTGCTTTACTGGAGCAGGCGAAGAGCTTTATCGCCGACGAATACGATTTCGATCCGTACCTGTTTGAAGAAGCGAAGTGGCTGCGATCGCTGTTGCCGGTCCATCTGTCAGGGAAAAAAGCGATCATCGCGGGGAGCAATGTGAGCGGCGGTGGGGCGGGAAATGCGAGTGGTGCGGGAAATGCGGACAACTACAAGGCTGGCCGTGAACAGAACAGTTCATCTGGTACAACTAAGTCTGGCCAGCAGCCCTCGCGAGCCTCCGCTCTGCTGAACGCCGAATCCGAGTCGGTGAACCAATCGCACCACTCGCGGTTTTTCCGGCGGCACTTCAACACCCGCACGAAAGATTACATCAAGGGATCGAATGTCGGGTTTTTCGGTTCCGCGGAGGAACTGATTCTACGCGAGATGGCCGCAAGTGTGGTGAAAAACGGGACGACGTTGACGTCAAACAAGAAGTATTCCCCGCAGATCCTTCCGGACAAGTACGAGACCCGAAACGTTTCGGACAAGATCATGCAGAAGCGCGGGTCTTCGTACTACGAGTCCCGCGAGGCGTACGAGAATGCGATGGAGGATTTGAGGGAAAGCCGCAGGATGAACAGCATGACGAACGCTGTTTCATTAACCGGTGCGTTATCTACTTCGCCGGTGGACGACAGAAGTATCCTGAGTAAAAACGTACCCACACCATAGTCAAGATGGGGAATCGGCTAGACAAATCCACAAGTTTTGGCTGTTTTGCATGACAAATTTGGATTCGTAGTGTAGTGCTTTTTGAGCTAGCTCAGCAGCATCACAGATCTAGCATACCACGCTGATTGGAGCATGGCAAATTGCAAAACACGACTAGAAAATGCTTCTCTTGGGGCTCCGCATGAGACACATTTTCAGCATGCATATTTGCATTACAACTCTGGTGTGGGTACGTTTTTACTCAGGATAAGAAGTACAATAACTTCTGCGCCAGCACTAGACGCGGCCATGACCACAACAATCACCTTCCCGCCCGCGTTCTACCACAGCTACACGCACCAGTTATCAAATGTAAAAATGTCTGGGTCTGGAAGAGTGCAAGTTTGTCATGCTTGTCTGGCATGACTCTTAAATCTGTCATGCACATTACCAAAGAGCCCCACTTTTCTGTCATGCAGAAACGTAGTTTGTCATGCAGAATAGGCAACACCTAGAAGCTCAGAAACTTGTCATGCTGCGCCAGCAATTGTCGCCTCCTCATGATACGCCACACAGCATCACAAGTTTCCAGACCCAGACATTTTTACATTTGATACCAGTATCTGAACTACAACAAAGCCGCTTCTGATTCCGCCCAGGGGAACTTCAACGACGACGATTTTTTGACCACGATGGCGCGGTTTGAGTTGTCGGAGAAAATTCTCCGGGAAAAATTCGCCGAGAAGATGAAGCTCTGTCGCCAGGAAGCGGCGACGCATTTGATCGAGAATGAGGGCGCCGCCGTTGGTGCAAGCGGAAGCGGAAGCGCAGCAGCAGCCTCTGGGCAGCTCCTGCAAAAGAAACAACGACAAGGCCAAGAGGATAAAGTCGACAGCAACCAGTCGAACAAGCAGCTGGCCACCATGTCGATTCCGGAAATCCCCAATGACTGCACCACGCGGATCGCCGCCAACTCGGACCGCGAGGGCAAAACGAACAACCGAAGGTACTTCGAACTGGTCGAAAAATCTTTGTCGCTGCACCACAAGGAGCTGGTCCTGCAGATTTACTCCGGGGAGATCCGGGACTACGGGGCCGAGGTGCCGGTGACGTGTACCAAAGACATCTTCTTGAAGGACATTCGCCGGATCGAGGTGGTGCGGAAATTGAGGCGCGGGAGCCGGTTGTGGAACCTGATCCGGTCTTTAGTGGACGTGGCAAACGACGACCACACTAGCTGGAACAAAATTCTCTTCGGCGCACCCGCCGATTTCATCCAAGACAAGGCTATTGCACAAACGAATTACAACAGCAAGAACACGACAGCGTCGACGACGCCAGGCAACAATGTGAGCAAGTCCGGAGTACTATCTTCATCCGCACAAAAAAATGCAGCTGGTGCAAAAGGTGTTTCCCCTGGCCAGAGCACGCCGGACCAGGAGAACGAGAAATCCGTCGCGGGAAAGAACTTGAGCCACCTGATTCTGGGGTTGAAGCCGATAGTACAACAGCAGCAGCAGATAAACAACAATTCTTTCACCAAGAACCTCCAAACCAATTCTGCCGCGGCGAGGTACTACAGAGAAGAACCCAAAAAGCCGAGTTTGATGAAGGTGGAGATGGATATTTACGAGATTTCGTCCTTGATCCTCCCGGTTCTGCTCCCGATTTTCAACTCCTCTACGAAAAAGAACAACAAACTGGACCTTCTCGTCATCATTTTGACGAGTGAGGGGAAGGTTTTCCAAACCCCGCTGCTCGGGGGGTACGGGTCGAACCGCACGATGGCGAACCAAAAGGCCTGCAGCTACGGCGGGTACCACGGAAAGTGCATGAACGCGAAGCTGTCCGTCGAGTTTTCGCACGAGGACGTGTCCTTCGAGATTTTTCTGTCCACGAAAATGTGCCCTCAGTTCGAGGAAATCGCGGGGCTGACGGTCGGGGGGAACATCATCGGGAACAGCACGACGACCGCGACCACCGCGGCGGCGGCAACGGGGACCAGTTCTGCCTCCGCGAAAGACGCGGTCAAGCTATTGGTCGAGGAGAAGCAAGCGCAGTTCCTGCAGCAAATCAGCGAAAAACGGGCTTTCCTGTTCGACAACAGCATTGCGTCGAGTGCGAAAATCATGAATCTGCAGGAGCTGGCGAATAGCATGACGAAGCTGGGGGACCGGTCGCATCTGTACAACAGTTTGCAGTTGTCGAAGGACGTGTATTTGTCCCTGAAATTCGACGTGGAAAAGCTCGCTTGCTTTTTGACCGGCAAACCGGTCGCGGTGGCGAATACTGCAACTACATCTGCAACTACCTCCGGCGGTTTGGATGTCGACGGAACTGGAATCAGTGTGAGGATGAGCAGCAGAGAGAATCAGAGTACTCTAGACGACAAGCAGAATAATTCCAGTCCTGGTTCGACGCTGAACAAAGACGCGAGCAGTTCTTACGGTGCTACTTCCCAGTTCCCGGCTTCTGTCCTCGAGAAGCTGCCGTCCAACACCCATCTGGGCGCGAAGCTGACCTGGCGCAATCTGAAGATCGTGGCGAGGAACCGGGGTCGCACGCAGCTGGTCCGCGCAGTATTGCACGCGAGTCGCGGGTGCGTCCTGACGGTCGGGGTGAACGAACGGAAGAAGGAAGTGCAATTGTTGCAGTCCATCAACACGGCGATGAAGAAAGTTTTCGTTGGGAAAGAAAACTCATCTTCTTCGCAGATGTCGAGTCCGGCGGGTGGGAACAATGCGGAAGCTGCAAGTGGCACCACGACCTCGCGTGGAGCAGGGAAAAATCTAGCCGCAGGTAATAGCTCTTTCGAGAGGGAAAGCAAAGGCGCGGAACTGCTGGGGAGCATGTTCTATCCAGAAGATGACAGCAACAGCGTGGATAATCTGCAACTTGAACAGGACTTGGCTTATTTTCACGAACAGACGGTGGAATCTGACTCTGAGGGGGTAGAGGAAGAAGAAATTCACCTTGGGACGTATTTCGATGAAAACGCAAGAGGAAATTCACCTGTTTTTGTGGAGGATACTGTAAACGACGCAGACGCTTTCTTGCATGAAGACTCCGCTGTTTTGACAGACGAATCGGTCGGTGAATTCCGCATGGTGCACCACAACCACGAGTATGACCATAATGACAAGAAAACGAATGCAGGACTTGTACTAAAGGAGCAGACCTCGTCGACGGAAGTTCCGCATCAATTCCGGTTCTTCTCGTCTACGAGCGGAGATCATGTTGAATCTGCTACACAACAAGAAGAACAACGAAACCTCAACCTTGTCACGACCTCAGAACTACAAGTAGAAGTGGTAGACCACGACGAGCTCGAACTGGCCTCCTGTCTCGCGGACTCGGACGTGGAGGAGGAATTCACGAAAAACGAGAAGCCGTTCTATTTCATGTCGGACCTGCACAATGGCAACTCCTCAAACGAATCTGACATGGATCTGATGGAGGTACCCGAGGAGGGCAATAACAATATCCACAACAACATCCGGGGCACGCGCGCCAAGCACAAGAAGGGCATGAAACCCCATCAGGGCGACCGGCCCGCGTCGAGTATTCGGGAAACCACGCAGACGTCGGGGGCTGCTGCGTCTGTGGTGAGTGGCAGAGAAAGTGGATCAAAAACGTCGCTGGGGACGACACAGCGGGGTCGAAGTTCTACTGCAGGGGGAGCTCTTGTGGACCAGACGAAGCAATCTCTGAAATCCTCCGTCCTCGTTCAGGATGTGGTAGAGGAACAGACGGCGAAAAATACGAAACCTGGCAGTGCGGCTAGTAGTACAAGCGCACAGAAATCATATCCTCGCACAGCAGCAGGAGCAGGATTAGCTCGTGGTTCCGCGGCAGAGCAAGTACAACGACAGCAGGGAAGTAATGCTAGCAAGGGTTCTACTTCCCTAGTACAAGAACTTCTGAGGGAGAGGGACACGACCCAGCAAGGGTCCGCGGAATTAGACTCGGCCGAGGAGGATGAGAATGCACAAGATCTTCTTAATACAGTAAACGAGCCAGACCAACAAGTCGAGCCGAACGAGGAGCAGTTCCTCGACGAAGACGACGAGGATGCGGAAGAAGAGGAAAGCTTCCAGCCCGCCTTCCGGGTCTCCTCCGCGCCCGTCCACGCGCCGCTGTCGATGCAGCAGCAGTTCGAGCAGCGGCGGAAAAAGCGGGAGTTCCAGATGAAGCCGGGCAAGGTGATGACGGACGAGTCCATCGACGACTTCATCGATTTCCAGTACGAAAACAACGCCCGCACGCGGTACGTGCGCGCCATCGCGGAGGGCTCGCCGGAGAAGGCGGTGAAAAAAGCGACCACCATGCGGGAGCGGTCCGGGAAGTTGTTGTGGAGCGTGCGGCAAAAACACAAGGAGTTTCACAGCGGAAACATGTACCTGGCGCTGGAGGACATGCTGGGGCCGGAAAACGTCCTGAAGTTGAAGTACGGGAAACAGGAAATAGCGTCGTCACAGTTTGGAAGTAGTGGAAATAAAGAAATAGGAACAACAAGTGTGGAGGAGTTATTGAAGGACGAAGATTCCTCTCAAGTAGATCTCTCCGCCTCCGAGGAACGTCCGGAAGGCTCCGGTCGCGGTGCTTTCGACGATATGGACGAAGACGACGAGACCATCGAGGAGTTGGCGAAAATCACTGAGGAGCAGAAGGCGGCGATCAACCAGCGCGTGAGCCTCCTGGTGACGAAGAAGATCATCACCCAACTGCCGACCCACCTGTTCGCCGAGGGCAAGGTGTCCAGCAAGAACGCCGCGGCCCTGACAAAACTTGGCGAACAGAAAACCGCCCGGGAGATCTGGCGCGACGAGGTTGCGGACCGGCTGCGCGAGGAGAGTTTGGTGAAACAGCGGGAGCTGGCGAAAAGCCGGCGGGAAAGGATGCGGCGAAAGAAGCTCGCCGAGGAGAAGGAAGCGGAAAAGGACTTGGCTGGTGCTGATTCTAATACGCAAGGGTCGACGTCGTCGCCAGCCGATAAGATGAAGGCGATGCGTGCGAGCAAGTTCGCCGAAAAGCACCGGGAAGAGGCGAGCCGGGAGCGTCTGAAGACCGACCACGAGATCTGGGAGCGCACGGGGGGCGATTTCTCCACCACCAACGAGTCGCACGAGCGGGATTCGCAAATGCAGAAGCAGGCCGAGATGATCACGAAAATGAAGAGTCTCTCGAGCAGCACGAAAAACGGGCTGTTTTCCAGTCCGACCGGCCTGTTCGCGTCCGCGGCGCACGAGGAAGCCGCGCGAGTGGCTGCGGCGTCGGTTGAACAAAAGGCTTTTGGTGCCACGTCCTCCTCCCCGGCGGATAACAATAATTTCTACTCTAATCAAAGCAGCAAGTTGCCGAGTTTGGACCTGCTGTTGGAAGATTTTGACGTTTTGGAGCTTCTTCTCGTCGTTGGCAGTAACGTGAACGGCAAGAAAGAGAAGGTGGTCGGGTTGGTCGGGCAGAACCTGCAGGATTGGCTCGTGGCGATCAGGAAATACAGCCCGGATACGGCCATTGTGGAGAAATTTATCTTTCCCGCAATGTCAAGATCCGCCGACGAGGCGAGGGAGCAGAGAAAGCACGCCAGGAGCGGGCAATGAGATTTTGTTTAGTATGAAAGCACTGTAGCCGAAGATGATGAATATGAAAGCGTTTCGATTTCTTTGATCGTAGTTTTTCAAAATGTCAAAAAGATGGGCCCACCTACCTTTTTCTCGCTCACTTTTTTTTTCTAAGGTTTCCAATTTCGGTCGTCCATTACTTTTGCTTTTCTTCATTTTGATTGATAGCACAAGCAAGTACTTCAATCGAATTTTGATGTTGAAAATGCTTTTTTGGTGTTTGTTTCGATCATCCTTCACTGAAGTTCCACCACAGGAGCCTCACCATTTCGTAGTCTTGCCACGCTCTTGTAAGAAACGCGGAGAGGGTGAGGGTGAATGGCTGAAAGCATGTGTTCGAAGATGTGGTTTACGTATGCTATGTCACTGGGATTTTGTTCCATCTCATTCGTTTATTTTAGATTCCTAAACCTGCATGGTGATGGTCTTCATCGTACGCTCGGTGTTGACTCGTTTTTACAAAGAAAAAGCTGTAGTTTCGTCCTTTGAAGATGTGTCGTGCCGCAAAAAACTTCGTCTGCTCTTCGTTTCTTTCGTCCCTGTGTTTTCCTGTCGTGCTTCTGTACTCTTGCGTGCTGACGTAATTTGCTTTTCTTGTTTTTCGTGGTTTACTGCTTTCACTTTAACTTTTCTGTATAGTGAAAAAAGTCCAGCTGGAGGCGCACAAATCAAACAAATTTTGTTTTACTACTCCTTTACGACCTTTTCGCCTTTCGTCCCCGGAAGAGACGTCTTTTCTATCTACACCATGCATTTAGTTATTCGCAATCTTCTTGTCATTCAAAGTCAATGTCAGTGGTAGAAGGTCTATTTCCAGAGGCCGAGGCGCGGCTTGTGGTCCTCTCGTGCTTGTTGCGCATATAGACCTCCCGAAAAGGAAAAATCAGTTTCCCTCCCTCGGAGAAAATTATTATGGCTTCCTGGTGGAACACGAACCCCGTGGGTGCGGGCAACGAGAACAACTACTACGAAAACACCGACCTCTACGGCGAGGAGCATCCGATCCAGGTGATCGAATCAACGGAAGAGGCTGAGGACAGCACGAGCGAATATGACCGCGACAGTAGCAACAGCGGGATGAACCACAATGATACAAGAAATGCCTCGTACACCTACTACAACCAAACCAGGCCCGTCCAGGGCTTCACCGAAGCCACCTGGCAGCGGCAGTCGCAGAAGGAGAGAAATGCGCAGAGCGTGGCGTCACAACACGAAAAACGGAAGCGGGCTCAGGCCGAGGGCGAGGCCTTCTACAGCGGTTCATCTCCCGCCCTGGTGGAGAATCAATACTATGGCGGGACGACGGGGGCTACTACTAAAAATGCCTCGTACGGTGCGACCAACTACGGTAATGTGGATATGCTTTCGAGCAAAGGCTTCTTCGAGTATGGAAAGAACATGGACCACAACAATTACGATGAGCAAACAAACAACTACGATTACGGGGTCGAGTCCGACGAGAGCGGGTACTACAACACTTACGCCTACCTGCAGCAGCCCCAGATGCAGCAGATGGGAACGACAACCGCCGGGGCGGACGGGTCGGATTTCACCGTGAGTCCCGTTTCCACCAAGGATAGTCGGAGTCCTCGGAGCAACAACCCGCTGACCACGGGGAACATGCCGGACGTGCTCGGGGACCAGTTTTACATCATCCAGAAGGTCAGCAAGAGGGACATTGTCGAGAACCTGGTGGGGGTGGAGCTGGGGAACAAGTACACGGTGAAGGCCATGGACTATTACGACAACCAAATCGGGCCCAACCTGTACATTTCCGAAGACAGCAGCTGGTTCCAGAAGTGCTGCTGCGGGCCCTCCAGATCGCTGACGTTTGAGCTCTTCGCGGGGGACAACGCGAAAGACAACGCCTACGAGGGTGAGTTTGCGGGGAACCACGTCTTTTGCCGGAAGCACGACGCCGCCCCGTCCTCCGGGAAGGTGCTGCGCATGAAGAAGGACTTTGTGTGCCAGTGCTGCTGCTGCCCGTGTCTGTGTACGAGCTTTTGTAAGCCGCGTTTCGACGTGCAAGCGGTCGTGCCGAACTACAGCACGGGCCGCAGTAGCTTCAAGAACATTGGTATCCTGTGTAAAAACGTTCCCACCCCATAGTTTTAGTTGTCATGCAATTCTGCATGCCCAAAAAGTTTCTCATGCGGATGCCTATGAGAAGCATTTTCTGTTCGTGTTTTGTGATGCTAGAATCAGAATGCTATGCTAGATCTGTGATGCTTCTAAAGTAGCTAAACAGGACTAAACTACGAGGACAAACTTGTCATGCCAAACAACCAAAGCTGGTTGATCTGTCTAGCAGATTTCCCATCTATCTTGACTCTGGTGTGGGGCCGTTTTTAATCAGGATAATTGGCCACGTGCAGGACCACTGCAAGTGTTGCGGCACGCGGGAGATGGTTTACAACCAGCTGGTATCAAATGTAAAAATGTCTGGGTCTGGAAGAGTGCACACTTGTCATGCACATTTTCGATGCCCCATGAGGTCTGCAATGCAGGACCTACCATGACAGGTTCTGCGAAGACTCTATGATGTCTATCCTGCATGACAAACTGCCGCTAAACTTGTTGAAACGTGGACAGCTTTTGGTAATCACGCAACACAATTTTTTGTACTATCCAGACTTACTTAGCATGACAAGTTCCATCCTTCCAGACCCAGACATTTTTGCAATGCATAGCTGGGGGAGCACCTGTACACCATCGAGGGGTCCGAGTGCCAGCTGGGCGCGTGCTGCCCGTTTGGGGACGCGAAGTACGCCATTTTTGACGAACGCACCCACGCGCGAGTGGGCATGTTGCAGAAGAAGGGCGGAGGCTTCAAGCAAATCCTAAAGGAAGCGCTCGCGGACGCGCAGACCTTTAAAGTGACCCCGCCGGACTACGCGGGACCGAACGAAAAGGCGCTGCTCCTGGCCGCCGCTATGATGGTGGAGCTGCAGTACT
>JACKZZ010007194.1_pt1 | contig 11568 bp, 11 predicted proteins | sample 8027871 | NCBI WGS metagenome assembly JACKZZ01 (sample SAMN15724774, study PRJNA655200) | protist metagenome | isolation source: fluorescence activated cell sorting (FACS) single amplified genomes of... | place: USA: West Boothbay Harbor, Gulf of Maine | collected 2000-07-19
CAACAACAAAATGATGATGATTTTGATCTTTTTGGAGCAGGAGAAGGTGAGTCAACCTCAGCAACAACAGCAGCAGATAATGATGATTTTGATCTCTTTAGCGGAGATTCAAAACCCACAACAACAACCTCTTCTGGTAGTGATGATTTAATGAGTGGTGGTTTGGAGACTGGACTCAGTGATGATACGTTGAATAATTTGTTTTCATCATCGGCAAATATTTCAACGATAGGTGGTCAAAGTAATGTTGATAAGGGTGCATTGATCAGTAGTTTGGGTGCACCAAGTCCTGCACAGCAACAACAAGTGATGATGATGCGTCAGAGACAGCAACAAATGATGATGATGCGTCAAAGACAACAACAGCAGGGTCTTGGTGGTGGTAACCTGCTTGCTGGAATTGGTGGTAATACCATGTCAAATGGTTCATCATCTTTATCAAGTGGTGGATTTGGTATGGGAATGAGCAATTTCGGCAGTAGTAGTACTCGTCGTAGTGGTACTACAACTCGTAGTGGTTTCATTCCACCACCACCCAAGTCTGCAATGTACAACAATAAAGCACCAACGGCTTCATCTTCGGGTTTTATGACTTCGTCGTCTTCTTCTTCTACTTCTTCCACAACGACAACAACGAAACCTGTAATGATGAATCAACCCAAAAAAACACTTGGTGGAAGTGTTCCTTCTAATGTGATTCGTGTGGGTGGCATGGGCAGCGGACCTCGATACATTCCTTTTGGTTCTTCGAAGAAAGGGGTAAGTAGCAACAACAAGAAAGGACTTGACGCACTAGATCCGTTTAGTGGGTTATTTTAAAGGCGTCGTAATAATAATAATAATAATCTTTATAACATAATTTTGTAAAGGACTTGTGGTGTCTGTTGTGGTCGTGTGTGTGTGTTTAAGAGAGAGAGAGAGAGAGAAAGAGTGAAATGAGAGAGTGAGAGAAACAGAAGTAAGTACAGAAAATATAGCAAAGAAAAAAAGAAACTGGATATATATAATATAATGATACTACCAATAAAACCATACCAATAAAGTACGACACACGCACACATACATATCACGCACCAACACATTCATCAACATCACTACCCCGCTCAAAAAAATTTGTGTGTAAAGACTTTACTGCGAGCTCAGCATCATCCGCACCTACAACAACACTGATATTCACCTCAGAGCTACCTTGTGCAATCATTTCGATGTTCACGTTTTGATCAGCCAATGTACTAAACATTTCAGCTGCCATTCCTCTGGTCTTACGCATACCCTCACCAATCAAACTGACAATAGCACGATCTGTCTTGAGATCACACTCACCAAACGCTTCAAGCTCTTGCATTGCTCTTTCCACAAGCTCCACGGGTGTACTCTCATTAATTGTCACACTCAAGGATACTTCTGTGGTGGAAACGAGATCAACCTTGACTTCATGTCGCATAAAGACCTCAAAAACACGAGATAAAAACTTGAAACTTCCAAGCTTACGATTGGATGTGAGATTTAAAAGACATACATTTTTCTTGGAACAAACTGCTGTAGCAGGTGAGTCATTAACTCCTCCTGTAGCTTCATCACTACACAACGAAGTGTAACGATTCGGATCGACTACCGTGCCCTTACCATCAGGCTTGAACGTGTTCAAGATCTGAACGGGAATTTTTGCTTCAATTGCAGTTTCCATCGTGTACGGATGTAATACTTCATTACCAAAGTACGTAAGCTCTGCAGCTTCTCGAGGTGAGACGTGAGAGACCAATCGTGCCGTATCAATTTTTGTAGGATTTCCCGTGAACACACCGTCACTCTCTTTCCATACTTGCAATGAATCTGCACTGAGCGCACTAGCTGTAATTGCACTTGTAAGATCTGTGTATCCTCTTCCGACACCATCTAAAATACCACCCTCGACATGACCAAAAAATCCAGTCAAAACGGGAACAGCGTTCTCGTTATCCTCAGAGAGACGAGTCTCCATTTCAGATTTCACTGCACGAATCAAGTCATTACGATATCCCGCTTTTCCTACATCAACAGAATCCACAAGATTTGAAAGATCAACTGGAAAGCTTGGAATATCCTTATCGTTCAAGGAAGCGCTGACTAGGTTTGCGCTAAGTCGTTCTCCACATCCAACGATTCGATCGAGAGATCTTCCAGAGATTTCTCGAATCACGCGAAGACTTTCCAGAAAACGTCTCAACTCCTTGATCTCCTCAAATACCACATTTCGTGCACTCTCCCTGACTTGAGGTTTCTGAAACCCTCCGTAAACAATTTCCATATGAAGATCCTCAATCTTTCGTAGATCCTCCTCGAAACACTTTTGATCGATACTGTTCTGAGCTGCAGAGAGAAGTCTGGACGTCGTACCGTCAGCCTTTATCGTTCCACTCATTGCAGACACCACAGCAATAACACCTGTATGCATGTGTGTGGGTGTGTGACTATGAGTATTTAGTCGAAGTTTTTTTTTTCTCGATATCGACGTTACGAGAGTAAGACTTCCCGAAATGTTCAATTTATGATTTGTGAACATGTCCAATGAATCAAGTAGTTCCCTCTCCAATATGTTGTAGTCATAATGACGAACAGAACGGTCCTCATCATAAAAAAAAAAGTAAATAAACTCACGTGTTTGTTCGTTTCTGAACTTGGATACGATATCGAACACTTTCGACAACTTGTCAACTCCACCAACACTCGTACCTCCATACTTCTGAACTATTACACTACTACTACTACTACTACTACTACGAGAACTGCTAAACAATCTTCTTGAACACAATCTCAACATACTCCTATATATGTATGTATGTATGTATATGTATGTATGTATGTATATGTATGTATGTGTGTAGATTTTCGGTGTGGTAATAATGCGTCACACGAAAACTGTGATGATGATGCGTACATGTGTACTATGTGTACTCTATGCTCATAGGAGTTGTTTTCAGCAGCGCAGGAGGAGAAGTAAGAAAAAAGTAAGTAAGTAAGTAGCAGCAGAGAGAGTTAGTTGGTATAACGGAGGTGTGTACCAACAACAATTATAACCGCCTTGGAAATGAGTAGTAGTAGTAGTAGTGGTGTAGTAAGAAGTAAGTAAGTAGTACGGATCACAAATTTCTTTCTGTGAGTTACTACGTACATATACAGCTTCTATCTACACCCACCCACTTTAGATGCTATGTTCTTCGTCGGTTCAACGGTTTTTTTTAATTTTAAATTAACGAATTCATCACAACAACTCATCACACACACAGAGGTATATATATAGTAAACAAAGAGAGAGAGAGAGAGAGAGATGAGGGGAATGTCGTTAGTCGCGAATAAGTCGTACTCATCAAAGAATAGACAGAGTAAGAAACGACGTACATACAATATTGACGGATCCATCTTTTTCTGTCCGTCTCGATACGTACCCAACAAATGTTTAGGTAAACCTAGCTCTCTCTCTATCTCGTGTTCTCACCGTCCCAGATCAACTTAGAGAAACTGGATTAACCAACGAACTCATACAGGTAAAGGAAGCTACGGACTGGTTGTATCTGCAAAGGACAAGCTCAAAAAATCAATGTGTGCGATCAAACGTATCTCGCCTCTATCTAAAACGACGCTAGATACGAAGCATATTCTCAGAGAAATCAGATTGATGAGATGGTTGGGTGCGAGACATGAGAATATTCTTACGTTAAAAGATTTGTACTTACATCCAGGACATGACGAGATCTATCTTGTACTTCCGCTCTTTGATACGGATTTACACAGAGTCATACAATCCAAGCAGAAACTCTCGCCGGCTCACGTGGCTCATTTCATGAAACAGATTCTCAGAGGTATCGACTTCATACATCGAGCTGGAGTTTTGCACAGAGATTTGAAACCAGGAAACTTGTTGGTAAACAGAGATTGTCACTTGGTTTTAGCTGATTTTGGATTAGCTCGTGTTAAGGAAGCCAGAGAAAATCGTCCGATGACTCATCACGTAGTAACAAGATGGTATCGTCCACCTGAATTGATTTTAAATCCAGATGGGATCTACGGTACAGCTGTAGATGTGTGGAGTGTAGGATGTATCTTTGCTGAACTCATGGGTCGTAAACCTCTGTTTCCTGGAAAAGATCAAGTAGATCAACTCACGTTGATTTTTCAATGTCTGGGAAGTCCCGATCGTAGTCAGATCGGACACATTCGAAACAGCGACGGAAGACGATTCTTGAACAGTCTTCCTTGGTATCCACAGAAAAAGTTTTGTGACATTTTCAAGAAAGCATCTGATGACGCTATTGAACTCTTGGACGCATTTCTCAAGTTTGAACCTGATTCACGTATATCTGTACAAAAAGCGTTGAATCATTCGTACTTTTCTTCTTCGTCCTCGAACAAGAAATTCACAAAGCAAGAAGGTGTTGTGTCACCTCCATCACCAGAGTACATGAATTTTGAATCTGGTGCCATGTCCAGAGATGAGCTTCTTGGAATGGTTACTGAGGAGATTCGATATTTCAGAGCACTCAGACGTGGTATTCGAAATCTTGACAAAAATGTCGCAACACAACGTAAGAGAAGTACTCGTGGTGTTGTAAATGATTTACGATCAAAAGCTGCAGCTGCTCGTACAGCAATTGTGCCTGTCATGTCAAAGAAAGATGATGTTCAGGAGGAAAAGGTTGCTGTTGCAGTGAAACCTCCGTTAAGACCCAAAGTTGTGGACGTAGATGAGAAGCATCCTACTGTGACACCACCTCCACCTCGAGATCTACCACCTCCTCGCAAGGAGGAGTTCGCTACGACGGCGACAACAACAACAACAACAAAACAGAAAGGCAGTTTAAGTCCTTCTGCAAGAGAACTTCGTCGTATCTCAAAATCTTTCAAATCCGGTGCAATCGATATGAAAGAGAAACGAGCCTTGAAAAAGAGGTTCATACGTGATCGTGTGACTCATCATCACAGTGATGTACAGGACGAGAAAGTATCAGAAGAAAATGATAGTAGTAGCAAGAAGATTCGTCGTGGTATGATGATGATGAAGATGAATCAAGAACATCAAAAGAAGAAAAAGAGCAAAAAGAAAGTCACTGTTGCAAGGCCGTTTCGATTTGCAACAGCAGCTCGTCGAAGTCGTCGTCATGGTAGTAGTAGTAGCGGAAGAAACGTGAATGTCGCAAAGAAAGAAAAAAGGAAAGATGAAAAAGAGACAAAAGTAGAAACGACAGCAGAAGTTAAACGCGTTTTTGAGAGACCTCCGATTATCCCAAGACCTACCACTGGAGATTCGAAGGCATTATTTGACGATGATGATGATATTGGTTCAAGTGGGGATTACACAGAGATAAATTAATTAAAAACAAAAAAAAAATTACTGTGCGATTAAACACCTTCCATGAAATTCTCTGACTTGATATCACTTTGAAATAGTGTGCTATCAACATGTTCATGATAGTATTTTATAGGACAGTTTTTTCGTCCACAATCGTGTGAACAGTCCTCTTCTTCTTCCTCTTCTCCTTCCTCTCCCTTCAAGGTTGAAGTAGATTTTGTTATATCAGGTTGACACAAAACACGTGAACGCTTTAGCCACTGTGAAAGAAGTTCTGTGGAGACACTTAAATCACCAAATTGACGATGTAAGTTCTCACCACACATGGTTCCAGTGATTACACCATTGCACGTCACACAAGTCAATGCTGGTAAGGTTCGAATATTGAGCTTTGAACGTACCTGACCAAACGAATTCGTTGCTTCTGCAACACCGTACTCACGTGGTACAACATGAAGAATCTCTAAAAATATGTTTTCACATACCTTTTCGAGACTTGAGAGAAGTAACTCTGTGAATCGAATAGTCTCTGAGGAACGCTCGTACAACACCACGACATGCCTTGAGACTTTCTTGATATCTTGAATTCGTTTCTCCAAATCCTTTTCCTCTATTTTAGTTACTACAACACGACGTCGTTTACTTGCCTGCAAACTTTGCATTCGCTTACGAACAAGTTCCATTTGAAACTCGTCATCGGAGTCGTCAGAGAACGAGTCCTCAGACTCGTCATCCCAATGTTTTTCCTCTTCATCGTGGTCTTTATTTTGATGTCCCTGATACCCATCGTAATGATGACAATGCGATCCACACTTGTGATTTTGACTATGATGACTGCAATCAACATCTCTACATTCATGACCTTCCCCGACTCTGTGTCGTTATAGTAAGTGTTAAATGCGTGATATATGTATCCTTTCGTTTTACTATCACAGTAATTCACGATGGGGAGGATTGAGTACGATGTGATGATATGATGTTGAGTGAATATATATAGAGAGAGTTACACCTTAGATTCGACGTGTTCAAAAAAAATCGAGATTGTGATATATGATGTTGTTCACACCATGATGATTGGTGATGCTGCCTCGATGAAGAGAAAACAATATAAACATGACATTGAGTGAGTATGGATAGATAGATAGAGAGAACCGTACCTCAAATTACGTTTTTGCAGCGCGATTCTGGTCGGATCGCGTTTCCTCAACTCTGTCAATATTTTCATATTTCTCTCACTATCCCTCGCATCTCTCTCACAACAACTCAGTCGAGTTGGATCGTCCATCAATCTCTCCCTCTCTCTCTCTCTCTCTCTCTCTCTCTCTCTATACTATGTATGTATCAATTTTGACCGTTTCTTCCCGAGAATCTGGTATCCTATACTGTGTGCGAAGATTGTATAGATGTGCGTGTGTAGATGTATAGATGTACGTATAGATGTGTAGATGTGTAGATGTGTAGATGTGTAGATGTTTAGATTAGTATACAGATAGACGTATCGATGTTTGGATGTTTAGATGTGTAGATTAGTATAGATGTATAGATGTTTAGATGTGTAGATGTATACGTGTATATATGTATGAGTAGTAGTCAGGCTCTCTCTCTCTACTCTCTTTCTTTCCCTCTCTGTGCTATAAATATGATAAATATCTATGTGGGAATGTGTGTAATATACGTTATATTATGTATATAATGCGTGTGTTGTATGTGTCTGTCAACTGGATATCTTTACACATTAATAGTTGTTAATAATACTTTGTGATATATGGGATAGTCAGTTTTTTTTCTTTTGATTCTCTGCGATACTGCGATGTGTGATGTGTGTTTCGTTGTTTGTATGCAAATATGAATAGATAGTGGAGATTTCGAAAGATGACCATGTTCTCTATCCCTTCTATGAGATATGAGCACTTTGAAGCCGTCGTCTTGAACAATATTATGATGAGTGCCAATGTTTGGGAGTATGCTCACATACACACAGATGCTTTAATGACATGAAGCGCCATACTTTTTGAGACGATAGTAGTTGTAAGGCCAGGCAGCAAGGAAACCGGCAGAAAGCATGAGCGGTGTGGCACGTAGATCCATTGCAAGCGTACCATTCGTAAAGTACAGATCCACAATTTCCATGGACACTTCCATGACAAGCATCGAAATGAAACTCATCCCCATTGCTGTTTGAAATGCATTCTTAAGATCCATGCCCTGTCTTTTCAGTATAGCTGTCTCAAGGGCCAAAGAACTCAAGAGTCCGTTCATAAGAGGTAGACCGAGAAGAACATAGTAATATGGATCTGGAATAATCATCTCTTGAACACGATACACCGAGTACGAATATAGCGTCGCGAACTCACCTATCGAACATCCCACAAGACAAACCAAAGTATTTTTGGCTGAACGCTTCCATTTCTCTCTATCAAACCAAAATTTATCCTGATCTCCACAACTACAATAGCCCCGTATCACCATACTCCTTCTCCACATAGTCCTCCTAACCATTCCTCTGAACACCCCAGTCATCATCATCATCACCCTGTCTCTCTATATACTTTCCAACAATCCTAGATAGCTTTACGCGAATCTGCACCGTAATCGCCACTAAACGTCTTTTACCTCTTGATCACAACCTCTACTACAACTACTACCTACTCCTCCTCCTCCTACGTACAATTACACTCTATATATCCAACAATCCTACTATATATATTCAAATCCCTCTCTCTCTCTCTCTCTCTCTAATTCAAGCAAATCTGCACTGTAAACGTCACTAAACGTCTTTTACCTCTTGATCACAACGTCTACTACTACTACTACTACTCCTACGTACAATTACACTATATATATACTCTTTCTCTAACAATCCTACTATATATATTCAACTCTCTCTCTCTCTCTCTCTCTCTCTCTCTCTGTAAAGAAAGAAGAGCGAAATGTATAGAGTACGAAGAAGTAATAAAAATTGTAACCGTCAAAATCTAGGATCGCATAGAGATAGAGTGATTTCTCGTATTATCGTTTTTTATTATTTCTCGATTTTTATTTGTATATTGGTTAGGGTTAGGAGATTGGTAGATATAGATAGATAGAGAGAGAGAGAGAGAGAGGGAGTTGTGTGTTTCAGTTAATATCCTCGTTTGTAGCAAAACGTCGCCGTAAAGATTTTAACCAGGACAGATAGAGAGATAGAGTGAAACACTCTATTTTCTCGTATAATCGGTTTATCTTTTGTATATTAAAGGGTAGGAAAGTGAACGCTATAGATATATGTACATATATAGAGAGAGTATAATTGTTCTTTAAATCAATATCCTCGTTTGTAGCAAAACGTCATCGTCTTCGTAAAGATTTTAACCAGAAGAGATAGAGAGCATATTAATTTCATTTCTGTACTCTCTCACATTGAGGACATAGTATAACCAATAATACTTCTCTTTAAAACACATACACAAAGAGATTTGACGTAACTCTTATATAGTATAATATAGAGACAGAAAAGATGGGGGCGTGTTGTTGCCCTTCGAATCTAGCGATGGTAATCGAGGAACCGGGTGAAGGAAGAAGATGCGGGCCTTATATAATGAAAGATATGTTGGGTATGGGTAGTCAAGCAAAGGTGTGGTTGTGTACAAGTAAGAATATAGAAGGACAACTCTTTGCGGCTAAAGTCATGAAGAAACGAAGTCTGATTAAACGACATCACAAGAAGAAGTTAGGAAAATATGGTAAGGCAACGGGTAAGATTGCGAGGGAGATTGCGATCATGAAACGTTTGAGACATGAACATGTTGTGAATCTGTTTGATGTGTTGGATGATCCAAATCAAAACTTTCTTGTCATGGTCTTGGAATACATGCCAGGAGGCACAGTAGCTAGTGATCTTGCTGTCACGAAAGCGTTGGAATTGAGTTTAGCCATATCTTATTTTCAACAACTCGTGTTGGGGTTAGAATATTTACATCATCATGATATTTTTCACAGAGATATCAAGCCCTCAAATCTTCTTCTATCAAAAGATAAGAAAACATTAAAGATCTCAGATTTTGGCGTGTCAGAGTTTCTACACACACATAACGACTCACATTATGGCTTTAGAGGTACAGTTGCGTTTTTAGCACCTGAGACATTTGGTACTCAAGCCTTTCATGCTGCACCTGTAGATATTTGGGCTGCAGGTGTGACATTGTTTGTGATGCTATATGGAAAAATACCTTTTGGTTTAGTTGTAAATGATGATGATGAGGAGGAGGATGAGGATGGACGTAAGAGTCCGTCCTCACGCTTTTATACTCAATCTACTCAAGAGGAAATAAAACAAGAAATATGTAGTGGTAAGGTACGATGGCCACATCGTAAGTTTCGAGATACGGCAGAGATGACGTTGAGAAAACTATTTCGTGTGAATCCCGAGTCTCGAGTTACGTTGGCAGGATTAAAACGTGATTCTTGGTTAAGACAAGGTTCTTGGGCAGGTGGATCTACTCCATCACTTACAAAGAAACACCTGGAAAAGATTTTAGTCACTGATGATGAGGTACATGATGCGGTGAAAAGTGTACCTAGAGATGGTGAGAAGATTCAACATTTAAGTTCAGTTGTTGTAGAGGATGGTGATGGTGGTAGGAGTACTAAGCATGATGATGAAGACACAAAGGCTCGGGTTGTAAAGATTGAGATGAGTTCCGGTGTATCATCAAAAGATGTTGTTGGTGTAAGTGGGAGTAACAACAGCATGAATAAAGGTAGTAGTAGTAGTAGTAGGGGGAGTGGTGAGAACAAGGCACATTAATTAAGCAACGTTTTAATGGGTATCTCAATCAAGAAGTAGGTACTCGTAAATATAATAACAAACAACCTAAGTTTACAACGCAGTTCCCCTCTCTAAACTTTGCTTAATCTCAGTTGTGTACTTATCATAGGACTTGCCAAGCTTTTTGTTGAAATTTCGGTTACGCTTGTTGATGTAACTCACATCCTCGTCTTCATTAAAGGTATGACGTCTCTGACGCTTGCGATTACGTTCCATCTGTTCCTCATGATCCTTTACCACAATTTCAAGATCCTTCTCTGTGAGCTTGGGTGCATTACCGTAATTCATCTCGTACTGCTCAGAAGATGAAGTTGTAGAAGAAGAAGTAGTAATGGATGCACGTAACTCAGCTACTCTTTCCACTCGTTTCTCGTAATTTCGATGAATTCTGTCAATGTTTGTTTTAGGTCTCTCTCTTTTCTTTGTTCCCAAACTTGCTCGTTCCGCAGTCTGTTCCATTAACTTTGCTGTTTCCTCCGTATCCCCTCTCTCCGCACGTTCCTTTGCAACTCTTTGTTTATACTCTGCCAACTCTTTATGTTTCAGTTTTTTTGAATATGCATCTCTATCACTAAGACGTAGAAATTCCTCCTTTACTTCAGACATGTTCGCTCTACGTCCTTGATTCATTCTTTCCTGAAGTCTCAGGAGTCGACGTTCACGTTTTGTTAAGGGTTTTGATGGATCTTTGGATACAAATACTGTTTTCTTATTGGTTTTAGATTTGAAGGAGGATGTTTCTTGTGTCGTCGCAGTGGTACTTGCTTGTTTTCGTGATGATTGCTGAGTACCAAAACCTGATTTGACGAGTTCATTCAAAGTACTCTCCTCTGGTGTCGCCGTGGAAGCTGAAGCAATCTCCTTGATTTCACCACAATCTATCACAGTGATTGGTACTAACGGTTTATCCTTTGAATCTGTATCAACATTTTCCATCTTATCCAATAGCTCAAACCCCTCCACGAGTCTTCCGAACACCACATGTTTACCGTTCAAATGAGGTGTAGCTCTAAACGTGATGAAAAACTGCGATCCGTTCGTATCTGGCCCAGCATTCGCCATCGACAACACTCCTCTACGCTCATGCTTCATCTTGAAATTCTCATCCTCAAACTTGCCTCCATATATGGAACTACCACCCGTTCCGTCGAACCTCTCGAAATCACCTCCCTGTCATATCGTCGTCGTTAGAAACAAAAATGGTGTGATGCGTGCGTCGTAATATACATACCTGTACCATGAATCCTCGAATAACTCTATGAAATATTGTTTTCTTATATTTCCCCGTTTTGATCAACGTCGCGAAATTGAGACACGTCTTCGGACAGACCTTGTCGAACAGCTCAAACACCAACCTCTCACTACTACTACTACCCATACTCACACTCATATACACTTTCATCTCTCTCTCTCTCTCTCTCTCTCTCTCTCTATG
>JACKZZ010000925.1_pt1 | contig 11562 bp, 6 predicted proteins | sample 8027871 | NCBI WGS metagenome assembly JACKZZ01 (sample SAMN15724774, study PRJNA655200) | protist metagenome | isolation source: fluorescence activated cell sorting (FACS) single amplified genomes of... | place: USA: West Boothbay Harbor, Gulf of Maine | collected 2000-07-19
GGTAGAGGTACAACATCTCGATGGGACTTTGAAGTCCCCGATGATACAGCAGCTCGATTACAGATGGCACGTCAGCTCAAGCATGACCAAGACATGCGTAGAGGAAACAAAAGCGGCTCCTATTCAAAGCCACTCCCCCCCTCCCCCTCTCTACTTGATTCTGATAGAGATTCTATGCGTAGGTTCCTTGGGGGTACCGGGACGCTTCTACCACACCAGGTACAAGATATTGACGATAGTGCCACAGATCAGATGTATCTTTTAGCCTTACAGCGGTCCCTTGAACAAATGGATGAGCCTGTACCTGCTACTACTGCTACTACTGCTACTACTGCTGGTGCCCCTACCTCTCCTGACGATGGTATAAGTGACGAGGATTTTGCCAGAGCTTTACAAAATAGTTTAAATGACGTGTGATTGTTGTATTTTACTTTTATCTATCCTACATGTATCATATTACTCTATATATTGAGAGGCGACATAATTTCAAATAATTTCTACTACGAAGTACTTCGTATTATCATACTACCTCCAATATTTACTTAATTTGGTACAGAGAAAACTAATATTATGTAATTAACTAAACATTTACTCCTACAAATCCGAAAAGCTATAATCTATCTATCCACTTAATAAGAGCTCAAAGAGTAGTGGGCTTGAATGTGAGACCTCGGTCTGTATCCATTTCGACTTCTCCATATTTATCCAATGCGCCAATCTCTTCTATTCCTTTTACTTCAGGAATGTAATGCATCAGCATGTTCTCCACTCCAAGGTATTATGTTCTCTTTTATGTGAATTCCGTTATTTTATGCGTCAAAACCCTGAATTTTGAGATAGGGATCAAAATGAAAGATACCTGATCTGATAGTGCAAACCTAGTTATAATTTAGTACAATACAATGATCTAAGTAACTCTAAGCCCTATGAATCGATTTTATGGTGATGACCCGGAAATCTGATGTCAAACCATGATAAATGACAAAGAAACCAACTTGTCACGGAGAGCTCCGTGACCCGTGACCTCACCTCCATTTGCCACAATTGTATCCTACTTTCACCCTTTGGAAACTTTTGCCCTCAATATGTTCTCTAGTGATTGGCAACCAGATGAAGCTTCACTTGTTGAAAAATGTCTAAATGGAGCTGAAAAACGACGACCAAAAGCGCAGTGGTATGCTTTGCATAAGGGATGGATGAAAAGACTTGTTGCTTTCCAAGCTTCTGAGCGTGGAAATGCCCATGAGCGAGATGTTAGTCTACATCCTGGTCCTGTTGATAATCGATCTTTAGCTCATGCTACTATTGAAGGTGCAATGCACGAAGATGTCAAACAAGGAGTAGATTTCGAATTTGTTTCTGCATCTGTTTATCGTATGCTTCTACACACATACGATGATATTATCGATTCATCTACTGGAGCTCGTGGACCTCATTTCCCTAGGAAAGTTGTGAATGTCGGTGACGCATCTAAACCAAATTATATTCTTGAAGTACACCCTTTGATCATTCGCCTTTTCGATGGTCATGATACTCTCACTACTACTACTGGTACTAGTACTGATACTGACACTAGTACAGGTACTTCATCTGTGTTGAAGCCTTTCATGCGCATATTAGCAGAACCTGGCACCAATCCCTGTGATAAGAGTAACACTACTAATATATTATCAGTGACATCCTCCTATATTGATAATTGTTGTGCACCGAGAGGATCACTAGCTGCTTCGAAGCCGATAGGGCAAGAATCGTTAATTATTGATGATTCCTTTCACACCAGTCATATCCCTGATGCTAAAAAAGGAGGGGGGTGCCTAACCGATAGTGCCGACTATCCCGAGTTAGTATCGTTACCTACCAGTGAACACAACCGACCTCCCGCGCTATCATTATTGTCTAGGCTTGATAAGTCTTCAGTCCGCTTTTATAAAGCAGTCAAATCTGTTGTTTTTTCGGAAGGCGATATTAGTGTATATGGATCTGGCCGTAGAATTGTCAATCGAAATGTGAGATCCTTTGAAAAGAATGGTAGAATTTGGAGACATCTTCCTCTGGATGAGCACAAACTCCCTGCTTACATTCATACTTTATACGATGATGTGACTTCAACAGAGTCTACAGAAGCCATTCAAGTTATGTGTGAACAATCAGGTAAAGTAACCTACTCGGTTGATACTGGTTTGGTTAAATCTGCCAAACCTGGAGTGCCTGTAGGGTATCTTGATTTGCTGCTGGAGAGGAAAGATTCAAAATTAACATTAAATAAATGGATATTTGAAGAAGAATATTGGTCATGGATCAATACTTTACGTGTAGGTGATGTAATAGATGCAAAATGCACAGTATCAACCGCTTCTTCTACTGCTGCTGCTACTACCGCTACTACTTCTACGATCGGTGTTAGGCAGAGGGCATCATCTCTCGGGAATCAGCCTAGTCGTTGGGTTGAGGCTTTTGTCACTAGTGTTGCTTTCGATACCGATGTTGATTATAGTTCACCACTGCCTTATTCTTCTCAGCCGTCAGTTGCAAGTATTAAAGTCCATTACTTGGGCCTTGAAGATGAGTATGATATAACTATTGCGAAAGGTGATCTCCGTACAAATATCCAGCCTCTGAATTTCGCCTTAAATAATACAAAGAATGAACTTGCGAGTGGTTTCAAAAAATCAGATGAGGAATTAAGATGGGCAAATTGGAGGTTTTTATGTAAAGTTGGAGATTCTATTGAGGTTGCAGTGAAGGAAAGGTCAGGTATTGTTTGGCGTGTCGGTAAGATTGAAAAAATCGGTGGAGAGGAAGATCATGATGATGGTTATGGTGATGATAATTCTTTAGATGTTGAAGCCGATAACACACCAGATTCTATTGATGATTTTCATACATCGAGCCCTACGATGGCCAAGGATGGTTTTGATGAAATGGACCCGGGTAATGAGAATAGGGGCTCAGAGCTGATGGAAATTGATACTAATTCTCTTACCCCTCCACGTGGATCAGGATTACGTGCTGCTTCAAAACTGAGTAATTCAAAATCATTACCCGATGCTCCAAAAACGACTGTAACAGTAATGTATACCAATGAGGCTAATATCAAAAAATATGTAGAAACTGATCTATATGGTGAGCTTGTCTGTAGAATTGGTATGCATACTGCTTCATCTCGTAACTTGGTGCAAGACCAGCTTCGTAAAAAAACCAACACTACTAACTATACAGTAAGTGGTAGTAGCTACAGTAGCAGTTATGGTAGCAGTTGTTATACGAACAGATATAGTCACAGACAAGGAACACCTATTGTTAATGGAGCTGTCGGCTTGACTAATCTCGGAAATACATGTTTTATGGCTTCGATGCTACAATGTCTCTCAAATACTTCTTTGCTAAGGTCATTTTTCATTTCAGATGCTTATAAATCTGATGTGAATGCAAGCAACCCACTTGGATTTTCTGGTAAAATCGCAAAAACTTATGCGGAACTTATGAAAGATATGTGGAGTGGAACATATACAGTATGCGCTCCTTCTGATTTTAAAACAACAATAGGAGAATTTCAATCTCAATTTAAGGGATATAACCAACAAGACTCTCAAGAGTTCATGTCTTTTCTTCTTGATGGGTTGCACGAAGATTTGAATCGTATTCTTAAAAAGCCATATGTTGAATCTGTCGAAGGTGGAGGTCGTCCTGATATCGAAGTAGCACAAGAGTCATGGTCAGCATTTAAGCTTCGAAATGATAGCAAGCTTGTTGATTCTTGCTTCGGGCAATTAAGATCTCATGTAACATGTAAATGTGGACATGAAAGTGTGAAATTTGATGAATTTTCTTCATTATCACTTCCAATTCCTAAAGATGGATCTAAGACATATCTTGTTTCTTGTGTACCTCTTGATTTGAAATATCCACCGATTCAATTAGCTGTTGATTTACCTTTGCAAGCGACTGTAAAAGATTTGAAAACGGAGATTGACACTCTTCTTAACTGCAGTAAACATAGGTTTGGTTTTGTTAAAGGGTGCACCTTCGATGCATCTCAAATGTGGACTACTACTAACTACACGAATTATGGACGTTTTATGACTGAAGATAGTTTTTTGGCTGTAGAGACCAAAGGTCGTCTTAATGTCCTTGTATATGAAGGTAATGCAGTCACTGAGACTTTGAAGACCCAGAAAACTCAAAATGACTATAGTTATAATACATATAGTTACAATAAACCTAGTTCTTATGGCCCACCTGTCGCCTCTGCAGTTGCCGTCCCTGTAGTTTCTAGTGCCGTTGTTTCGTCTGGCTATACGAAACCACCCAATGAGCCCGACTCTGTGGGCGAGTTTAACTTATTCGGTAGCAATAACAATAACGAGGATGAAGAGAGTTTTTTGCCGGTTCCCCCAGTAAGTGTACCAGACACATATTCAAATGGTGACTCGGTGGCTAGTGATTTAGGATTAAATGGGACACACTATGTTCCAACTGCTACTGCTACTGCTACTGCTACTGTTGCTTATGATACAGTTCCAGATCTTATAGAGGATCGTTCCACTTTGGTTCAACCTGAAGAGATTTGTATTTTATTGGAATTTGCTGAAGTCTATCAGAGTCCATATATGAAATCAGAAGGATATGATTTTACGAGTACCACGAGTTCTATTGGACCATCAAGGCGTGTCTGTGTACCTACCTCTTGGTCCTGTTTGGAATTTGCAACATTCATTGAATCTATCGTATGTCAGTTATATAAACCTACATCTCATTATAGCCCTCTTAATGCTAGTGCCAGTGCCAGTGCCCCTGTTATGCGCAATGGATCGCTAGAATCGGTCGATTCAGGTTCGGGAGATGAAGCCTCTTCACTACAAATACCTACATCTTCTGCTGCTTCCTTAAGTAAAACATATGCCATTTTTACTGGAGAGAGTTACAAGAAGGTAGCTATGAGTGATGAAGCAGATTTGAGTTTGTGGGGAAGTGGTTTAAAGCAAGGTAATAAGATTTATGTGGTATTTGGATCGAGTAAGACTCATAAAATGGTCGATGAAATAGACATTTCTTCAATTGAACCAACAGCTGTTGATTTATCTGGAGAAGCGAAAGATACACCATTCATGGATTTGGAGGTTGCGTCAGGTGCTGGAATTAGTTCTCCAGGTTCTGTATCAGGATCTAGTCATAAGAGACCAGCAAGATCACGCAGTGGAAGTATGGGTGGTAGTTCAAAAGAGTTAAATATTACTGCATGTCTTGATAAATTCTCTGAACGCGAACAGTTGCCAGATTCTGAAACATTTTACTGTAGTAAATGTAAAGAACATTTACCTCCCCAAAAGAAAATCGATCTTTGGTCTGTTCCTGATGTTCTCATCATCCATTTAAAACGTTTTCAATATTTACCAGGGGCAACATTTATTCAAAGAGAAAAAATAGAAGATTTAATCAGATTTCCTATTGCTAATCTTGATATTAGCTCTTTTGTTAAAGGCCCAATTGATGAAAGTGCACCTCCTATTTATAACCTTTACGCTGTATCTGAACATATGGGAGGTCTTAATGGAGGTCACTATACTGCAAAGTGCCTCAATGCAGATTCAGACAAATGGTTTGATTTCAATGATTCTCATGTTGGCGAAGTTGATCTACAGAAAATTGTCTCAAAATCAGCATATGTACTCTTCTATGCCAGAGCCAGTGGTCCATCATCATCTTCATCTACATCATCTGCATCTGTACCTGCACCAATGAAGATGACCAAACAACAAGATAAAACCTCCGTATAAGAAATTTTCATTCTTATTTCTCTACTTTTACTCCATTTTACATTTCTACTTTCTTGTACATTAATTAAAATTTTTAAAGCGAAATTCTTCTGTAATACGATGTATAATTCAATCTGAATGCTTCCATGCATTGTAAATAAAAGAAAATATTAGCCGTTACACATATTCACTATAAATATATACGTACAATATATATATATATTTATATATTCGCAAAACGTACAGATATATTTATATACTTCGTATATCTGTACGTTTCTGTACCTGCACCCATGAAGATGACCAAACAACAAGAGGGAATTTCCGGGACAAGTTCAGTCGTTGATAGAAGAATATTAAAAATAGAAAGAAAAAAAAATCACATTCGTTTCGCAACAGTATAATAAAATTTGCATGAAATCACTAGTATCCATTTTCAATTGCATCTCCATTAATATTTACAATTTCATCTCGCTTCTGGCTCTGCTTTTGCTTCATTACAAGTTTTCTTAAGTTTGCGATCTCAATTGCCATAGACTTTTCAGATAAACGTCTTGTTGAAATTTCTTCTTCAAGAGCATTTAATTTACTCAAAGCATGTTCATATAAATAAGACGGTGTATATCGCAAAGAGTTCCCAGGCAAGACTTCAATTTCTTCTCCTAATGCCCATGACGTTTGGTTTGCATTCCCTCCAATCAGAATAGGTGATATACTAGTATCTTCCTCTTCAACTTGTTCTATTTCTGAAGGCAAATCACCGCGATGGTTATTATTATTATTATTAATATTCTGCATAACACGTCTTATTCCTATATAACTTCCAATTCCCATGACTAATCCAGCACCGGCAGCTAGAGCGATCACCGGTGGTACTGCTATTGCTGTAATAGTGAGTCCAGCAACACCCATTGCAACCTTGGTACGATTATTAGTGCGAACACTGGTAACTGAATCAACTGAAGGCATTTCTTCTACTTTTTCGCAAAGATTAAGTAACTGATTGCTATACACCTCAACTGCTTGCACAGATTCACATTCATTAATGTTCTTTGAGTCGAAAAATTCTCTCGTTGCTTGAGCTGAACGTGTTTCATCATATTGAACTATTGCGTTTAATCCCAACTCCAACATTTTAGGGGATATTTTATTCATGTTTCCCTTTCCCAGCCCCTTTGCATCATTATGTATCGATAATGATTCAAGGAAGCGTTCAATATGAGGAGGAAGGTCTTCATAATACGTTTCCTGTACTAATTCTCTTGCAAAATGAGTTATTATTTCATCAGAACGCTCAAGAACTACTGGGTCAACTCCTTTCCGAAGAATTATTAACTTGTACATTCCCTATGTCCTTCTCTCGTTCTTACCCTCACATGAAAGATTTACCGAATTGAAATAATAATCTGTGATCGGCCAAGGAAACACTACACACCTGAATACCTTAGTTGAATACTGAAAGAGCAACCTTTGAAAGCCATATATTAACAAGCTAATTTCTGATGTTCTCATTCGCATCTAAAATCATTGCTCCAACTGTGTTGTTTGCCACTGCTGCTACAACACTTCGACCACGTTATAGTCATTGTGAGACAAAAAAAGATGAAGCTGATAATGATTGGAGCGGATGGATGTCCTCTGCAAGTCCATTTTATATGCACACTAACCCACGTTCTTGGGTTGATGATTGGGATGGCAGACAAGGAAGGGTTGACAATAGTGACAATAAGAAAATAATAAGAAGAAAGCATGTGATCCTCATGGTTCGTCATGGCCAATATGTATCTGCAGATTCTGATGAAGGTAGAATTCTTACATCAAAAGGACGAGAACAAGCTACTATCACTGGTCGCAGAATTCGAGACCTTGTTGAAAGCAAAAAATTGCCTCCAATTAAACGTGTATATTATTCTACCATGCAAAGAGCAACAGAGACTGCCGATCTACTCATAAAAGAGCTACCACAAGGTCAAATGAAAATAGAACCGTGCAGTATGATACGAGAAGGAGCGGTATACCCTGAAGATCCTCTTCATTCTTCTTGGAAACCTAGTTCAGTAGAGCGAAAACATAATGCACTTCGAGCTGAAGCAGCATTTTTAAATCATATTCATCGACCAGAAGAAGATGATGAAAGTTATACGACTGTATTAATATTCCATGGTAATGTTATTCGTTATTTTGTTATGAGAGCGTTACAATTAGCACCAGAGAGATGGTTAAACACATCAGTATATAATGCATCCATTACAACATTAAGCATATCAAATGGAGGTAATGTATCTTTACAAGGGATGGGAGAGACTGGCCATTTTGAACCAAATATGATTACATATAGTTAATTTATTATTTACCTTCGTAATAAGTTAAAAAAAAAGGTTTTTACTACCATTTGTACTGATTTAAAAAACAACAACAAGCAAATCAAACAAATAATACTATACAATACTGCTACTGCGTGACCTTCGTTTCTTACAATACGGACAACACAATTTTCAACTAATCTTTCTCTTCTTCTAACGATAAAATAGATAATTTATCGATTTCACCATGAATATTTTGTAAAGTTTTTTCAACCATTCTCATACTTTTCGCGACTTTTACCGTTTCCTGGTCAATATGTTTTTGACGAACTTCGTTTTGTTCAACATGACAGTTTATCAATTCTAATTCTTCTTCTAATTGTTGAATTTTTTCCAGCGTCGTCTTTTTTTCAGAGTCAAGTATACCGTATGCAACCCCAAGAGTCTTTTTCTTTTTCTTTAGATCTTTATCTTGTAAAGTAAGATCGTCTAGTTCTGATGACAATATATTTCGACGTAGTTCAGCATTCCGCAAAGCTACGGCATAAGGAGTTAAAGGAGTTGATTTGTGCTCATATCTTTCCTCCTTACCATAAGCCGAATAAGAAGTAGATGAAGATGATGAAGAAGAAGAAGAAGATGAGGAGAATACGTCATCAAGTTTTTTCGCCCTACCATCAGACAGTGATTCCTGTTGCTTGGCAAATGTCTCGATTAAGACTTTCAAACTTTGGTTCAACGCGTGTGTGTCAATACTCGCTCTACAAAGAGGACATGCTTTCGGTAATTTCAAACAATCAAGGCATTCTGTACATAAAGAGTGGCCACATGGAACTAATAGCATTGGAGTATTCTTTGGTGATGTCATCATTGAAAAGCAAACTGGGCACAAGTGTGTATTGAGCTCTTTTTGCAAGAAACATTCCATTCGATTCTCAACCATATTTCGAACTCTTGAATCATCTAGAATGTTCTCCTTTTCGTTATCAAACTGTTCGCGCATCCCAATTGCAAGCTTATCAGTCATTCGAGAAAGAAAATCACTTTTTGTATTTATTGATGATAAATTCGAAGATAACTCTTGCCGTGTCCTTTCTTGCACATCCTCCTTTAATTCATCCAAAGCCTGTGCGCTAGCCCAAGTACGACGACGTCGCTCTACCTCTAGCATCTTGTTCATAGCGAATAAAAATTGAATTCGGTTCGGATTAGAAAAATCCAGAGAAAATGGAATCCCACCCAGGTGCCAGGCGCAGTGCCTGGAACACACAATTAAGTTTTCTGAGGGAAAGAGTTTATAATTTCAAATTAAATTAATTAATGTGTGTAAAAATATACTATAAATTAAATGTCATGTTGGTTATTAACTTTTTCGAAAAACTCAATATAATCTCCTTCTTGAATATCCTGAAAACCTTCCTCTAAACTAATGCCGCATTCTGCATTGGTGGACACAGTTTGAACAGATTCTTTCCCCATTTTAAGAGAGCTTAATTTGCCAGTAAATATAATATTACGAACACCACGCAATACGCGTACAGTAGCATCAGCATATAGATTACCTTCTTCAACAAAACATCCGGCAATTTTTCCAACTTTACCTATTTTGAAAACTTTCTTTACTAATGCACGTCCTGTTAGTTCACCAGGTGGAGGAGGGTTGATAATCTCACGGACGAGTTTATCTAATTCATCGATAACTTCATATAAGATATTGTAATAAGAAATTCCAATATTTTGAGAATGTGCATCACTAATAGCTATTGAATTTGCAGCAACATTAAATGCAATAATACGTGCTTTACACGCGGCTGCATAATTAATATCACTGGATGTTACATCACCAATACCAGAATAGACAATATCAACATGACATATAGCCTTTTCATCATTGTAATGGATACCTTCAATACTTGTTCGTAAAGCATCGACAATACCGATCACATCACCTTTAATTAATATAGGCAATTTAACGACTTCTCTCATATCAATTGTACCATTTGTAAAAGATGAAGCTTTTTGTAAAAATGAATTCATCGTATTTAATCCTTGTGATTGACGACTAAGTCGTTGCCTAGACTCAGCAACTTCTCTTATATCTGATTCAATACTACTAACACTTAATGTATCACCAATATTTGGAATATTATTTAAACCTATCACTTGGATAGGAGTAGATGGACCAGCGAATTGTACTTCATGTCCTTGGTCATTTATTAATTTTCGTACACGTCCCCAAGCTGGTCCACATAAAACATAATCACCCACTTTTAACTCGCCATTTTTAATAAGTACAGTTGATATTACTCCCAAACCACGGTCCATTCTAGCTTCAAGTAATGAAGCTTCGACATCTGAAAATTCAGAAGAATATAAATTCATAATTTCAGCTTGTAATAAAACTTTATCAAGAAGTTCATTTATACCATAATTTTCTTTTGCACTAAGTTCTGTACTTTGAACATCACCACCGAATTCTTCAACTAAAATATTAAATTCTGCAAGTTGTAAACGAATCTTTGAAGGATCGGCACCTTCTTTATCACATTTATTAATCGCAACAATAATAGGACAATTTGCCTTTTTAGCAGCAATAATACATTCTTTTGTTTGGTCCATTACACCATCATCTGCTGAAACAACTAATATTACAATATCTGTTATTGATGCACCACGATTACGCATCTCTGAAAAAGCTGCATGTCCAGGAGTATCTATAAATGTTATATCTTTTCCATGAGAAGTTGTGACCTTAAAAGCTGATATACCTTGGGTTATACCACCAGACTCTTTTAAAGCAACACTCGTATTACGAATAGCATCAAGTAAAGTTGTTTTACCATGATCAACATGCCCCATAATTGTCACCACAGGAGCTCTATTATTTATACTATTGCCTTCGTCATAATCATCGTTGTCATCTTCGTCAACATAATCATCGTCAACATTATCTAAATCTGCAACTTCTCTACCAAATGCTTCAATAACTTTAATTGCAATTGATCTTTCAATATTCTGTGATACTGTTACTAGCATCCCTAAATCCATCATAAGATAACGTACAACTTGACCTCTCCCTAAATCTAACATTTCAGCAAGTTCATTGACAGATATAAGTTTAGTAAAAGGTAAGTCGATTGCTTTAATACCACCATTTGGTGAACGCTTTTTTGCAAATTTTATGGCTTTAACTTTGCGTGTTTTACCTGTACGTTTGCGCCTAGAGTGACCATTGCGTAACAAAAACTTAATAGCCGAAATATCTGTCTTAACTCCATACTCAGTATAAAGCCATGTTTGAACATCCATCAAGTCAACTTCTCCTTTTGCGAAATTGAGGAGAGCATGAAAAGGAACATGTTTCAAAGTTATAGCATCATCATAATAAGTTCTATCACCATCAATCAAAGGATTTCTACCAGGAAAATTATCTGAAACTTCACTATAATCACTCTTTTTGCTCCTGCGATAATCTTCGTTAAACTGTTTCGGTTTTGTCCCCT
>JACKZZ010003701.1_pt1 | contig 11562 bp, 11 predicted proteins | sample 8027871 | NCBI WGS metagenome assembly JACKZZ01 (sample SAMN15724774, study PRJNA655200) | protist metagenome | isolation source: fluorescence activated cell sorting (FACS) single amplified genomes of... | place: USA: West Boothbay Harbor, Gulf of Maine | collected 2000-07-19
TGTGTCCCTTTTTTTGACAACTGCTGCTTGCTGCTGCTGCTGCTGCTGCTGCTCCATGCTGCGTGCTGCTTGCTGCTGTTTGCTCTCTCAGAGGTCCCCTGCTGCAACATTCTCGTTGATGTTGATTGATGATTGAAGCATAGCAAGGGGCGAAGGAACTGAAAAATGAAAAATGGCTGGTTTCCTTGTGCCTACTACTGCTGCTGCTACGTTCGCGACGTACGAGCCGACGTACGGTATGCGCTGCTGTACGTACCAGTGTAGCTACTTGTACATGTAGCTACTACGACCTACAATAATAATAATTTGTAGTTTTTAAAATTCAACGAATTATCTACACACTTTGAACGAGAGAAGTTTCTTCTCAAGTCTGTCCATCGACATGTTGAGAGCATTTAATTTTTTGCGCCGTGGTGCGGTGGCAGCTCGCCCTCAGTGCCGTCTCTCTAGTACTGAAAGTTTACAGGTGAGTATCTTTCATTTATTTCACACTTCATCAAAACTATTTTTGAATAGCATTAATCTCACTTCAGTACCGTTTTTAAATATTGCCATTTAAATCAATGTCAAGTGGGCAAATGCTATGAGCAACTCCTTGGCGGAGACTGATCCGGAATTGTATCAGATTATTATGGATGAACAGGACAGACAGCGCCGTACGTTGGTTCTCATCGCATCCGAAAATTTCACATCAAAGAGTGTTTTTGATGCATTGGGATCTGTCATGTGCAATAAGTATTCCGAGGGCCTTCCAGGATCTCGTTATTACGGAGGAAATGAAAATATTGATAAAGCCGAGAATTTATGTATGAAACGCGCCTTGGACGCATTCAACCTCGATCACGACAAGTGGGGGGTGAACGTACAGCCGCTTTCGGGTACCCCTGCCAATTTCCAAGTGTACAGTGCGATCTTAAAGCCGCATGACCGTATTATGTCACTTGATCTACCAGATGGAGGGCACTTGTCTCACGGTTACCAAACTGCCACGAAGAAAATTTCAAACGTATCGTTATATTTTGAAACTTTTCCCTACAGACTAAACCCCAACACAGGTCACATTGACTATGACAAGATGGAAGAGCATGCTCGTCTTTATAGGCCAAAGCTTCTTATCGCTGGTGCATCAGCTTATGCGCAACTAATTGACTATGAACGTATGCGTAATATCGCAGATATGTCTAATGCGTTTCTGCTGTCGGATATGGCGCACATAAGCGGTCTGGTCAGCGCAGGTGTCATTCCCTCTCCATTCGACTTCTCTGATGTCGTCACCACAACCACACATAAAACACTGCGTGGCCCCCGTGGAGGCATGATATTCTACCGCAAGGGCGTCCGTAATGTAGATAAAAAGGGTGTGCCCAGCATGTACGACCTTCACGAGAGAGTAAACTTTGCTGTATTTCCTGGCGCCCAGGGTGGTCCCCACAACCACACTATTTCAGCTCTGAGCACAGCTCTGTTGCAATGCATGACACCAGAGTACAAGGCCTATCAAGTGCAGACATTGAAGAACAGCATCCACTTTGCTGACGAATTGATGAAAATGGGGTACGTACTAGTAGGCAACGGTACTCAGAACCATTTGCTTTTAGTTAACCTTCCGCGCTCGAAGGATGGCTCACTAGGTAAGTGCTGCGAACTATACTAGGCGAAGAAATCTACGATAATTATTTCATTTTTTTAGGCACACATTTGCAAACATACACACATGCACGCACAAGTTTACTTCTGTATTCTATTTTATTTATGCTTTCTATTTATTCTATTTAACAAATGTATCTACGTTGTGAATTTGTTTGGAATGTGCGAAATAGGCGTTGATGGTGCCCGAGTGGAGAGAGTTATGGAGTTGGCCGGCTTAGTATGCAACAAAAATACTATTCCGGATGACAAGTCCGCAATGGTTCCGGGTGGTATTCGTATGGGCACTCCCGCACTTACCACCCGAGGCTTCACCGAAGAGGACTTTACGCGTGTGGCGCACTTTTTCGACAGAGCGGTGAGCATTACTCAGCAGATCAAGAAGGACACTGGGCCCAAGTTGAAAGATTTTCAGACTGCGTTATTGGATGGTGGCGGTGATCGATGGCCGGAGCTGGCACAGCTTAACGAAGAGGTGACGCAATTTTCCTGCTCATTCCCTACGATTGGCTTCCAACAGTAAAAGTAAGGCATTTTCTTCTTATAGGAAGTAGTAGGTAGTGGTATGTGTACAGTAAGATGTAGGGTGGGTATGCATCCATAACTTGAAAGAAAACGTACTGGTCAGTTAATAGTAGTGCTAATATATATTGTACAGTATGAATTAGTCTGACGATTCATAAGTAAATAGGAGTGAGATAGAATCTTGTATAATGTGTGTGGCTACATTTTTATACACATTGTACCCACACACGTATTTATTCAATGTCGAGTCGCTCAGTCGAACATCTGTCTCTCTTGTTCCTAACGCACGCAGCGAACAGCAAGCAGAAGTTTTTCGAGGGGATTGACGCGATGATGATGATCGTCTTTTTTTGAAAAAATAATATTACTGCTGTGTGCTGCTTGCTGTGCTGCTGTTGTGCTGCTGTACGCCGTACGGCACTCTGTGTGTACTGTAGCGTAGCGGCGGCGGCGGTGGTGCGCGCGGTAGCTATAGAATGTTCCGTTCCTCGTCGTGCGTGCGTCCGCGCGCCACCCATAAGCTTACGACGACAGCCTGCTGCTGTCTGGCTGTGTGTGGCAGTTGTTGACGACGACGACGACGACGACGACGACGATGACGATGACGGCCGGGCGGGGCGGGTAGGAAAACGACGGCACGGCCGGGCGCGGATTGACACACACACTCACACACACACGAAACGTTAAATGTAGCAACGAGCGAGCCGAAGAAGAGAAGCAAGGCAGCAACCACTAGCAGTCAAACTTTTCGAAATGGCAAAATGTGCGTGATCAAGTGGCTGTTTCACTTCACGTAGAGCTTCTCAATATCTATTATCCAGGTGAAGCCATAAATCTTCACTGTCACCCAATCATTTCCGCGCAACTGCACATTCCGAGGCGATAAGCATGTCGGCTTCTGAGCGCAACGAATGGCGAAGCGCGGTCGATCCTAAATCAGGTACATTATATAACAAGGTCCCCTGTACTTTTCTCGCCGGTCGTTGCTTTCTTTGAAGTTATTGTTTGCATATCCTAACGTTTGCATATCCCCCCCTTAAATTAATAATGTATGGCTCCCTCCCTTTTCAGAACGAACGTATTACTTTAATACTAGGACTAAGGAAACAACTTGGACGAAGCCCTTGGCAATGGCTACTCCGGAAGAAAGAGATGAAATGATTCGATTAGACAGAGAAAAGAGAGAATTCTTTCGGGAGATGGAAGCCAACATGAAAAAGAAATGGGCAGCTGCGCAGCAGACCCAAGAAAGGTTTTACCTCAGTGGTAGTCCTGTGCTAAACTATATGAGTGAGGACGAATACCACGCACTTTTTGCTGGTATGGACAATTCGCGTCGAAGACTGAGTAGCGTGAATATTGGTAGCGCTCCCCGGCGCATTCGCACCATATCAACTATCGATGGTAAGCAGTGGCAGAAGTAGTAGCAGTAGTGGCAGAAGTAGTACCAGCTCGTTAGTAGAGTACCGTATAACATCTATACCGACCGTAGTTGACATCTCTCTCGTAGTCCTCGAAATTGCAATTACTCGTGCTCATCATCCTATACCGTCTACTATGCGCCTATGCATGCCTTCGTTTACCCCGCTCTCCTCTAAAATAAATATGCAGATGACATTCTTATATCCATGAAGAATCAAGAAGCCAAGAAAACCTCAATGTTGCCTGTTGTCGACATACCTAGAGTTACCCGCTTGGATGCTGCTGCAGATGCAAAACTAGTGGACAACAGCCCAATTGAGCAAGGTCGGCGCCTCCGAACTGGCTCTGTAGATCACCCGGACGAGATGCCGCTGCCACTGCGTATCGATGCGAAGGACAGTGAAGCAGTAAGTGTTGAAATGTAGTACTTTCTTTTTTCTTCTCACTCTTTTGCAGTGTTTCCGCCTCAGGGTGTATGTACTGTGCAGGGAGTAGTTCCAAAATTTATTTCGTTGATACTTTCTTTCACCTTACGGTTGTATTTCTTTTTTCTTCTGCTTTTCCCCCTTGTTTGCTTGCTTGCTGGCTTGCCCGCTACAGAATGCAGTGCCACTTTCTCCTAGGTCACAGAACAAACAGAAAGTGGTCAGGAGGAACAGTACAGGCACGCTTTATATTTCCAACACAATGAGCCAACAGGACGATGACAATACCATTCACTGCGTGTGTGTTGTTATAAGGGCTCACATGTTGGATGCGGCTCAGGAAGCTGTGGTACCACACCCAGATTTCGATGTATTTCGCGATCAATATTCTAGTCCTAGAAACAACAGAAACAAAACGGTACGTTCAATACCACCCGCTCAAGCTCACGCGGTATATAATAGATATCTGATACAGTTTAATATCGCACCGGCAAAAGTATCAGCACTTTAATTGAATGAACCTTTTGGTTGTATAAGCCATTTAGTTGCTTATTTTACTAATACTGCGTTTTAATGCTATTCTTCCTTTGTACTGTATATTCTACGGTATCCCAGTCAACGACCGTTCCGTGTTTGGCAGAAGTGAAGGACTTTTTCAACGCAATTTATAAAAAGAGTCAGTTAGAGAGTGACTGTATTATCATGGCTCTAATCTACTGTGAGAGACTAGTAAAGGAAACAAAGGGGAGACTCAGTATCAGACTAGATAATTGGAAATCTATTCTCTTCGCCTGTCTGGTAATGGCTAGCAAAGTGTGGGATGATCTGTCGATGTGGAACGTCGATTTTTCACAGGTTGTGAAAGGTTTCGACCTGCATCGCGTAAATGATCTTGAGCTCGCTATGTTGAACGCTCTAAAGTATGTTATCCGTGTATCTGCGAGTGAGTACGCGAAATACTACTTTCACCTACGATCCATGTCCGCCCGTCTCGATTTAACGAACTCGAGCGAAACATTCGCCCCACTTGACATGATAGGAGCTCGAAAACTGCAAATCGCATCCGAACACTATCAATTGAACGCTATTGGAGGCGCACTGGCGAGTGGTGCCGACGGCGGTGGTACTGATGGTGGGGCAGGAGCAGCCCATGGCGCGAGCAGCTTGCCGAGCAATAGGCGTTATTCTGTGGACAATGGTGCTGCTGCGGCATTTGCAGCTAAAATAGCAGATGGGGGGCGAGGCGGGCTAAACCGACAAATAAGCGACCAATCTACTCCAGAGCATCATACACTGAAAACTGTGGCTCTTGAACAACTGCTGCACAGTGAGCACTCTTATGCTAGTGGGGCGTCTACATCAAAATCGGGAAAGCAGCAGTCAATCCTCAAGAGCGTGTCGCTTGCTGCAGGAGAGAAGTTGTCTGCTGCGAACACCTTACGAGTTGAAGCAAAGATGGCGAAGAAATAGACTTACGGTGGGCAGCGTACCACGTAGTGCAGAAGTTTCATAGATCAGATCATTTACGGGATTGAATGTATGTAAATTTATTTATATAGTTCAGCGGGCTAACACTTATTAAGGTTTGTAGACGGGGATAGATAGATAAGGGCGATGTATCGGCAGATGGCGGCTGATACGTTCAAGCTCATTAGTCTTTTATGGGGGAAACAAAATAGCTTTTTTACGACGGAGACATGCACGTAGCCCCGCACTTACAAGTTACATACTGTACAGCTTACATGAGTATGCTGCACTGTACACTGCACTGCACTGCAGGCGCTGAAATTTCATACTTTTTACTGTGCAACATGGTTAGGCGTAAACAAGTTTGAAGTGGGCTTAGGTGGAAGGGTTTGTGCCTGGTCAACTCTGATTGAAAGCTATTTCATTAAGGAATAGCTAGGAGATGTCAAAATACCGGTAGCTACAGTATTATAATGGTACTGTGGTTGTTAAAGTAACACTTCGTGTATACCCTGTTACTTACCGGTCTCTACTACTTGAGAAAGTTGCATTATTAAAATTAATATTAAAATTGAACTAAAATAGTTATTGTAACTCTGAGAACTTACTGCTGCTGAGTCTTATGGTATAATAGTAATGCATACCTGTGCGGGAGAGTGGATGTACTGTACGAGTAGGTACAGTACATGTCCTGGATGATGGGTCGTAGTACCAGCAGTACCTGCTGCTAATACGATCGATACAAGCTCAAAGCGGTAGTATACCAGTATAGAGTAGATATTACTGAACCACCTTCTCGGTATACCGTATAGTAGCTCCCCTTGATTCGTTACGAATCGTACGACTTTTGACCAACACATGTACCGGTACAGTCTTTACAAATGTAGTGTGTACAGTAGTACTTTCGAACTTATTGCTGTGTGTGTATGTACCGGTACTGTACGTCGTCGTCACACGCACAAAAAAAAAAGCAACAAGGAGAGGAGGGGTGGATATACCAGTATATAGCTAGTAGTAGCTAGGTCGTATACGTCGTACGAACCTACGACGTGCGTGCGTAGCTACGACGTACGACGTACGACGTACGACGTGGCCGTAGCTAGTAGCTACGGATATACCGTAGCTATATAAATACGTATTAAGACTTAGTACGACGTGTAATTAAAATTTAGATACGATATATCACTTTTATAACGCTCGCTGCAGAACATCTCCTCTGCCTCAGCCCGACCACGCCAGTCAGGCAGTCAGACAGTGCTAAGTTATTGCAACGGTGGAACTAAGTAAGTCGAGTGTAGGAACACGCTCTGGAACGTCATACAAAAGCAACATCATCAGTACGATCAAGCATAGAAACATATAAGCATACCTTGCAACAGATTAATTGTGAAAATATTGGAGAACAAGTGCCCTTAGAACAATATACAAAATGAGTGAGCAAGCCAGTTTGTACGAGAAGCAGATAAAGTGGAAACAAGCCTCTTTACATAAGGTACCCTAACTTGCTTATATCACCCCGTTATGGTCTGCCTCCTGTTGTACCGTTGTAGTAGATGTGGTGATAATGAACTTACAAAATTAGGTGGAAAAGAGCTGCTTTATGTGGCATCCTTTCTCGTACTAGTGTCTACTTCATTGGTGTCTATACACGTTGTTCTACTTCATCTCATACTCTTACTTAATACTACTTCTACTGTGATATGATTTTGCGAGTAGGCTGAGAAACAACGCGTGCAGTTGGCGGAAGAAACGGCGTCGTTTGCCCCCTCTCTGTTCAGCAGCGGTTCTGTGAAGGAGTTTGGTGGTCCAGCGGTTAGTTGCTACTCTAATACTAATACTAATACTAATACTGCTGCTCCTATCTTTTTTTTCTGTCACATGAAAATATGTTGTTTATTGTGCGAAGAATGTGCAAGCTCACTTCTTTCTAATAATAAAGTCTCTATCTCTGTCCTTGCACTGTTTTAATCCTTGTTGGTATTGTCGATTTTGATATTATCGTTATCGCTGCACTGTCAATATAATTGTGTACTGTACAGCGAGAGCTGACAGAAAAGGCGGCTGCCAAGCATATAGCTCGTCAGAACAGGGCGCGCAACAATAAACGGTAAGTGGGTGGCCTACTTCTCTTCTCTTATCTTGCTTATTGTTTAACTTGTATCACTATGCTCGCGTAGAGTAGTGCTGTACGGTTGGTGCAAGTCTGATGGGAACCGAGAGTCTCAAGCGCGCAGCCCAGCACCCAAAGAGAGAAGAGTGAAGAAGAGAGAAAAGTGAAGAAGAGAGAAAAGAAAAGAGAACCAGCAGTAGCAGCAAACTTCTTTTGTACAGCAGCTAGCTTTTATTACCCCACATACAAATTATATTTTCTAAACAAACATATTTCTGACTCTCAATTTCTCATCTTACTGCGCTCATTCATTCATTCATTCACTCACTCACTCACTCACTCACTCACTGCTGCTACTGCACAGACCGGAAGCAGATTCCAACAAATATGCATTTGGCCCCTCTTATCCTTCCTCTGACCCTTCTGGGCTTCAAGTTCTCTCCGCAGGTGGGTTGGGACCGCATACGGGGCAACTTCTTATGCAAGACGGTACCGGACTGGCCTCTAGTGTATCGGTGTCTGAATGTTCCGAAGATGTAAGTACATGTGTCATACTTCATCGTTCATTGGTTGTCGAGCAGTCGATATTTAACCTCTCTATCTCACTATCTCAATCACTATCTGTTTCATCTAATCGGCAATCTCGACGAATGTACATCACCACTGTGCTTTCTTTTTGCACTTTTTACTCGTAATGATAGAGTGACTACTCTGGCAGTGATAGCAGTGCCGACGAACCTATTATTGAGCTTCTGGAAAGAGAGAGAAAGTAAGTACAATTTCGTATTTGTTGTAAGGGCAGTGTGTCGGATAATATAAATTATATTCTATGCACTACTACCAGTAGTAGTCGTTAGTAGTCGTGCTTCGTTTCTGTCACGCGCTCGTGTCTTACTGCTAAATTGTTCTGCTTTTTTTTATCTACCTCCTTTCTTTTTTAAAAGGCAATGGCAAACGGAGCGCGAGAAACTTATTCAATGCATTCATTTGCAACAGCTTGAACTCACCCAACGATCTGCCGCTGCTCACGAACGGGCAGTGGATATTGCCAAGGTTCGTTCGTTATTCCCTGTGCAGTTCTTGTCATTAGTTTGTGTAGAGAATAGGTGTTCAAGCCATCGTATGATGATTGCTTTGCTTTGCTTGCCCAATATGATAACTTAAACACGATTATACTAAAATCATCGTATTTATCACATCGATTTCACAATCTTTTATTCGCAGGAGTTTTCAAAAGCCATTGAAATGTTCGAGACGAGATTGCTGTCAGTGGAGAATAATGTGCAGAGGGAAGTGCAGTCTGTGAGAGGTATTGCCGAGACAATGTTGACTGCAGTGAACAAACTGACGACTGGAAGTGGAGCAAATATAACTGCTGTTGGTTCTGCAGCAGCTGCTGCTACTGCTGCTACTGCTAGTACAGTGGGTGCTACAGCGGCTCCAGCTAGTGGGTCAAATTCCAATTCGACTGTTTCTTAAAACAAAAAGATCCACTTTTTATAAATGTTTCGGTAAAGGGTTATATAAGATGTTAGTACATATTGTTCCATACTGTATTATAATTATAACCAGATGAGCTTCGTCGATATGCTGTGCATAATCAATGTATTACTCTCCTCCATGTAAAAGTAAGAGTCGATTAACTATAAGTCAAGAAAATTATGCCAATATGTGGAACTTTCTTTAATACTTAATACGATTGTATGATGAAGTTTGTTCATGTGCTTGAGGCTCATTGGTTGATAATGCACCAACCAGCGAAAATTTATCCACCCCATACCAAACTTACAGGCTGTTCCAACGTTCCAACAGTCAAAATCAGTCCTTATAACATTTACTAATACTTAGTAACACTTAAAATATATTAATGACCACCTACGATTAAAAAAATAACAAGAAGTGGTATCAGTCGCTATCGTCATCTTCCTCTGGTGGACGCTCTGTGCCTTTTGCTATCACACGTAGCGACGGTCGGCTCGTAAATATTTCTCCTTTGTGGCCGTCGCTACGAACGGGCCGACACTTGACCTTTAATACACAGCCCAAGTCCTCTGCGAAAGTGAAAGTGAAAAGAGTACCGTCCGTCAGCGAATTTGTGTTATTTGTATGTAGCAATGAGTTTCAGAGTGTGATGTTTCACAAGAAGAAGAATAAGAATATGGGAAAAAAGAAGAAGGAAAATAGAAAATAAGTGGGTATGCGTATTTGCGTGAGAAGAAAGATAATTTACAATAACAGTGATTAAACAGTGAGTGCATCCAATGACGGCACACATTTGCTTATTGTTCATTACCTTCTTTAATAACGTAGACTTTGGATATAACAGCCAAGTTTTCAAGGTCCTCGATAGACAGATCTGTGCCACTCTCACGAGCTGCAATAATGCGCTTGAACTTTGTCACTTGTTCAGTGGCACATGGCACGGCCTCTGATATGGTAGTCCGTCTACCTTCAGCATCTACCTTGAGCCACCAGTACTCCGATTCACCTTCCACGCCGCCAATGTAGTGCGTGTCTGCCACGGCAATATCGCCCGGCACCAAATCGCCCGTGACCTCAAAATTCACTAGTCGCGGAGGGCCGGGTAGAACAGGTCCTAGCGATGCTGCAACAACGAACTCACTTCTACTACTTCTACTACTAGTATCTGAATGTGATGGGGGGACTGCTCCTGCTACCGACACTGCTGCTGCTTCTGCTGCTTTTTCGGCGGTGGTGCTGCTACTGCTGGTATTATTGTCATTATTATTTGCTGCAGTAGAAATAGCATTGTCCACTTCTTCTGCTTTGTTTTGGTCCGTTGACTTGGCTGCTGCTGATTCTAAACAGCCGACCGTCTCGATATTATCTGAAGTGGTATTAGGTAGTGAGGGGACCGGCACGTCATTACTATCGGCAGTACTAGAAGCAGCCCCAGGAATAGCTGGAACAACAGAAGCAGCGGAAGAGTCAATATCGGCTGTTGTACTACTCTCTACGTCTTCTCCTGCCGATGATAATACTGCTGCAGCAGCAGAAGCAGCCGCAGAAATAGTAGAATTATCATCTTTTGCAGTCTCCGATCCCGTCGCTGCTGTTGCGTTTGAAGTAGCATCTTCCTTTACTGCAGCAGTAGCACTAATTACTTCTTCGCTCGATTCGTTGTCCTCTACCTGTACATTTGATACAGACAAGTTTGAGTTTTCCATGGCATCGGATAATTTATCCACTGCTGCTGCTGATTTCTCTTCTTCTTCCTCCGAAATGGCTGGTGATGCGGTGGTGGTGACAGCGGTGGTGGTTGTGGTTGTGGTAGCAGCAGCAGCAGCAGCAGCAGTAGCAGTAGTAGCAGTAGCAGCAGACTCTAGAGCTACTTCGACTTTGCTATCTGAACCTGGTGGTACTGCTACTGCTTTGTTGTCACTGGCGCTGGTACTGGTGCTGGTGCTGGTGCTTTTATTGCTAATGCTACTTTCGAATCGGACACTTATATGGTGCCCTACATCCGCTAACTGAAGCTGGTACTTTTGCTGGGCCTCACTTCCTTCGATAGCTTCCCACTGAATTGATGATTCGTCCGAGTCCAACTGCTGCACAGAAGCAGAAGCGTCGGGTATACTGTTGGGGTGGATGCGTGTTCTAACCCAAATCCAAGATTTAACGTGCTCTGGCAAGTCTGTAATCTATATTAATGGTAGTAATTATATTGCGCAAGAGGAATGGAAATAATTAGTAATTTTCTATTATAAAAACCATTTAATGTGTTTCTTCCGAAATGTAGCTGAGGCCCTCTAGCAATATATATATGTAATGGATATACTATATATATCCATTATGTATATATATTGCTGGATAATCTCAGTAGCACGGGTATTTCGTTTTAGCTAGTCGCCGTACCTCTAGAATCTCCAACTCTTGCATTTGGCCCACCGAGCTGCAAACCCTCTGCTTTCTTTCACAAAACAGCGTGTGTTCGTGAGGCAATAA
>JACKZZ010016652.1_pt1 | contig 11562 bp, 5 predicted proteins | sample 8027871 | NCBI WGS metagenome assembly JACKZZ01 (sample SAMN15724774, study PRJNA655200) | protist metagenome | isolation source: fluorescence activated cell sorting (FACS) single amplified genomes of... | place: USA: West Boothbay Harbor, Gulf of Maine | collected 2000-07-19
CCGCCTAAACCTAAACCAGTTTACCAGTCCATACACGTAACTAGAATAGGCTTCTTCATAGTCATATTAGCATACATCGCACGTCTACGATAGCTGAAATTCGAAGAAAGCACAGTACGATGAACGCATTAAAACAACTATTTGATGAAGGTTTGCAGCGAATAGATCATCAACGGGAAAACAACCATAAGAAAAAGAGATATCTTAGAAATGGAGGGAGAAGACGAAATAATAATAGAAACAATAGTAGCAATAATAATGACAAGGTTTTTGTTCCAAAAGATGCAAATGGGGGGATTGAAGAGCCTTCCACATACATTGACGCTTTTTTTCAAAGCTGGAGTAATATAAAGGCAAAATCAAATAATGAAAAATTAAAATTAATGCTTGATAAAGTATTGGGAACCGAGGAAAAACGAGGGAATAAACTAAGAATGTACACCTTCTTTTACTTATTTCTATTATGTTTGCAAGAAAATAAATTAGATTTCGCTGAAGAAGTACTAAATTGTTCAGAAAATTTTGCAGACGATATTGCGAATCGTAAGGCTGAAAGTGACACCCTTGACATTCATGCTTATCGTCTATGGAGAGTGCGCCATGAACGAACCAACGAAACAGCGTTGCACTACTCTTGTTACTATGGATATCCAAAAATCACGGAAATATTAATAAAAAAAGGATGTGAGACGGAAGCTTTTGATCATCATCGACTATCACCATGGGGTGTGGCTAACAAATCATTTACAAAAGTTTTGCTTCCACCCAGGAAAAATAAAAAGAATTATAAAAATAATAAGGCTAAAACGAGTGATGATCAAACTGACGATAATCTTAGTCGTGATAATATTATGGTTGTGGAAAATAAGAACAACAGCAAAAGTAACAATGCATTTACAACTAAACCGCGTGCAATTGAAAATATTGTGACTGGGATTGTTGAATCGGCCAGTATGCTCATATCATTTAAAAATGACTATAAATTATTAACAACTGTATATTTCGAAGGGAGCAAACGCCGGAATAAAGACAGAAAACGTATAACTTTAGCGAATGCAGTTGTTCGGTATTTTGGCATGAACAATCTAATTTTACAAATGAAGCGTTGGCCATTAAATACAGGGAGTAAATCTAAAGAGCGAATGTTACAATTAATTTTGCGCGCAGAGGCCGATAAAAATTTGGACCTTAAAATGTTAAAGCAGCAGAAGAAGAATGTCTATTTGCAATTGCCGAAAAATTCGTCATTGAAAAAACATGATAACGACATGTTAACTCAGGAAACATTTGATTTTTTAAACAACTTGCTCATACAAAAAAATGCAAATCCGCGTCTAGTAAGTGGTTATACTGATTTAATTTCAATACGTGGGTCAAAATTGCTGGATGAACAAAATTGTCATTTTTTCAAAAGAATAACAGGTGTGATAAAATGCTTATGCGAAATGTTATTGTTGAATATGACGCATTCTATTGAATCTGACAGTGAAATGGATAGCGACGATGAAGTTGACTTGCCAGACAACAAGGAAGAAATTTTGCTGTACAACTTCTTTCGTATGTTCGTAATGTTTTTTTTGCCACGGTTTGAAAAGAATATGCTGAAAAAAAATGAAGAATTAAAACAATTACAAAGTTTTTTGCATAGTGAACTTGAAGAAACATTTGACTTTACATTTTCTATCTTAAAATTAATATTTGAAGAAGTAGCTAGCTTAAGACGTTTGGCTGTAATTTTAAAACTATATGCTGCATGGAGTTTAATAAAAAACGATTTGATATCGATGATTGTAAGTAGTGATACGAATGAACAGATTGCGGCAAATGAAAAATGTAGCAGTCACACAAAACTTCCTACAGGTACAAGCGATAAGGGGAAAAGCACCAACAACATCAAAACGACAAAGAGATTGGCCATTGATAATGATCATAGTGGCAACCGAAATAAAAGCGGTAAAAAACTTCCCCGTAAATCGCAGGGAAATGTATACTTTCGTTTAGTGCAAACTGCTTTGAATAAAAATGATGCTTTGCATAAATATGCCTGTAATGCTATACATCGCCACGGAATGTACACCAGTCATCGTTTATATGGTGAAAATACTAAACACGCTATTGGTACAAAATTTATGAATGATATATTGCGTCTACATATTGAAAAAAAAAAGAAAATACCAGAAAGTGTTTGCAAGCGTTTTGTAAATCACCGAGATGCCATAATGGTGATGTTACGCAGCGAGCCACTATTGTTGCGGTCTGTTCTTACATTTTTGGCGCATATTCCAAACGCACTAGCACTTGGAGCCAAGGCAGAAACAGTGATCCTTGCAGCTCGACGAAGGGTACACATTTATGAGGAAGATGAACATCAATGGACACTTCGATTCAACCGACTGGCTGATAATGAGAATGATGCAAAATTTGCTATGGAATCCATTGCCAACCAAATTGTATCCTTAGATAAGGAAAGTATTTTAGGTCATATGAATGTTGAGTTCATTGGAGAGCAAGGAATCGGGGATGGCTTAACTCGGGAATTTATTGATTTGATATCCACGGATTTGTTTTTAAAGCCTGTTGGTATGTCTAACATTCCTTTATTTGAAAAAGTTGAAAATAATAATATTTTTGTGAAACGATCTCAGTACTTTGAAGATTTTGCAGCACCTACATGTGGTCATTTTATCACAAAAAAAGCCAAACGTTTAAAGAAACGTGTAGAAACATGGTTGTCTTCAGACCCAATTAACGTATTATGCCCTTGCCATCCAATTCCATATTCTCTTTCATTGCAATATATGTATCAAAAGGTTGGAAAGTATGTTGATGGGGAAAAAATGGACGAGGCTTATTTGGCCAAACATTACTCATCTGATTATGTTGTTCTAGGAAAAGCTAAAAGGGTAATTGCAACAGAAACAGAAAAAATGCTTGTAGATTTACAAGAGCGACGAATATTCTATAGATGTATTGGTAGATTTATTGGTTTGTCAATAATTAATAGGCAACCATTATCGATATCACTGCCATTGTTGTTTTTTAAACAGTTGCTGGAATTACCTTTTGTTTTTGATGACTTAAAGGAAATTGATATGCAAGTTTATAAAAGTTTGAATATGCTGGATCAGAATAAAAAAGAGCTTGCGAGTAACTTGAAAGATACCAATGTTCTACCGTTTGCACCAATTCCATTTACTGAATTGGAAACGATGAAAGGTGCAACGACTGTGTACAAAGAGCTGGTTGATAATAAGAGGTTTAAACCTGAAATCGATGATAATTACAATTCATTGGAGCCAGATTATACAAGCCTGAAATCCCATAGTAATAATAGCAAGGGAACAAAAGTTCAGGCCAACCAAAAGAAAAACATTGTAACGCATAAAAATGTTAAAAGATATGTCAAAAGTGCTGCTTTGGAATTTGCACTAGGTCATAGAAGCGACGCTATAACTACAATCAGATCGGGGCTATTGGATATAATACCAAAAAAAATTTTAAATGTATTTACAGCAGAAGAGTTGAAATTATTAGTTTGTAACACCGCTCGAAAAATAAATTTAAATGAATTGAAAGATCATGTTCAATATCGTGGTGGATTAGATGAATCTCATGTTATAGTGCGTTGGTTTTGGAAGTGGGCATTACAGTTAGAAGGAGAAATGAAAGGAGCTTTACTATTATTTTGGAGTGGTAGTAGCACCCCACCACTACATGGATTTTTACCAATCAGTGACAATGGATTTGATCTACATGATGAAGATATGACATGGTCAATTCGTGCAAACTGGGAAATACCAAATGCAAAACAAAAAGGTAAGTTTGAAACAAAAAATGATCGAATTAATTCAATGCTACCAAATGCAAGTACGTGTAGCCGAGAAATGGCAATCCCAGCACGCTTTACAAGCTATGAATATCTAGCAAAAAGCATGAACATTGCATTAAATTTTGGTTCAAATGGTTATGAGTTTCAATAAAACATTTTTTATTACACCGCCGAGTATTAAAAAATATTTTTAAATTTTCTTTTGAGAAATACGAAAACATGTTTCGCTTCGTGATAAGTTAACTTTAAAATATTTAAGAAATGTAAAAAACACATAAAAAATGCTTCGCATTTTTATAAAATTAATATATACAGCTCGGAATCGAGATAATTTAGCACGTCTTTTTCTGAGTCATTATCATAATGAATATTAACCCCGAGGGTACAAGTTTACTATGGACGTAGATCTAGTCGAAGTAGATAATAGTAAATAGTACGAAGTATATATATATATGAATATCGTTTACAGGGTATAAAATTTTATTTAACTTAATGAGTAAGAGCATATATACGTAAATTATATACGAATATATTTACCAAAAGGTCAAAAATATTCTATAAAAAGTAATTCCTACACTCCCTTTACTCTATTTCTACAGAACCATATCAATTCCAAATCATACATCAGATATCACACGTCTGTATCTTCTATTAAGGGATTGCTGCTAAGCTCATCATACGCTTTATCACTCGAGTCACTGCTCCTTTGGCTTTTACACTTGCTAATAAGAACAGACGCTTTGAACAACCCAGCATGTAATAGAAATAAACCAAATAAAAATAATACAGCAAATGAATGGTCTAGTGATAAAAATGGATATATGGCATACCCATCAACAAACCAATCAATTGCAAATACAATTCCGTATGCAATTGAAAATAACAATACAAATGGCAAATTAGCATCTACAATTGTCATAGTAGAAAAGTAAAAGTCAAATTGTACAAAAACAAAATTAAATACATGCTCCGAAATCGATGAAAAGCTTAAATAATGCTGTGTAGCCTTGGCTGGATTTACCCGATGCAAATTAGGATAAAGTATTGCCCAAACAACTACAGTAACTATTACAGTTGTGGTGACCAAAATATTACCAAAAATTAAGTGCACTACATCATATTTATTATGTCTCACGTCATATTTAGTTAGTTTATCTGCCTCAGTACATACACCGTGTTCTTCCCTTTGTCGTTCAAAGTGTGCACGCAATGACTGCTTAACACCAAATATAAAAAACAATGTTATTAGCGTCCAGTTCCAAGAAGTATATGCTCTGAAAAGTCGAAAATTGCTTGCAAAAGCCACGTAGAACCATACACAAATACAGTAACTGCACACAACAAATCTGAAAACAAGTAAGTCATCATACGAAGAGACACTTTTACTGCGAAATCTTGATTCTCCTAACTTGATATTATTCTTCAAATATGGATTATCTTCAAATGCATGAATAAGAAGTTTCTCGAGCCCATTCTGCTGTTTTAAATATTTATATATGTACCAACTAACAGCAAAAAATAGTATAAATACAATGGTTGTACATAAGGGCGGTGACCAAGTATTTTGAGCAACATTTGAGCTGTCGGGTGTTGGTGCTGGTGACAATGACGGCATTGTGTATATATCACTGTAAATAATATATTTCAACGCATGTGATATACAAAATCCAGCGGTGATATTATACATGTACCACCTTCCACCTTCCCCCTTGCTGAGCAATTTCACTGGTGTGGTGTGTGGTGTTGTTAGTATTATTATTATTGTCGTGCCCTTCTCTCTTCTTGTTTTTTTAATAGTAATAGTACCTGGTAAGATATAGCAGAAGAAGAAGTATAAAAGTAAAAAAAAAATAATAATAATGCACATAATAGTGCAATATAAATATAATAATAAATTTCAATAATAATATAATAGAGTAGTATGTAATAAATAAATACCATTATATCTTCATTTAAAAATGAATAATTAAACTCTAATATAACTCAAGCTACTATTAATTTATTTTGACAAGCTAAAGCATACAACATAGTGCCATAGCTAATTTGGATTTATTGTGTGTACCTTTGTGACCAAGTTAAATTGTTTAATTATATAGAATGAAAAGACGTGTATATTTGTGTGGTACCACAATGCTATTTCCATATATGGCTCATTTGGTGAGATGAGAGTGGTGGTAGACGACTACCTGTTGTTGTTCATACTCTATATTGCACTATTCATATATAATACGTATTGTTAAATAATGTTGTGTTGTGGTGGCCACAGACTATTATTATTTTTTCATTTTTATAACAAGTTATTATTAGTAGTTTCAGATTTTTTTTATTATTTATTATTATAATGTATTGTTATCATTATTAAATAATAATAAATATGCAGTAGTAAGTAGTAGTAATAATATTATTTTTGATGAATTTATTAAAATAATTTCAATAATAATACATTAGTAATAAAAATAATTATTTTTTATTATAATAAAATAATAATAAATATAATATATTATTATAATAAAGAACAACAAATAATAGTACGCGCTGCTCTATATAACGCATCATCATCATCATATTTCGGCCAGATATTTTCCCGCATTTGATGTTACCTCATGTGCAACTAGGTTTCTTCATGTAGAATGCTACATACACAAAAAAAGACATATACACATACTTACATAAAGTAGGAAAATATATTAATACTAAGAAGCGTATTCCAAATTAAGTTACAAAAATGTCGGCTATGATGTTTGTGAAAGCAGGCCTCGTCACACTTGGTGCCTCATATTTTGAGTCCAACCATTTAGGGACTTTTCTCCCGTCTCTATACGAACCTTCGCCACTTGCTGGGCAACCAAAAGCATTTTCTTTGGTAGTGTTTAGCATTGCTGCATACAACTTTTGGTTGTTGATGTATGGTATGGGAGTGGGTTCGGCACGTAAAAAATGGATGGAAAAGGCAAAAAAAGATGGCGAGAAAGATGTTGATGCACGTTATTCGATGCCAAACCTATACGTAAGCGGTAACACTTTCAACTCAAAAGCATTCAACTGTCATCAAAGGTCGTAAGTGCTTTCTCTATTTACTTTTATTCCTTTTCGATTAACTATGTCTAACTTGTTACTTATAATTTACTACGCTTCATAGGCACCAACAACAACTAGAGACAGTTTCTTTATTCAATTTCAGCACTTTTGTTGCTGGCCTTGTATTTCCAGTTACTTCAGCATGCACAGCATTTATGTATTTGGTTTGCCGGCGTGTTTGGGCCAAAGGATACGCAAATGCAGAGGCCGACCCAATGAAACGATATGGTAATCCTCTTGCAAGGTATTTGTGGACATTTATGCTTGTACAATTTTTATTGATGAATTTGAGTGCCTTCAAAATTGGTGGCCTTTTCACTTACTGGTGAGAGAATATATATTAATACCTTACATATGTAGTGTCTTAATGATTCATTAACAGCATATGATGTGTTTAGCCGAAGGCTTATATACCGAAGGCTTATATACCAAATATATATCATGTTTAATAACTTTAATCATATACTGGTCTGTCTCGGTATAAACTCACGGAGATATTCACATTATTATGTTACTCATAAGTTACAATAATTTTAGAGGCATATATATCAAAAGATAATTGTTACACAGAGTGAAAGAGAAAAAATAAAATTTATACGCACCCGTATGTAAGTTACTCGGAGAAGTGCTTATAAGCTTTATAATTTGTTTTTTAAGTTACCGAGATAAATGTGTGAGACAGAGATATATAAGCCTTCTATTATACGAGTACCGGTACATTATACATATATACGAGTATATAATACATTATACAAAAATATACTCTTATATTTTTTGCTCTCAAAACATACTTGTGGTATTTAAGTTTAACATATCTCGCAGGTTAATAAAATATTATACTTGGTATATCATATCAAATAAATGAGTAAGAATTAATTATATATCATATCATATGGTCCATATATATTAACTTATTAAATATCTGTAACTTCCTCATTGCTGATCGTCCCGTTCTCAACCGTTGTTGACGCCGTTAGTTCAATATCACGATTGTTGGTAATGTCAAGATCAACTTCGTCATTTTCATTTAATGTTACATACTTGTCCCCACCTTTTCGGCAACAGTTACTGCATTTAAATTGGACACTATTTGATTTAAATATGTACCAAATACAACCACTTAGTATAGCACTCAAAAATATCATTATCAAAATTATATTTGCATCTAATCCCCATGAAGATGTACTATGAGAGCAATTTCCACCGGCGCAAAACGGATCTTTTTCTGAGCAACGTGCGGGGATGAAGCCGATGCGCTTGTTTGGTTTATCAAATATTATATTTTGATACTGAAAAAAATTCATCCCTAATATAAATTCAGAATCTTTGTACATGCCAATGCATAATGAGTTGCCTGCTGTTTTATAAAAATATTGGTACGGCAATACATTCAACTTAACATCATTATCTAAATGCAATACAATAGCCGGAAATGTATGCATCACCTTTGTCAAATTTCCCCCATGCGTATCACTCACTGTGTAACAATTAATTGCATCCGGATCTGCCTGGTTGTTTTTTTTCCCTAAACATTTATCCCCAGAAGCATACCCAGAACCACAATATGCATTTATTTGTTCCCGTATCATATTAAAAACACTGGATGGTATAAATGAGTATGTAGTACCACTATCTAAAGTTGCTACTAAATTCAAACTTCCACTTTCCCCACCAATTGAAATACCCTTAAATGCAATCTTGTAAAATGGGTTGTTGGGTGATAATTGTGGAACCCACAATGGATCATCACCCTTGTGAAAACTCAAGGCTTCATTATAACCACCAACAACAAATTCACCACCCTCCTGTCCTAAACAAATACTAAATAAATCAGTTTTCAAATTATGATGCGAACGTAACGCATCAATCAATGTAGTGTGAACATTGTTATTTACCCCCATAATTCCATCTGCTAATTGCGTACGAAATAAATTTGTCATTACATTTGCGCAGCCAAAATTAAAAGGAACTAAGTCGCTTGCTTTACACGTAGCTCGTTCCCCTAAGCATACAACATCGTTCACAAAATTACCTTTTAAACTACTGCCTTCACTATATGATATGGTAAAACCGCACTTGGAACCACTGCTACATCGACCACTCATTTGCGAACACTCTTTTGTATTACATTGTAGACTCTTTGATGTTGATGTACGCTTAAAAATGTGCCCCATGTGCTTTCCACAATTATTACAATCATCGCATGGAATTACAGTCAACCCACTCCCTGTATCTAGAATTACAGAAAATTTATTGTCATCACCTGCAAAAGATATATATATATAATAATATCCAATTTCAGCAAAGTTACCGTATAACGGTACAGTACGCATTGATGGAGTATTATCCAAATTGCGCGATCGTTGTTGACCATTATCGTTGTATTTATCATGCTTTGCACCATCTAAATCATATGTTCTAATGTTATTACTCCCTTCCCCCTCTATATTATAATGATGATAATGCCTTTGCTTTATACTATATTTTAACTGTTTCAAAATTCTTTTCCTATGTTGTTGTATTTCTAATATCGTTGCATTTTTTAATAATGACTTTGTTGGACGTGAATATACTTTAAATGTCACCATTTTGCTGGACATTCTACCGCCTGTCTTTGTCGCCATTTCTTTGTGCGTGTGTGTGAGATTATGGTTCGTAGAAGATTGGGGAATATAGTTGTTTGTTTTAAAGAATTAGAAACAGTGATGAATAGACCAGCTGGTTTTGAACCTAGAGGAGGTTCCAAAGTTCCATAATATTATTATAATAATTATTATTATTATTATTTATTATTATTATGAATTAATAATGCTTGTAAATAATAATAAATAAGAATAATATTATTATTGTGCAATTTTTAATTATAATAATAATAATAATAATAAAAAATAATAAAAAATAATATCAACTAAATACCTAATACCTATATTTCTAAGAGAAAAAATCTTGAAGAAATATTCATCTTTTGAATGTTTGGAGACAATTAAAGTTATACACTATGGACGTGAGGATTCATTGGGAAGCATATTCTTAGCAGTACGATATATTGCTATATCAATGATTCGGGTCTTTTTACGCGCGTAATTTCATATTAAAAAATATTAGCACACCACTACTGTAGTAGTATATTTATATACTAAATATTATTATTTGGGCACCTTGGTGCTTTGTAGTCGTCTCGCTCGTCGCAGTCCCTAGCGATCTGTGCGGCTAAATATGTGCGAGCGTACGGGATTAAATGGTACGTGCGACACTTGTAGACAGAGATTATGTTTAAATGTTATTTTTTATTGCGTACACTTCCTCGCAGCTTCAATGTTCCATCTTCAGCTGATCCTCTCTCCTCTCTCATTATTGGTGAATGGAAACATGCGGTGGGTTATGGCAATTCAGGTTTTGAACCCGATTTTGCCATTGCATCAACAGCACTTTTAAATACACCGATTAATGCACCTAATTGCAAGGTTTCGCTAGTTGCAAATGCTAATCGATATTGTAAATCTGAAATTTTATCTAATAAAAAGCATTGCACTTTTGGTGGCATTTTTAATTTTGTAATCCATGGTGAAATTTCACGAACAATATCTGTTAATGCCAACCCTCTTTCATATTGTAAATGCCGGATACTTCCATAACAATCTTTCACAGTAGAGTTCATTAACCAATCTAATACATTTTTAATATCAGATGATAAAGGGCTTCCTGTAGACGAGCATACTGTTTCTTCATTGATAATGTCGTGTGCCATTGAAGTCGCTTGCAAAACATTCAAAACTTTTCGCATATCCCCACGCGCCAAACGTAAAACTGTTGCTAAACCATCTTCACTAACATTGATATTTTCACTTTGAATCACATGTTGTGCACGAATTTTCATTTGATCAATTGATAAAGGTGCAAAACGAAACTTTGTACACCTTGATTGCAATGCTGGGATTATTTTACTAACGTAATTACATATCATGCAAAATCGTGTAGTTTTGCTGTATTTTTCCATAACGCGGCGTAATGCAAATTGTGCGTCGTTTGTCATGTGATCTGATTCATCCAATATGATTAATTTAATCCCAGAACTAAATAATTTTTTCGTACCTATTGAAATGGAGTAAATGTTTTGTTTTAAAATAAGAGGTTAAAAAGGTGCCAATTGAATTAACTAAAGAGAGATCATCACTTACCGGCGAAAGTTTTGATTTGGTTACGAACAATATCGATACCTAAAGTAGTAGTAGTAGTATGATGTATATATTGTTCCTGTTAGTAATGGCATGAAATACTATACATAAATAAAAAGCAGAAATTGAAAAAAAAAAGCATAGTTTCATATACTTTCAATTTGGGAAAGTTTTCAAATATATTCTACATACCTCTATCATCTGAAGCATTCAATTGCAATACCATAGAGTTTAAATTTTTACCATACATTTGCTTTGCACATGCTAATATTGTTGATGTTTTCCCTGTTCCAGGTGGACCATAAAACAACAAATGTGGCAAGCGCTCTGTTTCCATTAATTTACCAATAGTACTAATAATATCTTCATGCGATATTAAATCAGATAGTTGCTTCGGCCTATATTTTTCAACCCATGGTCTCGAATCTTTCACTCCCACCGGTTGGTTTGACGTTAGTGAGCTCATGTTTTCTTTCTTTC
>JACKZZ010019044.1_pt1 | contig 11562 bp, 2 predicted proteins | sample 8027871 | NCBI WGS metagenome assembly JACKZZ01 (sample SAMN15724774, study PRJNA655200) | protist metagenome | isolation source: fluorescence activated cell sorting (FACS) single amplified genomes of... | place: USA: West Boothbay Harbor, Gulf of Maine | collected 2000-07-19
TCGAAGGAAGATGGGGAGAAAGAATCGGACAAAAAGGACCGGAAAAACGAGGACCAGAAGAACGAAGACTGGAAAAACGAGCACCAGAGAAGCGACCAGAAAGAGGAATCTAAAGAGGGAGGGCTGCCGCCGCCGCAGCTTCGGACTTCGCGAGTGTCGCCGAAAAAGAAGAGCAGTGGGAAGAAGAAGAAGAAATCGAGTACGCAAGCACACGTAAAGGAAGGAAGTAGCCTGGTACTCCCACATCAAGAAATCGTAGATCAAAGCATGGGAGATCAAATCATGGGAAACGTTTCGCCACCAGTGGTGACTCCCGCGGTTACTCCACCCGGTCTTCCCGCTAACAATTTGAATCGCTTTCCTCCAGCTCAAAATGCCAAGCAGGCAAAACGCAAGGCGCAAGAGAAAAATCGGGAAGACAATCGGATTGAACCTGCTCGGATTGAAGCTGCAGACGACATTGACGATAATCGGATCGAACCCGTGATCGGTGTACAACAGCAGAATCTGAATCAGTACAACAATCAGAACCACAGCAATACTAATCAGAATGGTTCTCGCCTCGGGGATGATAATCACAATGGCAACACAAACCTCCGGAATCAAAATGGCAACACGCCCCTCTTCAATCAAAATGGCAACACAAACCTCCTGAATGGTCGTGATTCGCCCGACACAGACGAGCAAGAGTTCGAGGATCGGATGAAGTCGCACGATTTCGCGACCATGATGAACCCCGTAACTTACTCGGCCGACCGAATCGACGGATTCGACGGATTCGAGGTGGAAAACCAGGAGATGGAAAACCAGGAGGAGAACCAGGAGGAGAACCGGAATGAGCAGAATAGGAACAACCAAAACAGCAACCAGGCCAGGCACGCAAATAGTAACCTGAATAGCAATCACAATAATATCATGAGCGGGAGCAACAGCGTGAACAGCCAGCAGAGCGACAGCAATCACAACACCCAGCACAATCCCTCCTCGCACTTAGGGAGCTCAGATCTTCAAACCAGCTACTATAATCGGCCTCACGGACGCTCTCTTCTCGGCAGCTTTTTTGCTGGCAATGCACAATCCAACGGAATTGGCAGCGCACAATCGAATAGTAACTCGAATCATAACAGCCAGACTCACTCGAGCTGGGCCAACTATCTGGGTGCTCAACTATCGAATAGTAACTACTCGAATCATGGCGTGTTGAATCATGGCATAATGCAAAGGCCTAGACTGAATTCCAACAACATTGTCAACTTGCAGCCGAACACCAGTAGCAGCCGGCTCTTGCAGAACAACAATCGTCTTTCGCAAACCAATAATGGACGTGGAGCCATAAATAATCATATCAATGGTAACGGTGAGGCCAGTACGGGTCAAACCAGACTTCCCTATATTGAGAGCCTGAGGTCTCTGAGGGACTCCAGCAGTCAGGGGAGCGGTGGCGCTAGCAGGAACCGTCAGGCGAACGGTAGCAGCAACCCTGACAGGCAGGTTCCCCGCGACACTAGAGGGCTGGGGAACATACAGGGCAGCAGTTTGGTGGAAAACGTACCCTCGAATGACCCGAATTTCAATCAGGAGTCTGAGATGCAACGGCAAAATTCAAACAGTCAGGATCAACAGCGAAATCTGGTCCCGATCCCGGAATCAGAGGAGATTCTACACAATAGTGGAAGGAATGCGGTTACGAATCAGCACAGAATCCCAGAGGAGATTCTGCACAATAGTGGAAGGAATGGGGTTGGGAATCCGCCCGGAATCCGAGAATCGAACCAAGGAGTTCTCGGAGGAAGCGGCGCGAATCAGGATAGTAATACCCCTAGCAGCGGCCTCCTGGGGGAGCATATGCAGAATAGCCAAGGGGACAACAGGGGGAGTACTTCTACGACCAGACCCAAGCGAGGCCAGAAGCAGACGCGACAGGGAAACGCGCAGAATGCTAGCGGCCGCCAGTCATTGTCAAGCCAGCGCCGGGGACAAGCGAATGCTCGTCGGAACGAGGTGATTCCGCAACAACGCAACGCGCCACTACAGAACGCGCGCCCACAGAACACTCAGAACACTCAGAATCTGCAAAACCAGAACAGTGGCAACACTCAGAATCTGCAAAACCAGAACAGTGGCAACACTCAGAATCTGCAGAACCAGCCTGAGCCCTTGTCCTTGGTGCCTCTCGAACAACAGCTGCGAGACGGACTAATTCCTGAGTTGCCTCCCGATTTCCTCTCCCGCGAGAACGGAGATGTCCCGCCTAGTTTGGAGGAGCTGAATATTCCGCTGCGCTCGCACCGCGGTTTGGCCCAAATGAACTCCGACGAGGTGATCCCGACGACCTCGAGCCCGAATAAACGGAACGGTAAGCTACAACTCAGCCAAAATAAGTACTAATAGTGCCCACTGTGACTCTGACTCATGACTCATACTTCTCATCACTATAGTCTATTCGAAATGCACATCCCGTCGAAAGTAATCCCAACGAAATTTAAAGCGGCGTATTTGAAAGAACACCATGTTACAGTTTTCAAAGAACATATTGATAATTGTTCTGCAAACCTCATACCTCAGGTAATCCGGACCCCATCCAGAATTTTGGGCATTTACAGGAGGGCTACGACCCGCTTGCGGATGAGGATTTGTCCGACTCGGAGATGCTGAATAACATTTACGCACAAGCGCATGGTGGCGCCAAGATGATCAATACGGATCCGAAAAAGAATGTAGCAAAAAAGATTAATGTGTATGATCCACGCATGATCAATAGTAAACCGAATATTAACACTGCTATGATCCCTGGTCAGCAGGATCTGATTCGGAATGGGGAGGAGGACGGGTTTGTGGACGGGGTTGACAGCGTCCAGCGGCAGATGGAGTCGCTGCAGATTCTTGATCTCGACAGTGTCAGTCAATCAGAGGAGGGAATTGAAATTATTGGAGAGGCTAAGGGGGATAAGAATGTGGAGAAGTTGAACATGACTGAGAAGTCTAGGAATCAGATGAAAGCCACCGCAGCGCAGAAGCTGAAAAATGGAGAGAAGGTGCAGCAGAAGAACCAGGCGAATCGGAACAAAGAGGAGGAGAAGAAAGTAGAAGACAGCAAACAAGGGAGCAAAGAAGAGAGCAAGGAAGAGAGTATTAAACAAATTAATAGCAAAGGTTCTTCGTATCCGAAATCAAAATGGAACAACACATCGCAAAAGAAGTCGTCACGCGAAATCCTACGAGGCCTCCAGAGCGAAAGGAGTCGGGAACAGTTGCAGCGGCAAAACTCGAGCGAAATTCTGCGGAGTATGGGGGGAGCGAGGGAAGTTCTGCTCAGTCTGCATAGCCGGCACAGCCAGCAGAGGAGTCAGCAGAAGAGGACGAATAAGCCTGGCCCGAAGCCGGGAAAGCCGGGACGGCCTGGCACGAAGCCGGGAAACCCGAGGACGAATAAGCCTGGCCCGAACAATCAGGTGCGGACGGATCAGTCTGTCCTGAATCAAGGGCAAGCGAATGAGCCTGGCCCGAACCAGGGGCGGTCGAATCGAGGTGAGTCGAACCAGTCGAACCAGGAGCCTGGTTCGAGTGAGTCTGGCCCGAATCAGGGGCGGTCGATGTTGAACCGACAAGTTGAAGCCCGTTTGGTGGTTTTGAATAGGCAGGGTTTGAAAACACAAGGCCAGTCGGGCGAATCGACCGGTCATAATCAGGTCAACGTCGTGGAAGAGCAGATTAAGGCGCGCGTCACGGTTGATGATCCGCATATCAGTGAAGGCGATGAAGAAGGGAAGAATGACGGGGAGGCCATGATGCGAGGGCAGAATATTGACGATGGCCGAGAGCAGAACAATATTCATGAGATCCAAGCACAGAACAAATTGGTCCAATTGGAAGAAAGGAAGCAGGGTTCACGACATGATCTCAACAATGATCTTCTCGACAGTGAGTTCAACGATCAGGTTAATCGGAATAATAACTCTGAGCTGGAGTTTCCACGGAACTTGGATAAAGATGTTGTGATCGTGAAAACGTCCACGCAAAAGATCCTGAACAATCAAAATGAGAATGAGGATCAGAACGAGGATCAGAATCTGAATCAGCAGCTTGCGAAAAAATATGCAACGCATGCGGTACCCAGAAAACAGAGCTCTTTCGAGTTGAGGAAACAGCTCGTGGGCCAGCCTGTAGAACAGATGAATGTGAGCCTGATCAACAATGTCAATCAGAACAACCAGCAAGCTAATCAGAATATGGATCGCCAGAATAATTATCAGAATAATTATCAGAATGATCAGCAAATCATGATCGATTCCGCGGTGGATGAACCCGTTCCCCAAACCAGCGAAGAAAGGAGAAAAGAGGAGAGGTTCCTAAAGGCGAAAAATCACTTGAAGATGCTCGCAGGGCTTAGGTATCCGGGAGAGTCGGGAGACGTGCTCCTTGAAGATCATGATGTGCCAGTAGGGCATCAGCCGCGGCCTCGCCGCGGCGCAGCTTCCTCGGAGATACCTGGGGGTGGCTTAGTCGAGATTATGATGAGTGATGGGGACCCAGATCAGAACATTATTGATATCTGGGAAAAGGACGAGCAAAACATGAAGGAGGCTGAGCAAGAGAATCAGATGCAGCAAGAAATGCTACAGATGAAAGAGATGAAAGGTTCCCGAAAGTTAAAAAACAACGGAAAAGAGATTGGAGAAGTGGAGCAGATCAAGCCGAGGGAACAGAGATCAAAGAAACCGTCGAGTGAGAAGAGGGAGGAGGACGAGGAGGAGAAGGAGGGGAACAAGGACAGGAAGAAGGAAGAGCAGTTGAAGAAAAAGCTTGACGAGGAATGGTCGTTGGTTCCGACAATCCCAGATGTCCAGAAGCAAGCGATGCGTAGCGGCGAAGGAACGGGGATCCCTAACGTAGCAGAAATGACGAAGGAACAGTTGGCAACGACAAAGGCAAAGTGGCGAAGCGGCAGCGAGAACCGGGAGGAGGCACCGAAGAAGAAAGGCGTGCAAAAGATTCAGAAAGGACCGCAAGACGCTCTCAAAGATGCTCTCCAAGAAGAGAGCAAGAATCAGGATGATGAACGAAACTCGAAAGGGGAGGTGGATGAGGAGATAAATGATGACCAAATGGATGATATCATCGAAGCCAAAATGAGGAAGCAGGGACCGAGTGACTCGAAACTCAAACAGAGCTTAGTGCAGATCTCAGGGAAGGTGGAAACGAACATTCAGCCCGATAACAATCAGCGAAAAGCCGGGGAAGTAATCCAGCCGAGGACAATTCGCACGAATCAGGCTCCTGCAAGTCAGAGGGAGGGCAATCGAGTAACTATCAGGTTAGAAGGTCCGAATGATGAGCCGCTTGACAGTGGCAATGCTCCTCGCAATAATGGCAATGCTTCTCTCCCTGACCGGAATAACAACGTGCGCAACGGTAATGAGAGCAGCCGGAATGAGAGCAGCGGGGACAATAGCATGAAGTCCTCCTACTCGATCCAAAAAATGCTGAAAGCTATGGGTTTGGGGGATTCTGTCGATGCTCTCATGACCTTCGCAGACAAGCGGGAGGAATTACTGGAGGATTTAAGGACCGGGACCGAAAAAAGTGGGAACAAGCGCAAGGGGGATCCGAAGAATCAGATGCAGCAAGCAGAAATGAACTCTATTAACCAGAGTAGCCCGAGGATTCCTGTGTCTGACCAGAATATCAACCCGAACTCGGGAGGCTCGGGGTTAGGAAGGAACTCTGAAAGGGCGTTGCAACAGAACAGCAGTGGTGCTTCTCAGAAGAATAGTAATGCGCGCTTAGCACGGATTATTCCGGGCAGCCTGCGTCCCGGCGATCGAGCCCGTCTTGAGGCAACTTTCTCCGAGGAACAAAAAGCGTCAAAAAAGAAGGAGGCGAAAAAGAAGAAGAAGAAGGGTAAAAAGGACAAAGAAAGCAAAGAAGAGAAAAAAGATAAAAAGAAGAAGGACTCATCGATCCGAGAGAGTGATGATTTATTAGACTCTGCCAGCAACAGCAACTCGATGAGTGAGAGCGGCTCGGCGAGCCGTTCCGAGAGCTCCCATTCTCTTCAGTCTTCACAGCTTGGAGGATTCTCGATGGTGCGGGGAGAGATTCACTCAACCGAGAAAAATCTGATCAATCCGGCGTCGAAGAAATCAAGCACGTACTCGAACAATATTCTGAAGCAGAACACTCTGAAACAGGGCGAAAATCTAGAAGGCAATGTGGAGCAGGACGAGCAGGACGTGCTGCTGCAGAAGCAGATGGAGGACCTAGGTCTCGAAGAGTCGGAGAAGCTGCCAGGTCGGGGAGAGAACCTCAGCTCGGAGGTGGCGTCTGGAGACATGGTAAAAAATGAGATCGAGCAGATCATGCCCAAGGGGCAGAAGCACAGCGAGAAAAAGAAGAAGGCGCAGGGAGCGCAGAATGCGCAGAATTTCCAGATAGATTCAGGCGTCGGCTCAGCGCTAAATAGCCACACCGCAGGAACCAGCGGTCCGAATAGCCAAAATAAAAGCAGCCAGAATAAAAGTAGCGCTAGCAAGAACGGTGGGATACAATTATCTCAATTCGCAAACTCCCCATTCGACAAATCTCCATTCACAAAGTCCCAATTCGCAAACAGCGCGAACTTCCTCCCCTCCTCAGACTTCTCATCCTCTAACGCGTCGCAATTCTCCAATTCGAACTCAGGTTTTCCAAGTCAGTCGCAGAATCAGTCGCAGGGAACAAACGGAAAAAAAGGAAACAAGACCAAGTTGAACGAGCGAAACAATGGTATCCCGGCGTTGAACAATGGTATCCCGGCGTTCCAATTATACCCTGAGGAGGAGAGTAAACATCCGGAGGGTGAGTTTCCGCAGGGTGACTCCTCCCAGGATTACGACATGAAAGGCCTGATGGTGAAGTTCAATCAAATTGCAAGCGAAGATATTAATCAAATTGCCAGCAAAGATGATATTCAACAAATTTCCAGCAGTTCAAGTATTAACAAAGACCACGAGATTTCCAGCGGTTCAAACAAACCCAGCAGCAACCAAATTTCCAGCAAGGAATCATTCCAGGGGAGTCCGCAATCCAGCAAGAGTAAAAGAAGCAACCAATCCAGCAAAGGGAGTAATCAATCCAACCAATCCAATCAATCCAGCAAAAGTAAAAGAAGTGAACGGAGCGTGAGGAGTTCCAGCTCCAAAAAAAGCAATGCACATGATCGGGTGGCCGCTTGGTTGGACAGGAAGCATAGCCCTTTGCCAAAATCCACGTTTTTCAGGGTGAAGCAGAGGGAGGAGGAATCAGGTTAGAGAATTACATGAAGCATCATGATTCTATGTGCCAGCAGGTGAATCCTTAATACTTTCGAAGTGTGTTGCATTTCGAAGCTTTTAGCCTTATACTATACTAACGTTGACGCTATAGCAAAAACCTCGGGCTGCAATCGCATCTTAAGACTAGTACACTCTGAAGTAATGTATCTTAGACTTTGGACATAATTTGAGACTCCCCCAGCTGCAGCACAAGCGGTAATTACTAATTCCATGGAACCAGCCATAACGTTTTCCCCAGGTGAAAAGGACGTCGAGCAGGAGGCGCCGGACGCATCTTCCTCCAACTAGGAAGTAGGAGGAGGAGGGCGGAGACGGAGGCGAGCGAGGAGGCAGGAAGCAGGAGGAGGAGGGCGGAGACGGAGGTCACGGTGGGAAGAGGAGGTCGTCGACGGAGGTGGGTGATGGAGGTGGGTGCGATGACAATGTGGAGAAGTCTGAGAGTCAACGGTAGTTTAGGATGCGGAGAAGAGCTTCCTATTAGTACTAAATTTACATCATACGAATTTGATTTCGAATTTGCAGCCGAATTGACTTAAGTTGACGTCACGAGCATCACCGTCTAGGGTGTGATTCAGATCGCGTGAATCGAGACTCAGAGATGCTTGGTACTACCGAGCACTTCAGCTCGGTCCGCAAGCCAGATCTATGAGCTCGAATGCCTTCGGTATTTCCAGCACCGCGGATCTTCTCGCGATTATAATTTTTCGAGGTGAATCATCAGAATTTACTATAAAGTCTATATGAATTTGGAGTCATTGATATGAACTAATTAACATTTAGGAGTCATTTACATAATATGAATTTGGAATCATTTATTAATTTGTGGATGGTGCATAATATCATATGATCAAGTAATGTGATGGTGGGACATCCTTTCGGGCGAGGAGGAAGCGCAGCTTTTCTGGCGAGGAGTGCCGTTGAGGAACTTGAGGTGGACATGTATATTAATAAAAGCCTTCCGGGGATGGCCAGTGTAGAGAGACGCACACACAGATGGAGACGGTCTTAATATGGTAGCGCACCTGATATCTATGTGACATTATGTCGTTCTTATGGAAGGGGTTTAACTTTTCGGGAAAACGAATTCGTTTTTTTTCACGGAGATCTCTGCCGCTGGGATCTAAGGTCTCTCTGTGGTTACAACGTAACGAACAGGGATCGACCTGGGAACTAGGCCCGTATTCACGGGGGACTGGGGATACGGACTAGCACGTCATGATGCAGTACTTGATTACTAAGGAGGTTGGTACTTATAATTAGCGAGGAGGTGAATTAATAATTGCAGGTTGCTCAATAATAATCGTGTTCTGGAAGTACTGTCTGAGAAATTTCGAACATGTAATTTAGGGGATACTAATAGCGTACAAATAAGACGTACGGCGTACGCACCATAATTTCGTCTAATAATCTCTATTAATAATATTCTAAAGCGTACAGTTTTGAGCCTTTTGGATCTTACACTACTTCGTAGTTGATAGCACAACTAACAATCATTTTATTTTTCAGAAGTCTGAATTTAATTTTTATGCGTTACGTAAGAACTAGTAGAGATAAGTGCATACAAGAATGGGGAATGATCACAGAAGGAGAAGCAAACCAGAGAACGAGGCGCAGAAATTCACATGGAATCGGATGCATTTTGAAAGATGCTATAATATCGTACCAAACCAGTATGACTGTATGAGTACTACTACCAAACACGTGCATCACCAGCAGTGGCGGCAGGGTCATGTACACAGTGGAGAAGAACGGCGTATGTTCAGGTACAATGGGGCTCGGCATATGTGCCAGTACACATATTTCAAATAAGTATATGAGAGCATTAGGATGAGCATTATGATTTGGAGAGGCGCAGAGAAGCATCAAGGAGAGGATCAGGAGGAGCATCAAGGAGAGGATTAAGAAGAGAATCAGGAGGAGCATCAAGAAGAGGCATTAAGAAGAGAATCAGGAGGAGCATCAAGGAGAGCATGAAGGAGAGAATCAGGAGGAGCTGCAGCATCAAGATCCAGAAGAGGATTAAGAAGAGGATCAGGAGGAACATCAAGAGGCGTATTCAATGGTGTAAGCTCATCAGAGGGAACATGTGTGGCGCAAAGCCGTGATCGGGGGTATTGGATTTGCGAGGCTTTATAACGAGTCGGAGTTATTTGATGACCATTGAGTCGTCGTAACTGTTTAAAACATATCAATACAGTACTCTATGAGGGTCCGTACTGATCGGCCCGAATCGGGAAGGGGCAGGGCATGACATATCATATTTCGCACATAACTCGAGGTACAAATTCAATGACATACACGTGCATCAATCACCTAAAAAACAGAACGGCATGTAATTTAAATCTTGACTGATCAGTGATCACAAGTATTCTGTGGCCACGGGGAGGGAAAGCTTGTTACTAGCACGAACATTGACAATGAGGCGAGCTCAAATGGGAGGCCAGGAAGGTAACATATTAATAGCAATTCGATGCAAGTGAATGAGATTAACCAACAATACGTCGACGGGTGTGACCATTAGCGCGAGGAGATCGATCACAAGCATGCTTCATTGCCAATGTAATTTTCCAGGATATAAATTCGACATGATATAAATTCAATATGTGCCACATTACTGCAATTTTTGTTGCAATTTTTGTTGCAATTGCTGCAAAATTGCGTGACACACGACCTTCGAACTCACTGAACTGGCTGCATGCGACATGGTGTTTGATTTTTGTATTACTTGTATTAACTTCTGCTTTTCGATTTCCGCGTACCACAGGTTCGCTTTGAAATTATTGGATCCGATCGGTTTCTCTGTGGATTGGTTGTAGATCTCCGTACGCCTCCAGGCATTGTTCGAGTTCTGAATCCGTGTGGTCAATACAGCTGTTTCAAACTGTTTGGAGTTGGTGATTGTGTTTGTGTTGTTTGCGTAATATGTCAACGTCGATGATGCATCCAGTGATTCTAATATCAAAAATTTACATATGATGGTGCAGGTCGGGAGCGGACACCATGATCATAACGAGCGCGCTGTAGTGAATCACGTGGCGCAGTGGCCTCTAGAAGTCTAGAGTCACCGGTTAAACGGCCGTCAAACACGAAAAGGGGGCACTTAACCAGTATACTGTAACGCCTCATGTTACATGTGGCTGCCTGATGATGTAGCATTCCCGGGTGCCGGTCCCTCCTCTAGTGTTATTTGTCGTACCACAGTCTACTAGACTCCGAAACTCTGAACCGCCGCGCCAGCACCCAGCACCGTCAACTCTGCGCGAGACTCATCGCTTAGCCTTATCCCTGCTATCAGTATGATTCACCCATAACAGTCGGAGACAGAGATGGAGAACCATGGTGATTAAACGGGCATCGTCATCAGACGTGACAGACGCTGTAGAAAATTCTGCGAGCGATGACGGCACGATAAGTCCAAGCGTCTACCCGCACGATCCGAATGCGCACCAGTTTGCGGCTTCCAGAACGGGCCATCCAGGAGTAGGCACACTGAATCCCCCTATCGCAGTTCAAGAGAGTCCGATATCGTTCGTTGGACATGCGCCTGCCTCATTACCGGCGGGAGGACAGCCGGCGAATCGGACTGGGTGTCATGGTCAGTGCCACGGGGAACTCGGGGAGGGTCCGACTGCTGCGTCTCGAAGACACGACACACGAGAGTGCTCGCTTTCTCCTGGGCACAACAATCGCACCATAGCACCGCATACTGCTTCTGGAATCATGACGGACGCCACTGGAGGTCAAGGCCCTCAAGGGATGGATTTGAACGGCAATAGTAGTGATCCGACTGCCACTGGTAACACCAACCTGTGGAATCCGCGTAATAATAACTCGCAGCGGGGGTTGCCGGGAGATGAGTATGCTCGTAGTAACCAGAATCGAGGAGCGGACCAGTGTAGAAGCCAGACTCTCGGAAGCGACACGCCGCATTTCGCTGATAGTCGCCACAGTGACACGGCAAATGATTCCGTCTATCCGCCAGAGGACAACGATGTCAACGCTGGGAATGGCGATGCCAGCGACGCACAAGATCAGCACAAAACTGCAGGCAATAATGCCGGCTCCGACAATTCCACCACCGATAGCTCGAATAGGACTACCAATAGCAAGGGGACCGCACCCGGAACCAGACTAAATCCTGCCGCCGATATGCAGTACCTAGCTGGGTTCGGCGCAAACAATGAAGCGCAAAATACAAATCCTCAATCCGATATCACCGCCAGCATGCAAAACGCGCAGCAAGAGACGC
>JACKZZ010010923.1_pt1 | contig 11558 bp, 3 predicted proteins | sample 8027871 | NCBI WGS metagenome assembly JACKZZ01 (sample SAMN15724774, study PRJNA655200) | protist metagenome | isolation source: fluorescence activated cell sorting (FACS) single amplified genomes of... | place: USA: West Boothbay Harbor, Gulf of Maine | collected 2000-07-19
TCCTTCTCCGCCTTTTTTCTATTAGTGCGAGAAGAGGAACACAAAATCTAACTTAAAATCGATGGAACAGAATGTTTATTCATCCATTCCCATTCCTTCATTGTTTGTGCACGCACGAGAATATAATATTCAATTTAAAAGTGTATTGCATTCAACACCAACTTAATTTCTTTTGGAAGAAAACGGACTCTCTGTAACAAATCAGGGTTTGGAACAATGGCGCTATCGAGCGAGCTGCAGCTAGTGATAAGTGTGTCGGGGATCTACTTTTTTTATTTGTACTACGGCATTTTACAAGAAAAAATTTGGACCACCCAAGAAGATGATGGGCAAAGGTTTACTTTCATGCTATTCTTGCTCCTGGTGCAATGCTTTGTGAATTCTTTCGTTGCCTTCTTGGGTGTTATGCTTTTCGACAAACCAACCAAAGGGCGTATTCCAATGAGCAACCCGGGCAGAACCGCCCCTTCGTACCTGAAGGCTGTTGTCCCGAACCTGAGCGGCAACGCGTGGATGAGTGTCATGAGTTTCACTTACTTGGCTGCCATGGGAGCCAGCAACCAGGCCCTATCGTACGTGAGCTACCCCACCCAAGCTTTGGGGAAATCATGCAAAATGATCCCAATCATGTTGGCGAACGTGCTGATTGGTGGAAAGAAGTACAGTATTCGCGAGTACCTGTGCGTCCTCAGCATCACCGCGGGAATCGTAGTCTTTCGCTTGGCGAAAGGGTCCAAGGATGGAGATCAAAGCAATTCTACGTTTGGACTGGTCCTTTTGTTTGCATCGCTGTGTTTGGATGGTTTGACTGCTTCAAACCAGCGCTTGTTCCGTACAGAATTCAAGCCTTCCACGTATGGAATGATGCTGCAAACGAACTTATGGGCGATGCTTTACTTGGCGGTTGCAAACATTGGTACTGGCCAGGGCGTTGATGGCTTTCGTTATTGCTTAGAACACGATCACATCATGTGGGCCTTGTTGAAATTTTCGCTGTGCAGCGCTTTCGGGCAAGTATTTATATTTTTTACTATTACCGGGCCCGGTCCATTGGTTTGCACGACGATAACCACGACCAGGAAATTCTTCACGATACTGATCAGCGTTTTCATGAACCCTCAAAATAGTTTGAACCAGTCCCAGTGGGGCGCAGTTGGCCTGGTTTTTGTTGGCCTAGGGGGAGAAATTATGGGAAAGTACCAATCGAAAGCATCCAAGAGTGGCAAGAAAGTGGAAGATCGCAAATCGCCATGAGGCCCGTCCAGGGATTTGTTCAATGAAGGCCCCAGCGACTCTTTTGTTAATGTGTTAGTTAGGACAGTTTTTTATTATTATTTTTTAGTAGTCCGTTGATAGGCGTCACACATATTATTTCCCATTAAATACAGGTACACACAAGAAGGAATAGTAAGGACTACGAGACCGTATTATACGTACGTACTCATATTATACGAGGACGACAACCAAACAACTCAACAACTCGGAGGGAAATAATAAAAGTCGTCTAAAATACGAGGTAATGGAAATAATCATAATAATGTCCTCGTATTTTATCCTCGTACAATATTAATATTAATAAAATATCTTATCTTCAATCATCATTTGGGAGCATTTGATCGACTAATGTGATAATAGTATAAAGACTTCGTTGTTATCAAAGATATTTGTCATCAAGAAAGACGACTACGAGGTACAGTACCACAGTATTATTTGCCGTGCATTTTTGGATCGTTTCTTCTCCTCCGCTTTATCTATAACGATGCTGTCCCATGTATAAGTAGCTGTAACTTTTTATTTTTCTCTAATCTTCTTCTTCTTCTTCTTCTTCTCGAGATATTATACGTACCAAATATAACTAATGTAATATTACATACTACATACCGTAGTGTCTAGTATCCATGTAAGCAATGCAATACTCTGCTGGTGCATCCACCACCACTTGCAGTTTTAGATTAATTTATAGCTAACTTGATGTACGTACATAATACAACACAACACTGTGTATTACTAGCAGCACTTTCTACCATACGTTTCGAGTTTGGATCGAGAAAATAGAATACTTCTCCTCCAAACGACGAAACCCACAAAACTCCCCAAAATTTGTTGCAAAAAAACAACATCAATCGAAGAGCTTTCGTCAACCAATCTCTGTTTAAACTAAAACAACGCTTATTTCTACAACTACATACAACAATGTCAAAATTTAATGGTCATGGTAAACAGGTGTTTCAGTTGTTTGATGAGGGGGCTTATCCTGGCGGAAAGCCGGGAACCTATTTATATGCCCCGTTGTCTGCCGCAATGAATTCCGTTTTGATCATGGTAACGATTTTCTTCATTGTTGACATCAGTGCGTATATTGCAAACATAAGAAAGGAAATGGGACCAGCAATGGGAGCTCTTGGTATGTCCAAGAAGAACGACGACCCTGATCGTGAAGCCGGTAAAGGCACAGAAAGTGGAGACGTGCTACTATCTGGTGCCCCCCAAATCCCTGGCGCCGAAGCCGCGGCAAAACTTGCGGGACAAATTTCAACCATGATTGGAAAGATGGCAGCTGTTAAAGATCAAATCCCTATGCTTTGCATCTTGATTGTATTTGCACGGCTGCGTGCGAAGGTGGACCTTGAAGGTACCGAGCCAGAGGGCTCAACCAAAAGTGCCTTTACGGCCGTTGGGTACATCGTTCTGTGCCAAGCGTTGGCCCTGTCCTTTGAGGCTTGCGGTAAATATGGCCCGATGATCAATACCATCGTTCAAGGTGTCGGAAAACTTGGTGTTGTCATATGTGTGATTATCATCATTTCCTCTATCTTTACCCTCAAGAAGAAAGGACCAGTGCCAAGGGCCAATGGCTTCTTCTAAAGGCTCTCCCCCTCCAAAAAATTTAAGAAATTCAAATTTTAATTTACCTAGAGTAAGTTGATTAAAGTTGAGAAAACCACAGGAGCAGATATAAATGTTTAAATGCCTAAATAACAGCCATATCTTCTTTTATAAGATAATATCTAATTAACAGAGCATGTATTTATATGTGGTTTTGAACCTAAACATCAACGCCGAGTTCTCTCGCTACCTTTTTTAAGGGGCTTCGCCTCTCTGGCAAGCCTTCGTAGTAGTCTGCAGGACCGGGCACCATTGCAGAACGGGCCATAATCCAGTCAACGTCACTTTTTGGCTTAAAATTTCCCATTGAAAATGCGGGGGTGTCGCTCTTAAATTTCATCGTATTTTGGTATTCATCTGGGCCTGGCTGTTCCCGGGATCGTCGCATGATCCACTCTACGTCCGAGGGGACGTTGGCGTCAGAAAATTTCACAGCTTTCATACGCTTTGGATAATCTGCAAATCCGTAGGCGTTTGGGCCTGGCACTTGTTTCGCTCGGTTGACCACTAAATCTATGTAGCCCAGTGGATTAGCATCACTGACCTTAAACCCTTTCCCCTTTCCACCGATCGTGCTAGGCAGCGTATATGCACCCGGCCCTGGCATTATATTTCGCTCAATAGGTGTTGAGCCCTTCAAGGTGTGACTATTGATCAGGGCACTTTTCCTATCTTTTGCCCTTTCGGCAACGACTGCTCGGTTTAACGCGGTCAGTTTTTTCCGCTTTTGGTCAGCTATTTTGAGGTGTTCTCGCAATCTAATACGGTGGTAATTTTGTTGCTGCCGAATCCTTTTTAAATTTTCCCGTTTCTCGGAAGCTTTAAACAGGGCCTCCTTCTTCTTCTCTTCTCTCTCCCGTCGCCTCTTCGCGTTCTGCTTTTTCATGAATTTCTCTTTTTCCAGCATTCGAATCCGGATTTCTCGCTCTTTCTCTTCCTTGGCTGCTACCCTCTCTTTCTTCACTTTCTCTCGGTGAGCTTTTCGGGCAAGCTCTATTTTCTCTTTCTCTTTGTTTGCCACCGCCATGCTCTTTTTTTTCCTTTCAGCTCGCTTCGACTTTATCGCCTGCCTACGCTCGTCCTTTCTTCGCCTGTCCTCTTCCGCTTCCTCTCTTTGTACCAGTGCATCTTTCAAAGCCTTCTCTTTCCTCCGCGCCTTTTCCATTTTCAATTGTTCTGCTTTTCCCGTTTTTTCAAGCAATGCCTGCTCCAAGCAACGCCGTTTCTCTTTGCGTTTTGCGTAATCCTTACGCCGCTGTTCGAGCGCCTCGTTTTCTTTCAGCAAAAGGTTGTGGTTACGCAGCTGCGCCATTTTGACCTGTTGCTTCCTTTTCTGCTCCGACACAAGGGCTTGTGACGCGATCCCCATCAAATTTTGCCCTTGCGGCCTTGCGTTTGGGTTCCCCGGATCTGTAGCCCAGGCTTTTGCTTTCATTTCGTCCAAAATATTTTGCCTCTCCGTTAGCACTGAGGCAAGAAGTTTCAAGCGCCTCTCCTCCGATATGACCCAACGCTCTTGGGCTTCCTCTTGGTTCAGATGTAGGCGCTGAAAGCCAATCTTGACATTGATAAAGGAGCTAACGGCCTTTGGCACCACGGCCGAGACCTCACAGCCACTTTTTTGACATGCCTGCTTGAACAGTTTTGTTTCTGCCATTCGTTGCAGATCTTTCATGTTAAGCTGACGTGCTTTGGCAAGCAGTTCCTCATCGTATACTAAATCGGGGGGCCGATAACCGGCAATGGCTGTTACACGACTGGGCTTTTTCGGCACGGCACCCAAGCGGACTAACGGAGACGACTGTGGCCTGCTTCTTGAGCGCCTGCTAGCACTGCTCTGGGCAGAACTCACCATGGATGGAGTCCTTCCGGCTGTAGACGGCCTACTCCGACCCGCAGTGGATGGTCTGCTGCGCCCTCGCTCTGCCGTGTGAGGGCGAATGCCCCCCATGTTTCGCACGTTCGAGCTACTGACAGATTGTCGCAGACCTTTCTTGGCACTTCGTTGTTTACTTGTTTGCGGGGCGCTCCGAGTTTTCGAAGTTCTCATGCGCGTGGAAGACGCGCTTGCGCTTTGTGGGCGTTTCGATTTTTTCGAGTGCGAGCGAGGACGCGTTCGACTGGCTGTCGAAGGGCGCTTTCCACTCCTATTGCGGTTTGGATCCCAGTTATTTTCTGCACGTATTTCTGCAATCCCGGCAAGCTGCTTCTCAACATCTTCGAGTTCTCTTTCCAAACGAATTATTAGGCTAGCCTTCGTGAGGTTTTTTCCCTGCTCAAGGTACGGCATAAACCCGTGTTCCAAATCCGTTTCCTGCTTTTGCTTCGTCTCCCGCGCCTTCACACTCTCCGCAAGGGATGAACCAATTCTTTCGCGTATGTTTTGCTCCTTGTCAACGTCGTTGACCTTTTCTTCATATTTTCTCTCTTCGGGTGAAGGAGTGTTTCCAGCACTGCGTGCTTGGTCCTTCTCCTTGGAAGCCATATTTGTTCGAGCTTAGGATAGAACAGAGTGCCAGATGTTTGATCGTTACCGCAAGATTCTAACCAGAGAGAAACTTGGTACCTTGGCACGGTTACTGCGGAAGTATCGTTAGACTGGACACTTTGTCTGCCTTTTATTTCAAGCGTAATATTCTTCTACTTTCTACTGCTGCAACAAATTTAATAATCAATCAACAAGAAGCAGAAGAAAACAAACAAACAAAAAATAATAAAAAAAAACAAAAAAAGAAGAAAAATATTATTATACGTATAATAAAATAATAATAAAATAATACCACAACACAACAACAAAAACACCAAAAAGAAAAAAACCACCTCCTATTTCCCTGTTCTTTTCACACTGTTTCTTCCCTATAATTAGCTAGTCTATATAGACTCCTCGTAGTCTATATATACAAACAGCAAAGCACTGCAGACTCAAGACCGTTTCTTTGCAAATCATAGAGCACAGCAGCAGTATTTTAACTGTTATTTACATAGGACTGACGTAAGAAATTTCTATTCTCTCTTGTGAAACCTTGGCTTTCAGCAGTGATAGTATAATACCGTTATGTGGCACGTCGCGTTATTTTAGTATTTTATTTGATACTGGTAACCAAGCAGAAATGAGATCACGGTACCGGAGTAGACTCTACAACTCAACAGAGGAAGAAGGAACTCAGGATCGGCCGCCAATGCATCATATGCCCAAATGTCCTCGGACGACGACTGCAACGCATAATTATTTCGTAGTCGTTCTAATTATATTATTCGACCCGGTACTCAAAATTGTTTTTTAGTATAATACTCAGACCCTTCGGCAACAAATAATCATCTGTTTATAATTTGGAATGACAATCAAGGGGCGCAAGCGCGTATCCTACAGCAGTACTTTTATTATAGTCGTCTACAAAATATCCAACTTGTACTCTTCTAAAAATAATAATCACATTTCGTTCGGTACGGCATAGGTACCTACCAGGTACGGAGTACCAGGTTCCGTACCTGGTACCGTACGCACGGGCATGTACTATACGAACGAACTGAAGCAGTGAATATATAATTGGTCTCTATCTCTATATATATAATAATAATATACGAGGTAGAAAGATAATGTGCGTTGTGCTACATAGTCCTATTATTATTATAAAAAAATAAAAAAACTAAAAAATAATAATAGTCGTCTAATAATAACACAACACCGGACAATAATAATAACACGGCCGCGGCGACAATAATTAATTATTGCGCATGAAAAAGTCGCGGAATGATAATACGGTCGTTCAGCTCCTAACAAAAATTAAAAACCAATTGAAAATACTTGTGAACAAACGAATAGTGTGGAAAAGAGGAAGACTCATTGATTGGTTTGATCAAACGTTATTTGGACGAAGCACGCAGAACCGCAGCATGTCTTCCCCAAAGAAGAAAGGCAGTGATTTGGAAGATAAGTACTTTGCTTGGACAGCCGGAGAAAAGGATGCAAAAGGAAAAGTGAAAAAAGTTAAGCGGCATTTGTCCTCCTCTGACGCGTACATAAGGCGCCAAAGAATTTCGAAAGCAATGAAACTGGATCCAGAGTTGGTAAAAGTATTAAGGAAAGACATTGAGAGGGAAGTTCAAGGCGGGTCTGTAAACGTAAAATTTGATACGATGAAGCGTATGATGGGTGCTAGCAAGTTGATTGGTTTGTTTCAAAAGCGCTTTCACTGGTGGAAAGCAAAAGCCATATTTCGTTGGAAATACGGCCACATTGATATGTTGGTTCATAAATTGCGTAGAACAACTAAAAAGCTAGAGAACCTGGAAGGGGACCATTCAGCTTTAAAGTTTGTGATGATAAAATTAGAGGAAGATTTAGAGGACCTAACAGGAGTCACAGACAAAACACGTAAAACCAACAGCAGAAAATTAGAAGAAACGAAGGCGTCTCTTGACAATCTGATCGTGCGAGTTTCAAATGTAATTAAGCGCGCGGAAGACAAAGAACTGAAAGCACAGCAATCTATTGCCGAAATAGAAGGGGAGTCTGCCAGCGAATACCGTTTGCTCAAATTAAACAGCGTCATTCTTTCCACGCAAAAACGCCTGTGGAAAATTGGTCTCAACATTTGGAAGCAAGAGATTTCCGACATGAAAATGTCCAACAGGGGAGAAAAAATTGCAGTCGCGCACTATTACAGAAAAAAGACCAGCAACGCCTTCAAGCTGTGGAGCTTTGATGTACAGCGCAGAAAAAAGGTCAACGAGCTCTTCGCCCAAAAGCGCCGCAAACGGTGTAGAGAACTTGTTCATGTTTGGGTAGAAGAAAAAAATTACCGACAGTACGTCCGTAAGCTGTTCGAAAGCATTTTTGCATCTACAAGAAAACATGTGATCCAGGAAACGTTTCAGCCTTGGAAACATGGAGTAGAGAGTGCGAGAAAGGGCGAAGAGATAAACCAGTTAAAGAATCAGATGAGAGCGTATAAGCTGAAACAGATGGTCCTTTCATTGAAGCGAAATTTCCGGGCTGTTCGTAAAATTGCATTTTTGCGCTGGCTCGACGAGACCAGGGAAGCTGCCCTAATACACTTAAAGCTGAAGCGTGCGGGAGCAAAGCTTCTTTTTAGAAATTTATCCCTCGCTTTATCTAGCTGGAAATCATTAGTTCAGAGAAGGATGACACAGCGAGCAAGGATGTACAGAATTGCCAACAGACTTAAAACTGCACGCTTAACAAATTCACTTCGCAAATGGTCTGCAGTGAACAACTTCCTTCGAGAAGACTCTGCTTTTTACGACAGCAGAAACAATGCACTGGAAAAGGTCTTGAAAAAGAAGCTGCGAACGATGGCAATGCTAAGCATGAAAGAATGGAAACTCTGGACGGCGGAGGATATTCGGGTAAAGAACGCCCTTAGAAAAGCGGCAATGCGAATGAAAAATAGAAAAGCTGTCCAGTACTGGGAAAATTGGGTCGATTATGTATACCAAAGAAGATACGAACGCACACAAATGACTAATATTTTAGTGCGCCTGTCCAACTCTTACTATGCAAAGGGTTTTTACACATGGGTGAAGCGGATCAAGGATGAAGACGGACATTATACTTTTATGAAGAAAATGTTCTCCAGGATGATTCACACAAAAGTGTTGAGCGGTTGGCAAACGTGGAGAGGAATGGTAGAAGAGAGAAGAACATACGAAAACAATTTACGACGTGCCCTCGTGTCCTGGACCAAGAAAAGCATGGCTACGTGCTTTCAAAATTGGAAGCACACGGCACTCACCCAGAAGCGAGAAAGCGTGCTCCTGGCTCGCTGTGGCTTAAAAATGATGAAGCGACGTATAAGTGCTGCATTTGTTTCGTGGGAAAATTTTGTAGATTGGCGTCAGGGCGCACGAAAGCTTCTGTTCAGAATCTTTTCCCGGTTACATCAGGATCAGGTAAAATTATGCAAGCATGGGTTGTCCAAATGGAGACTCAACGTAGAAAGAGACAGAGTGAACCGTAACCATGCAGTTTACGTAGAAAAAATGAAAAAGCTGCAATTAACGAAGCTAGTAAGGAAGAAAGATGCAAGAAACTACAAGGTGGCGTATTCAATATGGAAAGAAGGGGTGACAGCAGAAAAATCGCACGAATTGAATATTTCTCGAATGCTTGCTAAGAGAAACAGGAGAACGACGGGGAAGATATTTCTGGAATGGTTAATTGTACACGAAGAGGTTGTGCGAACAAATGTTATCTTACGGAGGGCCTTAGGTAAATTGCACAAAAAGTCCCTGTCCACGACATTTTTTCTTTGGTACGAAGGCGCACAAGAGCAAATTACAACTCGTGTCATGCTCCGTCGTTTTGGAAGAAAAATGAAGCAGAGGTTTGTTCTTGGCGCTTACAATAGGTGGCGAGAATATTGGCAGGAAAGGCTGTATGCGAAAGCATTAGGTTGGAAAGTGCTTTCCAGGCTAGGAAAAACGAAAATATTTGGTGCTTGGCGAAAGTGGGTCATGGTAGTCGAAGAGGAGAAAAATGCAGCCGATCACCAGCGTCAATTAATGGTCCGCGTTCTTTCAAGGCTTACAAACGGAAAGGTTGCTTCAGCGTTGGCGTCTTGGAAAGAGCAAGTGGAAGAGTACAAACGTAACATGGTCATAATGGCAAGGGTGGCTGCAAAAATGCAAAAACGTGTTATAAACGGGGCTTTCTGCGGCTGGGCAGATTCTGTCGCCGAAATTGTGGAAAATCGAATTAAGGTGAAGCGGGCATTGATGCGAATGAAAATGCGTGTGGCCGCGTCCATGTTTAATTCATGGATAGGCATGGTCGAAGAGAGGAAGCGCTTACGAGGCATTGTCAACAGAACTATGAAGCGAATGATAAATGGAAAAATTGCGGCCGGATTCAGTACTTGGAGGAGGTTTACCGACAGCGCAAACCAGAGCAGAAACGTAGCAGCCAGTGCTGCTATGAAGATGTTGAGCCCCGCGCTGAATTCAGCAATGAGCACATGGAAATCCCGAGTAATGACTATCAAACGCCACCGGGCAGCCATTCGCAAAGCGGCCATGAAATGGAGCCAGAGAACATTAGTGCGGTGTTTTACTGCGATAGCAGAACTGTGCCAGGAAGAGAAAATATTACGGACCAAGCTTGGTCGAGCGGTCAATAAAATCAAGCACAAAGAGCAGTCTCGGGCGTTGCAATCTTGGACTGTTTACGTACACGCGAAAAAGCGCTTGATGTACATGGAGAAAAAGGCAGTTAGAAAGTGGCGTCGGCGAGAGATGAAAAAGTATTTAGAATCTTGGAAAGAGAAGGTTCAACTATATTTGCGACGGACACAAATGGTACTGCGCGTTGCGCTTAAAACCCGAAAGAAGCTGATAGTGAAAGGTCTTGCCGCCTGGCGATATACAGTGCTCGGCATTCGCATGGGCTCAAAAATTGTCGTTGAGTCCAAAAAGCGACTACCGGAAGCGATGAAGCGGGATTCTGTCACAGAATCAGGACTGCAAAGGTATTTCTTGGAAAGTGGCTGGGACCATAATTTCGTAGCCGAAAAATTGCCCGTGTACGATCCTAAGGATGATGTTCATTGCACCTTTGCCCATACCTCAGTTTACAAAAAGCACCATGAAGAAATAGTTGCTCTCGAAGAAGCCGACCGAAAGTTGAACAAAATTAAATTTCCTGGACAAAAATTTGCCCCAGAAAAGACCGATAAATCTCGCTTGAAACAGTTAAAACCGAAAAAAGAAGATTCGGGAAAAGGGGTAGCGGCTGCGTCAGGTTCGCCTAGCAACGCAGTTAAGCGGCTGAGGGCAAACAGTAAGGGCAGTCAACCGGACGTAGCAATGGGAGAAGACGTCCTGCAGTTTTTGACAGAAGCCTTGCAAGAGGCCGAGAAGAATGCAGCGAAGGTGATGCAGGATAATAAGCAGCTCCGAGCCGACTTTCATCTTAAAGAGCAGCTCCTAGGGCAAAAGTCTATGCGAAAAATATCGCAGTTGGAGGAAATGACAAGGATTTTAAACCAAGAATTAGAAGAGTACCAAGCCAAATATGACAACACTGTTGTTGAAAACAAGACCAATGAACGTGAGCTTATGGAAGAAATTAAACATCTAGAGAATAAACTTCTAGACGCCGAGCAGACAGAAGAAAACATTATGATTGAGAAAGCCGAAGCGAAGATGAAGGAAAGCAAGATGAGGAAGGAGCTGATACTGGCCCAGGAAAAGATAAGAGCGTTTGACGAGCAAGCAGACCGGAAGAAAGCACACGAACAAAATGGCGGTGAATCCATTGAGAGCTTACGCGGTCAGCTCCGAGAAGCCATGGAAGACATGCATGAACAAAATGAGGTTATTCACATGTTAAAACACCGAATGGACGAAGAAGAAAAGGGTCGATTGCAAGCAGAGGCGAAGTACGCGAAGGCAAAAGCAGACACCGCAACTGAAGTTGAGACAAAACTGATTTATGCCAGAGAGGAATTTATGGCGTTGAAAAAGCAAATGGCTGCTTTATCAAAAAGGCTCCATGATTCTCGAAACACCGTTGGTTCTATGGACCAAAAACAGCAGTTGGCAGAGAAAAAATGGGACGAAGAAAATAGACGTCTTTTGCATGACAGAAATAGGCTGGAGTCTCAATTGCAGGAAATGGCTCGAATGCAGCGAATGTCCGACCTTCACAAGAA
>JACKZZ010020860.1_pt1 | contig 11557 bp, 5 predicted proteins | sample 8027871 | NCBI WGS metagenome assembly JACKZZ01 (sample SAMN15724774, study PRJNA655200) | protist metagenome | isolation source: fluorescence activated cell sorting (FACS) single amplified genomes of... | place: USA: West Boothbay Harbor, Gulf of Maine | collected 2000-07-19
TAATATAGTTATATAGTATAGTTATATAATATAATAGTGCAATAGTCATAATAATAATAATACTCTACTATAATAATAATAATAAAATAATAATAATAAAAAAAAAATGTAAATGATGATGATATGTGATGATGAATGATGACAACAACAACCACACTTCAGGCCATCACAAGTGCAATCGACTGCCAAGCCGCCTGCCAAGCCGTGTACGTTGAAATGTTTTACGTACATTGAAAGGATATTGGTACACACTTTTCATTCTGCTCCTCTCGTTTTACTTTGTTTTTGATAAACGAGATACGGTGTCACGCGTAAAAACTTTATTACACGATGAAATATTTAAAAATAGCTATTCCGTATTTCATGTATTTTTTATTTACTCTTTTTATTTGTAGTGTATTTTTTGTGCAAACTGTTAACGCAGCTACATATGCGGAACAAACAACGTGGTGGAATTCTGATTTTTATGGTTCTCTTGGTGTATCCAAATCTGTAGATACAAAAGAGTTGAAACAGGTGTATAGGAAATTAGCAAGGGCGTTTCACCCAGATAAATATGATAGAAGTGATCCAGAAGTGAAAGAAGCATTTACAAAAGAAGAAGCTGCAGAGAGATTCTTAGAAATTAGTGAAGCATATGAAGTTTTAAAAGACGAAGATAAAAGAAAGGAATACGATGACTTTATTGCCTCGATACCCGCACGATTTCGCCCGGTGTATGGTGAAAGTCGAATGGCAAAAGCTGATGTTTGGGTAGTTGTGCTTGGATTTTTATTAGTATTAACAGCAATACAATACATTTCACAAAGATTTAAGTATAACTCTTTTGTAAAATTTTGGAAAACACGAGATGATGTGCAACAATGGGCATTGGAAGAAACCGAGCAAGAATATCAAACCAAATTGAAAAATATTAAAAAAATGACAAAACAAGATAAACGTATATTAAGAGCAAACCTTGTCGATACTTTCTTGACCCTTAAATCAAAAGATTTAGATGTGAAAGGAGGATATAAAAAATTAGTTTGGCAGGAACTAATAATAATTAGGTTTTTTTTCTCTCCATACACTATACCACGTTGGTTTTTTTTATTGTTTGCATACGTAATAAGAATAATTCGAAATACGCCAACGGAAGAGGATAAAATATATTGGACTATGGGTGCTTTAAAAATGAGAGAGGCGCAGTGGGATGGGTTGGATGATGAAGAAAAAAAGGAGTATGTAGCAAAACAATTATGGATTTCAGATAATTTCAACAAATATCAAAAAGAAAAGCAAGATGAATATATGAAATCAAATCCAGCTCAAATGAAACGATATTTGCGATGGAAGAAGAAACAAAGATAAGAGAGAGAGAGGGTCCAAAAAGCGTGTGGTGTATTCATTTACAGTGTATAAAATTTTATTTACGAGTAAATTAATGAGTAAGAGCTCTCTCCGTATATATTTTATATTTTACAATTTTGGTATTAAAGTTCGAGAGAATGTACACACACCTTTTAATCACCATATTCTAAACCGGCAGTTCTATCCTCATAATCTTGCTGAAATTCTGCTTGCTTCTCCAATGTGGGTAATAGCAATGCCTCCGTATATGCATTTAATTGAGATCGTAATTTAATGTTTTCATGTAAAATTTCAATTAATGTCCTTGATATATCATTTGTCAAAACTTGGTCGCTATTAGTAACTTTTCTATTTTGAATTTTTTTAAAATGTCGATCGCGCATGATACCAACATTTTTTTCAATATCTCCTAACGCTTTATCACTTTTTCGCATGGCATTTTTCACGTCTAAACTTTCATTGTTTCCTTCCCCAATACTTCCATTGATTGCGCGTAAGTTCGTTGATCGAGCTTGGACCCACATCATTTTTACATTTTTTAACGTGCGCCTTAAATCAACTAAATTTAAATCTTCTTTATCGGCTTTCAACACTTTCGCGGCCTCTAAAGCATCACTTACTCGTTTTTCTCGCAATGCTCCTTGCTCCTTTAAATGTTCTGCTTCTATTTGTTTTAAATGTTTTGCAAGTAATTTTTTGCTAGCATCAACTCGATCTTGCCAATCTTGCAGCATGTATTTGTCTTGAACTTCAGTTTTGTGACTTTTTATTTTATTTACATATTTTTGAACAGTTCTTTCTAGTGCAATAGTACGTGCATCTTTTTTTTCCTCTAACGCCTTTAATTGAGCAGCAAGCTTCTCATTATTTTCTTTGATGACATTCTCATCTTTACTAATTTCATTCTCAATTTCTGTATCATAATCAATATTATAATTCCTATACTTTTTATTATTTGCAACTATTTTCGTGTCTTTTCTAGCATTAGCCGATAGTTTATTTGTCATTACATTATTTCTATTGCTCGTATCAGTTGCATCTGGTAAATCAATCGCTCCATTATTTGTTGTAGATGGTGCGTGTTTTTCATAGTCAAACTCTTCTACCTCTTCGCCAGGTATATTTTTTGTACTTTCTTGGTCTCTTTTCTTTTTATCAGCATTACCCATATCCTCCTCTCCCTTGACTTTATTACTACTATCTTCTTGCTTCCCAATGTTTTCTATATCGTCTGTTGAATCACTAGCCGCATTGTTTGTATCATCACCGACATTTGATGTATAACCAAATATCGCATTATGATTTTGTATCAATGCAATCATTAAGTATACAGCCGCAGCCGGTGGGGCCTCGTCATAATTCTCCTTGTGCTGATTCAATATTAATATGCGCGCAAATCGGGGCGCTAAATTTCTTCTGGTATCATCGAATCGACGTGCTGGCCTAACGGCGACTTCCCATGGTCGATGAATGTAGCAAAATTTCCTAACTACTGATGATACTTCCCGAATCAGGCGTACGTTAGATTGGGACATCATATCTATTAAATCTTTGACCATTCTTAAATTTTGCTGTTTTGTTTTTGTTTTATTGCGTGTGGTGTCCAAGCTAGAGACCATGGATGTATAACTAGCCTCGTACATCCCGTACACTTCTTTTGGTACGATTGTAGATCCTATATTTTGAAGCCCGATAAGCATTGCTCTACATACAACATTTACTTTGTGGCTATCTAGTTCAACATGGCGTGAAAAGGCAAAGTCATTCATTAACTTTTCTACTTCCATTTTGCTAATTTTCGCAGAGAACAAATCTTTCGGGTAGCTTCTTTTTTGTTGTAAATATCTTGCAGTTTGTAATACTACACGTTGGTTTCTTAAAACACTATCCCGATCAATCATTCCATTTAATGTTGAATTATGATCAATCGGTTTATCGCCAGGCTCGCCAATTATCATATCATCATTGTTATCATTATGTTGTTTTAAATCAAAAGGCTCTAAGCTATCATTCTCATTAACATTGTCATCTTCGGTATATTTATTTGGCTTTAGATTTGTTTTGTTGCTTTTAAAAAAGTTTTTCCCGATATCTTTAAACGATACTTTCATTTTGCTTTCACTATAATTATTGCTTGTGTCCTTATTATTATTATTATTATCATTATTATTATTACTTTTTTTCGATATTGTGTTTTCTTCTCCTAGTTTTGTTTTTGAACTACCACTATCATTATTATCATCAGGATTTGTAGCATTGATCAGCATGTTCTTATTTTTTCCAGTAGTTTTACGATTGGTTTTACGATTGGTATTAAACGTGTTAATGTCCATATCGCCTTCCTCTTCTTCACCATCGTCTTCAATATCAAATATTTTGGTCTCTTCTCGGTTTGTGCCTTCGCGTTTTGAATAATTAAAGGCCCTTTCCCACGTATTTGCTTCATTTTTCGTATCAAACAATAAAAACAGAGGACCACGCTCTTTGCCATTTTTTTTCCTTAACCCTGTAATACGGATGCATTGCATGCCTGATTCGAGTATATCTTCATTCAAATCTTCATCCTCGATATTTAATATTTTACAGCGCGTGCCAGGACTAAAATAATAGTATCCAAGTCGTTTCCCACCCTCAGGTGCTTTAAAATAAATCAAATTTCCTTGACCAAAACCAATGTAACGAGTAACAGCTCTACCAAATCGGTTGCCGACTTTCGTAAATCCAATGCGTTCATTTTGCACACGCTCAAACGCTTTTTCATCAAGCAAAGCTTCCCGCCTTTTCTTTGCCCGTTCACGTTCGTTAAATAAACTATCGCTATTACCCCTTGATGGTCTTTTCATGGTAAAATTTAAACGTTTACTCATCTTTGTCTTTTTCTTTTTATGCCGGTAACTTGCTTGTTCTTCTATGCACGAGTTGTATTTCAATTATTTTTGACAGTTAGAGTACGGGTAATAGTTGGCAAGTGTGTGGGTTTCACTATTGATAATATACGACTAAACTAACGGTGGTGATTGGGGGAGATTATAAATATTGTACATGGCAATTATACGTACAGGCACAATGTTAGTTGCATCAGCATCGTCATCATTATCCTAATCCAAGTTCGGAAAAGACAACATAATAATAATATAATAATAATAAACAACAACAACACAACAACAACAAAAAATTTTTTTTTTTTAAAAAATAATAAAATAATAAATTTTATTTATATTATTGTTGATTGATGATGATTGATGATTCTGATGATGATGATGCGTAGTAGTATTACGTATTATTATATATATATTATTATTATTATAATTATATAGTAGATGTATATATAATGTATATAATAAAAATAATAACTATACAATAATAATAATAAAATTTTATAAATATAATAATAATGATCACTACTAATTCTTATAGTGTGCATTATTTAGTACACTCGTTACGATGTAATTGTAATAATAATGGCACTATGCCATAGCTGTAGCTGCTAGCAAGGCGCTACCATAGGCATCTCGATACTAAGGATTGATAGAATGTCAGTACAACCAGTACACTACTACGGAGTACGCAGATGGCTGACAGACAAGATGCTTATTAACACACTCATACCGTTACGATGCCTCGCTTGATAGGGAAGTAGTTTCAATTAAGGCACCAAGAGCAACGAACTCCAAACTAAAACTAATAACCTCCTTCGTCTACCACTGTATAACTTTGCACGGCTTTACTGTGGTAAACCTTAAACAAAAAAGAAAGATGATAGTAAGATGGTGGTGCATTTTAAAAGAAGGGGGGATAATAATTATGGGATAATAAATGACTGAGCATTATTGGAATATAACTACAGTGCCGATTAATTCGTATTAGTATTAGAATTAGAATGCATCCTCTTCTGGAAATATATACCACTACGTACTATTGTGGAAACAACAACACGAGGCAAGTGCACAACTACCAACAGACGTTTGCACACACACAATAATCATCTCCCCTGAGCAATCAATTTGTATATATACATACAGAGAACATAACAATAGGAAAAGTGTGAGAAAATGCGTAACATCATAGCATTTATAGTATTGGTAATAGTATCCACATTCGTTGTTAGTCATGGGCATAAGTTAGTATTAGAAAAAGAAGTGGAGTTGGAAATGGCTGAAGCTTTTGAAGGTCTTGGTCACTTTGAGTTTTTGGAAGAGTTTGAAGAACAACATGCAAAAGAGAAACCATCCCCAAAACGGCTGGCATGTAGTTGTACATTTAAAAAGTCAAATATGCAAACAGGAGGAACTTCTTTCATTGAGGAATCGAATAGACGCAGTAATATTAGAGGTTTCCCATCACGTACATACAGAAATCTTCGTACTAATAACTAAGTATATTTACAGTATGAAAAATAGACGTGGTTGATCACTTCAGTGCTAATCGTATATGTAATTTATTAAAGCACAGGGTACTATCGAGAAATGGGCATTGCACTTGCATGAAATGTATTTACAAAAACTCATCCGTTTAGTATGTCGTGTCAGTGGTTTAGATGTGTTTCTATCAGAACACTTTTCGTAAAATACTGTTAAATTATTAAAGATAAAATAACTCGTCTTCTTTCTTTATTTTACTCTGTTTTAAATACTATTCTAAGTGATGGTAATCGTAATCGCTCAACTGATGGAGGGCCAAATTACAAATTAGAGACTTGATTTTCACTACATTCTTTATTTGCCACATATAAAATATTACCTCCTCTCTAAAAAAAGTATTTGAAAAATAATATTTTGTAACTTACTCTTTTCATCAGAGAGTAAATGATAACTTATTTTTTATTTTTAACTTAAACGTACGAGTAAAATGAAAAATTTAAAATAACTTACGGGTGTGCAAAATTAATTAATTTCTTATTTTAAATTACACGCGTATCATATTTAAAACTTTGCATTTTTATCTGATCTTGACATCAATAATCTTTTATCTTTTAACTTATGAGTGAGAAGCTTTAAGTATATATATAAAAAGTATCACAACATTTTTTTATCATCATCAAATATTACAACATCTCTTGGCCCGGCAACAACGCCATTTGTAGTTGCCGTAGCTCTTTTGTAATATTCCTGAATTATTCTGGTATATTGGCTATAAGCGAGCTTACAATAAACTAGTTTATTTTCTGGTAACCCTACACTGTTACTTCCTGGATTTTCAAGATAATGATAAATTCGCGATAAATGGTCATCAATAACACCGGCTAAACGTAAATTTAAATTGATGTTTAAGTCATCGTCGGGATCGTGTCGCCTTTTCCTAGTTAATACAACTTCCAATAAATTTTCAACAATAATTTGATCACTTTTCAATCTTAGTTCTTGTCTTGGAATGGAAAATAAACGAAATACTATTATATGAAAAAAATGTAACCTAACAACATTATCCCAATGCAAGAAAAACTCAAAGAATACATTAAAACGGAGAAGATGATTTTCAAACAAATCGTAACACATGTTAAATTGTAAACGTGTCAGTATTGTTTTGTGCCTGTATATAAATCGGAAAGCACAAATTAATTGTCGATGATGACATGCTTTCGTTAAAATAGTCAATGCCTTTGGTAGTAAATTTGTCTTGATTAAGGATGGTAAAATTTGTTGTTGTTGCTTCTGCTTCATTAAAATTTCAGTATTTAAATCATTTTTTCCCTCGTCGCCATCTTTATTTGTGTTATTCCCCGTGCCGCTGGATGCATCTGATGCCATACCAGTCGTGGCTACTATTTGTTTCAAACAATTTAACCATTCCCCTACGTCGACGAAACAAATATCAACACACTGAGGGTAGTGGAGGCTAGTATTTTCTAATGCGATTGCTATCCAAAAATTAAAAAGGTAAGGGCAAATAACTAACAGTTCTTTGCTAGCATTCATTAACATGTTCACAGCACGTGGTGTATCAATTACGAAACGATCAAACAGCAAAGATTCGATGTTATGGTTACCACTTTTTCCCGCGTCTTCTGTTTGAAGATCCTCCTTCGTCGTAAGACCAGTTATACGACGTTTGATTGTGTCTAATTCATTTAAATATCGATCGCGCAAAAGGCTGAGAAACAATTTCAAAATAATAACAAACCCTGGTATAGTAGTAAATCGAATCAGGCGCTTATTATTGCAGTTGCCTTCAATTGACATAATGACCTCCTTAATATGTGTAATCCATGCATGTACAAACGAGGCATAAAAATATCCACTGACGCTGAATTTGTCCAGCCATAATGACTCCGTTCCATTGAAACAATTAGAAATTTCTATATCATTATTTTCACTTGTACATATAAATTTCCAGAAAAACAAGGAGGGATTCAGTTCTACAAATTTTGTATTTTCCAACTCTTCGTCTGTTTGTAGCGAAATTTTTGTCATCACAGATGTGTTTTTATTAAGAACACGGCCTGACTTTGATGTAAATGATATGTTCATTGATGCCGGCATGAAGTATCGAAAACCAATATTGATGGTTTTACTTTGCTTGTTATTGTGGGTTGTGGTGGTGGTTGTAGTTGTAACTGGGTCCGTGTTGGGATATTGTTTGTTGCTTTTGGTATCCATGTTTGTACTAAGGTTGTTTGTATTATCCATGCTGTCGTTGAGTTTGATTTTCTCAATTTTTCCACCCTTAGGGGTCTTTTCAACGCTGTTGTGGCTATCCCTGCCATCAATACGCAAAAGCTCCGGTGACTTAACTAATAATATTTCACGTACTCGTGTTATTAAACGCGCTGCTATGCCTGGAAGTCTAAAATATGAAATAGCTAAGATTTCAGAATAAAAGTACATTTCACCTTGCGCATAATCTTCGTTATATAATAATCCACGACCAATGCAGCGATCGCTTCCTAAATCACTAGCCCGTGCCTCCACTTCATTCATACGCTTGGTAGCAAAAATTAATGATTTTGCCAATAATGAACAATAACGTTTACATATTTTTCCTGAACTTTTATCGATGCCAATAATTTCGCTACTGAATCCAAGCGATTCTAAACGGAACTCATTTCGCTTCACTATTGATATAATGCATTTCATGGCTGCCGTACGCGCTGTTGCTTGCAAACGATCTCCATGAGCGTTCATCATGTCCAATATCGAATTCCATAACGCTAACATATATTCCATGGCCCACTCCGTATCTTTTGTATTATTATATTTAAAACATGGTTGGCATAATAGTGGGTACACATCTAGTAATTTCTGTGCCCGGTTCCTTGGTAAAACAGAGTCATCTAGCGCAGCATCCATAGCCATTTCAAAATTTGATTTTGGCAACGGTTTTGCATCTTGTGAAAGCAATACTCTTGGTTTTTTTCGTTTACTACCTAGAAAATTTTTAATGGACTTAAACATCTTGTTGTACGGGTTACTATTATTATTATTATTATTGATTTTTTACTAATTAGTTATTATGAATAATTTATACTATTATTACATACGGGTGGGGTGGGGGATAATGTAATGAATCCGGTGCACATGCACGCGCGCCGCACACTCAAAGAAATTCCTCAAGCCACTAAATTTTGTTGCTCCTTCCGTGTATACATTGCCGTAGTTCGGGAGTCGCACCAGTGTCATTGATGGTCCATTACTCGGTACATTACTATACTACTATATATTATTATATGTTGTAGTATTATAAAATAAAAATAATAATATAATAATACAGGTAACAAAAACAAATTTATTAAAATTCATCTTCTTTCATATAACAACAAACCGGCTATTTTATTTTATAATAATAATAATACAGGTAATAATTGAAATAATAATAAAATGAATAATAATAATAAAATAATTTTGGATTTTAGACGAAGTTAATATATAATGACACAATATACAAATCTTACAGCTTTTATAATCTAATGTAATAATATAAATAATATAGATAGAATCCAGACGGTATTAGAATAAGTTCGTTCGATACGTATATTGTACTTGTTACTATACTATTACAGATAGGTCGATACGTTATGTATGCTGCCCCACTATATTCCACAGGTAGCGATGTGAGGTCGGTGTAGGATAGAGATGGAGATAGAGATAGCATTGCAGCTATATATACAGTACGGCAGCAGTAATGCTGTACTGTTATTCAAGCGCTGGTCACCTTAGTACATTGCAGATTGCAGCATTCATTAAGGTATGTGAATGTTGTTGTGTTGGCAATAATCTCAAATCTAAATCTAAATAATCATCATTATATTATTCATCATCACATCATCATCCATCCGGCGGCGGCGGTCTTTTTCTTCCTCCTGCTTGTTGTTTTGTGTTTGAAAAGGCAACATTCAAGCTAACGGTGCTAACGATTTCAGTACTACATACAAACATATATATATACATAAATAAGAGAAGATCGACTCAGTGTATGTTTGTGTGGGTGCTTGTATCCAATTAAGATGGGTGAACGAAAAGTAACAAATAAATACATACCACCTGACTTCGACCCTGCAAAGTTAAAAATTGGTAGAAAGAAACGAAATAAAGACAAGAAAAAAAGAGATGATGTTCGAGCTATGTTGCCGTTTTCATGCCAGTGTCTTAGCTGCAAAACGTATTTGTATCGAGGTAAAAAATTCAATAGTAGGAAAGAGGCAACCGGGGAAACATATTTAGGTATTAAAATACTGCGTTTGTTTGTGAAGTGTCCAACTTGTTCTAATCAAATAACCTTTCAAACTGACCCGGCTACAAGTGATTATAAAATGGAAAAAGGGGGATTACGTTTGTACGAAGCAAAAAACAATGATCAATTTAGTGGAAAAGATACAGTCCCAGAAGATGAAAAACAAAAGAAAAATATTACGGACAAGGTGGATGCAATGGAGACACTTGAAGCGCGTGCAAAAAAATCAAAGGAAGAAATGCAAACGTTGGAAATATTGGATCAAATTAAACAAAAAAATAAACGTTACGAACGTATTAATACAGCATCTATCTTAGACGTTATTCATTCCAGTACAAAAGGTGATATAGAAAAGGAAATTCAAGAGGATCAGCTCGATAGCCTTGAAGCAATGAAAGCATTTCATGCAGCAAAAAAACAGCAGCAGCAATATAATGTAAAAACCATCAAACAAAATATTGATCATAGTAATAATGATCAAAGTAAGATGAAATTGTCAAACATGAATTCATTTAAAATGTTAAAAAAACGTAAAGCGAATTCTTTATCGTCAACTATAACATTTGCAAAAAAACTAAAAAGTAATATTGCAGATAGTAGTCATAATAATAAAGCAATTATAAATGCAAGTGCTGTGAAGAGTACTACAAATAGCAACAGTTGTAGTAACGGGGCATTAGATTTCTTAAATATGTGCGGTAGTGATAGTGATAGTGATTCAGATTAAAAAAAACGCTCTGTCTCGTAATTTTTTAAATTACACTCATATAACACATTTTTTATTTGAAATATCTTACGAAATCGCTTTCGTACTACTGATTATTTTAATTTTTTATTATACGAATCGCAATTTATTTCAGCTTAACTTCAACATGCGAATAATAATATGTACATTATACCATACCATGGTATTTTATATAGTCAATGCAACAGAGACCTTCCTCTTCTTCTCTTCGTCATTTATATTGTTGCCACTGCTTCGACTAAATATGTTTTTCCAACTAAAATATGGACTTTCACTTTTTCCCTCAACTTGTTCTACTGAGCTACCCGATGCTCTATATAGGTGACCTGTTCCAAACATCATTAACTCCATCTTTTTATCCTTTAAAATGATCATTATTCCGCTAATCATAAAGCAAGCAATTTGCACATTAATGGACCGCTTCATCGAATTCACATACAGGGCAAAAGCATCATTAAACTTGAACAAGGCAATCCCGTCACCACTTTCGGTGTAGTACACAATGTTCCTGGCAGTCAATGCAAGCGATGTAATACCTATTAATACAACAAATGTCCTTGACTTTTGGATCAATGCATCTAAAAAAACAAAAGCAGTAGCACCAAGAAAGAATACAAACCCCAGAACATTTTGTTTCCACGTTGAATCCCCTCGAAAAGTAGTAATAAGATCAATGATAAAATTAGCGAATGCCAAAAAGATAATAAGAACTACCTTTAATTCCCCTTTCCAAAGCCTTTTACATATAGTATATGATACATTTTTATAATACATAAGAAGTAAAAAGGAAAAGGC
>JACKZZ010011351.1_pt1 | contig 11553 bp, 7 predicted proteins | sample 8027871 | NCBI WGS metagenome assembly JACKZZ01 (sample SAMN15724774, study PRJNA655200) | protist metagenome | isolation source: fluorescence activated cell sorting (FACS) single amplified genomes of... | place: USA: West Boothbay Harbor, Gulf of Maine | collected 2000-07-19
CCAACTGTCATAAAATTACTTTTCAAACTAGGGCACTATTTTTTTTTTGTGCAGGAGATCATTATCAAGTGCCAGAGGCAACCAATTACCTGCTGAGAAGCTGAGAAGACAAAACCCTCCCCTGAGAGAAAATTTGCTTCGGGGACGATGAAAGCAGGGACGACGGCTTCGATAAGCCTGCCTCCGTTCAAGTCCAAGCCCCAAATTGCTTACGGTATTGCCTATGAAATGCTTCGCTGGTTCTGATTTCTGAACTCAACTCGCCTGGGCATTTCGGAAGGTTACTGGGTTGACGAAATGCCGCCTCAGGGTCCCTACTTTTGGCCTTGCCTCCACGACGGGTGTTTCCAAAAGACACATCACTTTTGCCGTTGTTTTTAATTCGCTGGCTGTTTGCGTAGGTACAAGCTCGCTGATCCTGTCGTCGATGGAGAAGATGCCTCTAAATTTCCTCAGCCTCCGCAGATCGCATACGGATGGTAAGAATTTTCTTTATAAACACGCTGAGAAAGGAATTGTCTTTTCTCAAGCTTTCACACGTACCTTAGGTTTGTGCCGAAGCCCCCGCCGTTTGGACCGTATTTTTGGATGTGCCTTCCTCCTGGGTCCATCAAACGGCCAACTTTTTGTCCGCTTTAACTATCCACACATTGGTTCCTTTCGTTAGGTATGGTCTCGTCAAATTGCAAACGCTGGAGACTGCTCCTGTATTGAAGCAAGAGAAGCCAAAAGATTCCGCCCAAGTTAATTCATCTTCGTGCCTACCTTCCTCTTCCTCTTCTTCCCTCTCATAAAACCACCGGAAATTATTATCAAGCTGTTTTGTTCACACGACATTTATAATTAAAAAAAATTCGAGCGGCCAATCGTTTAGAATGCGAGGTGCAAGTCCTCAAGCCCAGACGCCACTCCTGTTTTGGGGGCAAATGTTGTTTTCTTTTGCGTTTGCGAATGCAATAAATGCAGGTGCACAAGTACCGGGTGAGCTGGTAAATGCAAGAGGTTTCAAGGAAGATGAACTCGTTGGTGTACCAGCGCTTTGCATTTTGCATGTTTTTGGTTCCAAGGGTTACATTATTGCTACAAGAACTCCGGCATGCCAGTCATATCAGCAGCAGCTGTTGTGCCCATGGGCAGCAATGGAAACAAGCAGTGCAGCAGTGAACGCACAGCAGGCAAGCAGCGACGGCTGCCTGATTCCGCCCGCCCCGGTAAGTCAACTTACATGTGACCAAGGCGCAGCTGCAGGCGTTCCGCCGTGACCATAATGCACTGCTGTTGACCGGCTGGCCGTATGCGTACTTCTAAAGGGTCAACCTTAAGGTTAAGTAATTTAGTTATGGCTCAGGGGGGTATGGCGCATCGAACTTCAAAAATTTCCAACTCCAAAACTCAACCTTCTTTTGCTGTCTGGTCTTCTTCAATAAAGCCTAAATACTTTGAACTTTACAGGAAAAATTTTTGTTTTGAAGTGCATGTACCTCCACACCTGACTTCGCGAGGACCTAAAAATCGCCAAAAATAGCCATTTTGGGCCTGTTTTTTCGATTTTGCGTCTTAGACCTCCTGGTGTGTTCCACATTATGGGTGATTTCCATGTGATATTTTCGATGCATGTGGTGTACATGTACCTAACATAGGGCTTTCGATTCCACCAATTTTTGTTTTCATTACGTGGGTACATGTACAGCTAAGGTCACTCCACCCTGTGGGGGTCCAAATCGACTTGGTGATTTTTTTGCCAAGCCCTGAAGCCAAATATTGAATTGGTTGCCACGTGGTCCACAGGCATGCAATCCAGGCGCCAGTAGGTGGAATCGAAAGGTCCACATGTGACGCATCATAATGTGGATCAATATCACATGGATAATAATCCATATGGATGGATAAATCATGGTTGCTGTTCATCAGTTAATAACCGGCCCTTTATTAGCAGCAGTCATACCAGGCGCAGCCGTCAATTATTTTACTAGGTGGCCCGTATAAACGGCCTTATGAATAGTACATGTAGCGGTCTTCCCGCAGCGCCCCCGCAGCACGGCCGCAGGTCATGTTTTAATGACTACACTGTAAACAGAGTGATGTTTTCAACAGCTTTCAACAATGCCACTGGGTGACTCTGTTAAGGTTTCCAACAAGGTTTGTTTTCGGCTTTAATTTGCACTAGTCCTAACTGGATCATTTCATCTATACTTAAACGGCCACTTTCAGAAATTGCAGATGACTTCATCTTCTGCACCGCTAGCCCTGACTGCAATTCGATCTCGGTCGCCCGCGGTTAGCTTTGCATTCTGTCGGTGTCGGTGCGGCTTTGGTACTGGAGGTGGATCATCAGACTCTGTTAATTCATCATCATTGGTCGGCAGGGGGTGCGGCATCCGCATTTTTCCCTTGTTGAGAGATGGTTTTGTGTCATCTTTTCCTTTTTCGCTGCTTTTGCACCGTGCTAGCGGCTCTACCAAATGAGAATGCCTTGTGCAGACTTTCGCGCAAATGTTTTCCCGAGATGGACACGTCGAACTTGATATCAATGCCATCTTCTGTCTGCTCATCGTTTTCGTCGTTTACCTTTGGAACACCTTCCTCGATTTCCTTCATTGAGACTGTATTTGTTACATTCGTAGCCACAGGGATCACCGTCTCCATGAAAGCATTAAACATCTAACCGAAATCGTTACGGGCATTATTTCAAGGTAGGCCGAATGAACTTAAAACACAGTACCGTTGAAACTGGAGGGGAAACATGGCAAGGGGCAGCAAACAGCGACCGGAGGCTTGAAGAAGAACCTAACGATGAATAAGAGCTAGCCTTTCGCCCTTTCTGCCGCCAGGCTTTGGAACTTCCAACTGTGGTGCTGTACGTAATCGTTCCGTAGACTTGGTGAAACGAGGAAGACGGCAAGGCAGATAAAGCTGCAATTCCAGATTCATTGGCAGTTGTCTTTGCATTCCTGGCCTTGACATACGAGTCATAGATACTGTCAATGCGTACAAGGTTCTTATATCTGTTGAGGTACACCAAAGATGCTGTGCGCTTTCCCCGACGCGGCCCAGATTCCTATCAACAAAGTATAATTCACGAGGTGGTCAGCTGAGTCAAGCTTCGAGGCGAAAAAATAAAACCAAGAAAGCAAGCGAAGCGGTTAAGTCTTCTGAGGGTTTGACTGGACTCTTGGCTTTCTGGTCAGTTCGAGTTCGACTTTTGTCAGCTAGTTTGTCAGCTAGTTGTCGAGAGTCCCTGTCGATTTGTATATCGGCAACCATCCACATTCTAACGGGCACCCTACTCAGACAAGAGAATAACAAAAAACCTTTGCGATCGGAAACCAAAAATTCCCTACGGCGTTTCAGGGCTAAACAGAATGATGTGCACTGCACTGCTCGGATGACCAACGGCACTGCGCTCTTCTTTTTTAGGGATTTTCTGACCCTCCACTGAATCAGGAATCTTTCGGGAGGGCTTCGCCTTGCTTCCAGAGCTCTCGACTTCTCTCGAGGTTGAACTCGGCTCTTTTTCAAGGGATTGCCCTGATTTAAATATTGGGGGAAATTGTTCAATCGACTCTGAAAATATAAATTTATCCAGTAAGATAACCTGGATTAACCAATGCTACAACAGCGAAATGTGTTGACTTAAGATCTATTGCGAGGGCAGCGATTGAGAGAGAACAGGACCACCAAACTTGAGACTAAAAAAAAGAGAAGGTGAATTTTCGATTGCAGACAACATATCTTTTCAGTTGGCATTGTGAGTAGTAGTATACCGTCAGTAGATGCCAGACATAAAGTGTACGCTGGGTTGCAGCAACCAAGAATGGAGAGCCTGGAATGATAAAGACTGATCTAACGTATTCGGCGGGAGGAGGATGAACTAGCTGATGAAGTAGCCTTGGAGTGATTTTTTTCGAATCAGCCCCAAAAGTAGAAGCTGGGGAGGCATCTCCGGTGAAGTCCGAACTCGCTTGCAATGTCTCTTCTGAGGTGATCTTCAATTCCCATAGTGTAACGACCTGAGTGATGCAGACAAGGTTTCAATCGTGGCAACAAAAGTTTGATCGGATGCAAACCAAACCTGTCCGAACGCAATAGCTAGAAGCGACCCATCTGAACTAAAGGCACAGTCGCGCGGCTGATACGACCGGTAGGAAAGGACGCTGCTGCATGACCACTGCGTTGAGAATGACTCGCTGCTTGTTTGTTTTAGCGAGTCGAGTTGCTGGACCTGAGTTTTTCTTTCCGTCCATAATTTAACGGTTCGGTCGAATCCCAAAGTAGCAACGACACCAAAATCATCACCACCAGAAGCCTTTAGTGCGACTACATCTTGCTTGTGCGGATTTGTAACCTAAGTTCGTCACAGCAGGATGAGGCTTTGGGGAAAGAAGTGAAGCAAAAAAAGTTTGAACCGTGGTGTTGAGAAGATACCGGGCTGAGCTTGAACTATATTCCCAGAACTTAAGCCACGAAATTGTCTCACTCTCACTACTGATTCTCTTTTCTAATGTAATCATACATTTCTCGTCTCTTCCACAAAAGACGATGTGTGTCACACAAGTTGAACTCAAGTGGCGGTTCCCAGTTCGTGAGACCACATTTCGCGGATGCAATACATGACTGGCAACATGCGTGTCTAAAACTACGTTGTAAAACTGAAGTGACCCAGGGACACCGGCGAGAGAAACGACACCCTCTTTTCCACTACGCAACCAGGGAACAATGCCGGTCAACAGCCTAAACTGTTTCTTGTAATGGGAATCCTTTACACTTCCGTTTTTGTTCTGAAGCCTGTGCAGTCTGTGTGCGTACTGAAGCCCTACATGCGACCGCACCACCGCATTTGAAGTGGCATCGACAAAACGGATAACGTTATCAGAACACGCAAGGGTGTACAAATCGCCGTCTCGGCTGGTTGAGATGTGCGATAAACCGCTGCCGATTCGAGGAAGAAAATGGCGGTTGCCCGTTTCTAGTTGCCACATGACCAATACACCTTCTTCCCCTCCAGACAAAAGATATGCTCCATCTTGGCTAAAGCAAAGGGATGAGAGAGCGTGGGCGTGCCAGTGCAGAGTTGAAGTGACAAGCTCTGCTGGATTGTCAAAACGCCACCAGAGAGTTATCTCACCACCAGAATCCCCAGTCGCAATATACGGTTCAGTGGGATGGAAACACAAACAAGTGATAGTTCGGGTGTGCGTGTGGCGAAGTAATTTTTTGTCGCGTTCGTTCCAAATATGGAGAGACCTCTTGGCTATCGAAGCAACATATTGAAGGTTTGGGCTTACGGTCAGTCCGGCGCATGCTTTGCTTTTGTACAAAACTTGTTTTTTTGTTACCTCTGCACTTGTCAGATCAGTGGGCAGATCCACCATCAGAATTCTGCATGAGTTTCCAGCTCTCTTACTATAGTAGGATCGATCAACATTAAGAACAAGCTTCGATGGACCTGCAAGGGCCATGTGCATGATGGGTGCACCAATGGTAAAAACTTGGAGGCACTTTTCGGCATAAAAATCCCAGCTACGAATCGTTCCGTCATGCGACGCAGAAAATATTTGCATTTTGTTTGCCAAGTTTTCGGCGATGCCCACAACTGTTCCTTTATGCCCTTTTAAGATACCGACTTGTTGCGCAGTAACAACGCTCAGAAGCTTGATGTCATTCTTAACGCAGATAAACACAATTTTGCCGTCAGCAGAAAAACTTGGCGAGAAACGAGCGAGGCAACCGCCAACCCGGACTGCATTTGAGTTGTTGTGAAGCGGAGTGTTAAGAAAAGCCCTTTCATCGACTACATCACTGAGGGTCTCTTGGTCGGATTGGTCGTCTTCCATGGTGTCCGAAACGTCTTCCACGCTGCACGGAAAATGTAAAGGGGAGAAAAAACAGCTGCCTATCATCCTACCACTTTCACCTGCCTACCTACCTATTGTAATGCCTTGCGCCGCACAATAATGACCACGGCTTCGCACTGTTCATTCAGGCAGACAGCCAGGCCAGCAGCCAGTCTGTCACTGACTTGATTGGTGGTCGGTGCAGACTCAGTCAGGCTGATGGTGCTCTCTCCAGTCAGGCTCAGAAAGGCAGGCGCTCTGTCTAGTAGAAGAATTAAACCATTCGTCTGCCCTTCGTCTGCACGCCTTGTTGCATGCGTGCTTGTATAAATTGGTGTTTGTTTAGGTAACCTTCATAACATAGGTAACTTTTCGGTAGCCTTGAGAAGAAATGGTTGGTGCCATGGAACCATGGTTCCAAATCGACCCAAACTGTTTCCATCATCACCTTTTCAGCTTTTTCACGCAAAATCTGCCCGAACACACAGCACACACAGACACTAGCACACCAAGCACACACACCAAGCACACACACTAAGCACACACTAAGCACACACACTAAGCACTTCTTATGCTTCCTGAACTTGTGTTTCCTTCGGTGATGAAAAAAAATGTTGCGTTTGGCGATTCTGCAAGGATGGATTGCGAGAGGAAGGACAGTTTGGATGCTGCCAATGATGCTTCGTCTAGGTATAAGTATAGCTTTGTGGACTTGCGGGAGGACTTCAGGGCGGTCTTCCGCCACGTCGACCGAGGTCTCGAGGAGATAGAGCGAGTTTTGGGCATTTTGTCGTTGATGTGCGAATTGGAGACTCGGGGTAACCTGCATTTGTTAAGTAAGCTGGATAAGGAACTCGTCGTGACCGGGTCAAGCAAACAAGCAAAACCAATCCCTGTCGAAGACGCTCAACAGCCCGAGGCGGCTTTGGAGGAAAAGGAGGCACAACCCGCGAATGTTTCCGAGCTGGCTGGAGACTGGCCCCTACCACAGGGTGCTGTGGATGTTCCGTCGTCTCCGATTTTGATGAGAAGAGCATGGGGAGAAATGGTGGAAGCGCTAGCCGCGGTGGCTAAAGATAAAGTACGTTCCGCGCAGGCCATAGAAACAGAAGTTGTCGAATCTTTGCAGTCTTTTTACTCAGTTGCATCGAAAGAGAGCTCAGACATCTTGGGACATTACAATAAACAACTGGAGTCTGTCGTCAAAGCCCAAAATGTCGCTCAGTCCTCTTGCCAATCAACATTGAAACTTGTGGCTTCATGGAAAGCCGCTCGGAGCCATCACCAACGACTGAAATCAAGCGAACAAAGGCCGGCGAAAGGGGCAGCAAGGGGGACCTGGACTGACATGGCAACAAAGTTTGCGTCTCGTATTGTGCTGAAAATCAATGATTTAGCAGATGGGTCTCCTAAATCTATCCTTTTTAAAGCTTGGAAAAACTGTTTGCAATACGAGCATGATGTCAAAGAAGCAAACAGGCAGTACAGATATTTTTGCGACGATGTAACCCCTGAACTCTTGGAAAGACTCGAACGTTTAGATGCGAAGCGTGTTGAATCTCTGAAAGCAAACCTTGCAATGCTAGCGGTTCTGAAGCAACAAGATTCTCTTTTCGTGTCGGTTAATAATTCTCTTGCGGCAGTTAGTGTGGAGCAAGAGAAGGCCAACTTTGTGCGGCGCAGGCTGCGAAAGCTTTCGCTAAAAAGAGATTCGGACATTGAACAAGGAGGCCAGGAAATTGTGGAAGGATTTCCGATGCGTTATGGCCTTCCTTATACTCCAGACGATGTGAAGGTGGGCCGTCTTGGTAGCTTCCCATTCTCTCCATTCAACTGCTCTTTGGAAGATGTTATATCTCGACAGCTTAAGTCGGCTAGTCCAAGCATTTCAGGAGACGATGCCATGTTGATCCAGGACACTCCACGAATTGTAACATCCCTAGCAGCTGTCATTCTTGCTCGTGGGCTCAAATGCGAAGGGATTTTTAGACTTGCTGGGCCCTCACAGGAAGTGCAGGATCTGCACACGCGCTTCTCTACAGGGTTGTACTCTGATCTACCTGAGAAATTTCCTTCGGCTACGACACACGCCACCTTACTTAAGAAATGGCTCAGCCAGCTTCCAGAGCCCATTTTTCCATTTTCTCTTTATCCGCAAATATCATCGTTTTTGCAGTCTCAGTGCCCCAAGCTTTTTCAGACAGTTGATATGCCCTCTATTTCTCGAGAAATTACGTCTATACCCGTCGCCTCTGTTGCCGAAGTGACTGTTGCGGCATCTCCTAAAACACCAACAATTGCAGGTGATCAGTACCAAGAACTTTCCCAAGATTCTAATCACACGGAACCTTCTGATGTCTCTGCACAAAATTTCTTGTTGCTAAGCGAAGAAGGTCGCCAGCAACTCGAAATTCTAATAGAGCAGCTTTCCCCGCTGAGAAAGCGCGTTCTGGCAACTATAGCTGATATCGTAGAAAATGTGAACAAACCTTCAAACCGAGTCAAAAATAGAATGACTATCAAGTCGCTAGCAGTTTGTCTTGCTCCATGCTTACTCCGGTCCCCAGAGGATGTGTATGGAAACCGGGCCGAGCTTGCGTTTCGTGCAAAGCTCAACGCTCGTTTTGTTTGCATGGTTTTCACTTTTTTTTGTCAGCGGCGGCCAGAAGTCAGTGAGAAAACCTAAAGCGACCTTGGCGCCCCCCGGCACAGTGAAGCAGCCCCGCGCCCCGCCCGCGACGGCCAGCCGGTCCGGCCTCGGCTGTGCTGCGGCCTGAGTCATGGCAGCATGCCGATGCCGGCCCGGCAGTCATGGCACAGTCATGGCCCGAACGGCCGGCGCCTGCTTGCAGTCAGCTGACTGAAAGGCGTCAGCTAGGACGGCCCGGGCCGAAGCATGGGCCCGTGGCCTCCTGGGCGAATCTGGCCATAATGCTGCTGGCGTAGAGCATAAACACATTTAGTATGGCTGACTGGGCTAGTCAGGTCAGATTGGCCCGGGCCAGCAGTCAGCCGCGCTGGCCGGTACGGCAGTCACTGACGGACTTCGACCATTTCCGCGGGAAATTCCCCATATGCACCCAAAGCAGCAATCATGCAAGCGTTGTTTTCAAATTCCCGGTACTGAGCAGAGTGCTGATACGTACGGAAGTATCCTGCACATTTGACTCTACAAAAAACACGATACTAGAGGCTAAGCGAAAGCTACCTTTTTTTGCTTTTCAAAATTTGATCGACAACGCTGCCTGTGCTGCGGCTGTGCCTGCTTACTGTGCCTGCTTACTGTGCCTGCTTACTGTGCCTTTGTGCCTGCGTGATCATGCGACTGCAGCGACAGCTGGCATGCCTAGGCCTACACTCATAGGTTGCAGGATATGTATCAGCTCCAAGGAAAGTCGACGTGAAGCCCACCGGTGAGGGCAACAATACGCTAAGCACGCGCCCCCACCCCAGTTTGCATTGATTCCAAAATTTGAGCAACCTGATTCCCGAAGGCCTTCCTTACCTGTTCAACACAGCAAAACTACTCAGGCAGGCTTTTCATCACCGCAAAGAAATTGCAACCGACCGCGATTATTTTTGCGCTGCCTGTGGTGTCAGTAGGGTACACTCGGTTTGTGAGTAGAATCATGAAGAAGCCTCCATCAAAGGCATTCAAGTCTGCACAAACCATGGTTCCAGTGTATCCGACGTGCATAAAAACAGTTGTTGGCATCAATTCTCCACATGTCTGATTCCAACCTCTTTTCAAAAAAGATTATTTTTTCAAAAACAGAGACAAAATTACGATTGAATAAAGTTTTAGAACCCGTCAAAAGCAGAAGGGTCATTAGTGTTCCAGCCTGGTTTAAATATTGTAATAATTTAGTGCAATTTTTGAGAAGCCCAAGTTTTAAATGTAACTCACCAAAGGCACGGCTAGATTGAGTGTTATTGTATTCCGTGGTAAAAAGCCGCATTGTTGAAGGTTTCAAAAGCGTTGATTTTTTGTGATTTCCACGCCACATCAACTGAGTCATGAGCGATGCAATGTCTGGTGCTGTGGAAAATAGCCTATGCGGAGCAGTTTTGCGCATATGAATCCAGCTGAATGTTGCATACAAACTATGCACAAAGCAATACCCTGCATGACCAGCAATTCCACCGAGAGCAAACGCGTTTCCATCTGAAACTTGACCCTGAAATTGCAGTGAGGTAAGGTGGTTCTTCTGAATTTAAGTGGATTTGTAGGTACCTGGAAGCATTTGTCCGCAAAAAGTTGCGTGCCGTTTTCAGCTGGTGCGCACCGCCCATACTTGGAAGGGGGGGGCATGAAACCAGAATCTGGAAGATCTACAAGAATAGATATTGAGAATTGAGCTGAATTGGTCGTCTCAAAGCGACAATTGCAAGGAATAACCCGCAATCTCGAGAACTTGTGTCCTAAAGTAAGCTTCGTAATAACATTGCCAAACGCCACCAACAGACCCAGCGCCGAGGTCGAGACATGAAGTATTGAGGGACGAAGAAGGAACGAGCTTTTTGTTTCTGATAAAGCAAGCTCAGTTCTTTAGACATTGCTCTACGGTTTGAAGAAAATCACAACAAGGATAAACGTACTGTATGACTGCTCCAGCTGCAAACATCAGCGTGATCATGGATAAATCGCTATAAACGTATTGATGATTCGGGGGCTGCAGATTGTCAACAAATAATCAAGACACAATCATCACAGAGAAACAAAAGTTCCGAACCCGGTCCAAAGTCTGGTTCATAACCGCTTCAAAAATGCGGTCACGACACTGTTGGAATGAAACGCTCGCATACAGTTGTCAAAATACTGGCAAAATAGCAAGACGATGAAAACCTGAAACGTTGTGCCCATCGGGTTTAAAGGAGAGGGACAAAAGGAATTTGTTTCATTTTGATCCCAATATTCGGGTGTAGGGTCTGGCGGAAATCCTGCGTTGTGCAGAAGGAGGTTTCGCACCGTGATATCTTGTTTACCGTGTACACTGTACGCATGGCCGAACAAGCCATCTGAGGCAAGCTTATCATCCAAATCCCAAGCACCTCTCTCATAGAGCAAGGCTGCAACAGTGGTTGATGCCAGTATCTAAAAGAAAAAATCGTTTGGGGTTTGGAAAGTTTAAGCTTAAGCATGCCTAATTTGCTACCTTGGTGCAAGAAGCCATGTCGAACATCGTATCAAGTCGCATTGGAGGGTTTCCACCTTAACAACAATAATGAAATGCAATCGGGAATGCATAAAGGAAAAGGCCTTTCTGTAGATTCAAGATGGTTCGACCTTCATTTTGAGGCGAATAGGGAGCTGGTAAACCAAACGTGTAAGACCCAAATGACTTTGCGTACTGAACTCCCTAAAACCGATGCAGTCGGGCATCTGGCAATGGAATTTCAATATTTCTCACAGCAGGACATTACCTTTGAGGTAGCTACAAGGGCAACACAGCCTGGATATGCTGTGTCGGAAATTCCCTTTTGCAAGATCACATCAACTTGGTCCCAGGGGTCTGCCGAAGGCAAGGCTTGTCCCCGATGCACAGTTGCACCGAAGAGAAGGAATGCGCACGTAGGGAGCAAGGAAAGTGGAGCACATGATTGCATGCTGAAAATGAAAAAAAAATCTATTTGAGCCAAGGTGTTCGACAATGGGTGGACACTACATTTAGTAGAGTTATATGATGGTACACAACGACACAGCCACTGACTGCTTCAG
>JACKZZ010016936.1_pt1 | contig 11551 bp, 4 predicted proteins | sample 8027871 | NCBI WGS metagenome assembly JACKZZ01 (sample SAMN15724774, study PRJNA655200) | protist metagenome | isolation source: fluorescence activated cell sorting (FACS) single amplified genomes of... | place: USA: West Boothbay Harbor, Gulf of Maine | collected 2000-07-19
TACACTCAGAATATATTCCCTATTAACACACCTATGCAATTACTTACTCAAATTTCTCAGAGGTTTCTAATACCGCGCTATTTCCGCATGAAATGCGAAACAAAGGTCGTGGTATTTTGGACCCGGCTGGCTGCGTCAAACCCCGTGGGACCTGCCCATCCGCCATCTCCTTCCAACAACAAACTTGCAATGCATCTTCTGACTTTTTCGAGACAAATGGGACTTTTATTTGTCACCAGGACCTATTCTTTATCTTTATATGGTGTTCGTAGTGTGTTCTATAGAATATAAGGTATGATAAATGCTTAGGAGTTAACGGTAGGGTATACCATGTTCTGCTATTTTAAAACTACATGTATCTAATATCGACAATTGGGAGCAGTATGACAAGAGTCATTGCCTATCAATCTTCACTTGATATTGCTTCAGTGAAACAAACTCTTTTCTATCTTCCTCTTCTATGCTATCAGCTACCAGGTTATACAGGTTAGTACGTGGGATATTCCTCGAGCTCTTTCTTCACTATACGAAAGGACGTAATAGAATGAAAAGATATAGTTAGAATATGAATTCAATATCACAAACAAACAGAACAGTCGAGTCGATGAAGTCACAAACAAGCAGGGGGTATTTATGAATATGTATTTGAACTACTCATATATCTGAATAATATCAATACTACGTTTATATCAAAATATAACTAACATACGGATCAGACAAGCCCATGTTGGGTCCTGGCAAGGTCCCTAGGGCATCTTTAATCAACCTGGTCGATCTGTCGGGGAAAGAATACTTTTGCATCACCTCCTATGTTATAGCTTGTATTTTTATAATATTTACGTAGCATCAATATATTAATGCAAATATGCATATATGTAATAATTCAGATTATCATTCCATTGTATCTATAAATTGTCTTGAGGTGTGTACAACAACACAACAGCTTCTACAAAGAATATGAAACATTTGTGCTTATGACATAGCTTGCTCAATCGCTTTCTGCAATGGTCCCTTACCTCTATGACCGTTCTTTGCAAAAAATTCGCGTTGTGCACTTTGGAAAACCTTTTTGCCATTAACTTCCACAAGAATCTCAACTGTATGCAAATTGTACAAGGAATAATGGTACGTGTGGTATTAAAGGAAGTAAAGTTAGAATATTGATGTTCAGGAATATCGTCAGGCAATCGCTTTTGATAGCACAATCTACATGATTTTAGAGTCAATACTAGGTAAAATAAAAACATAGGCACTTACCTCGAGAAACTTGTTTGGCTGTGATTTTGGCATCAGGAACGACCTCAGCAATGAATCTAGACACTACATCGCGTTCCTGTTGGCCACCATCTCAGTTTGCACCGTAATAAACAGTAATATCAGTCATTTTTTGATTGTTGAATACAGGTCCTTTGTATGGTTCGGATGATGTGTTTCCTCCCATCTATAATTTGCTATAAATGCCAGGGAATAAAACCTCTCAGCCAGAAAACCATCAGCGTCTCGGTCATAACTTTGAAGGGGAGATTCCAAGAGTTTGCATAAAATAGAAAGCTACTTTTAACAATTGGAAGTGCATAAGAATTGAAGCCCAATTGTTCCCACACTCACTCATAACATACAGTGAAAAGTGCTTTTACTCCAAGTGAATTGGTGAGTTGTGTGCAAAGCATAACTATGTCAGAGTTTAATGTTTATTTGAATAATCCTGATACAATAGCAGATTATGAGGTAACATTAGAGAATCGCGAAGAAAGTGTTTTGGAAGCTGTTCGCAAGATTGTCCCTCAATGGAAAGAAAGTAAAGTTTCGGATGTCCGCGTGCAGCAACTTTCAGGTGGAATAACGAACACAATGTATCTTTTACATTGGACAGAAGAGCATCAAATACATCGAATAATTGTTCGTCTTTTTGGAACAGGTACAGAATTACTAATCAATCGCAATAGTGAGAACATACTCTTTGCTGCTTTATCAGAACTCAATATGGGTTGCCCAATCTTTCATGGCTTATTTAAAAATGGTCGTATTGAAGGATATCTTCCTGCTCGTTCAATAAATGCAGATGAAATGAGGCAACCATTTATTTATAAACGTGTTGCTGCTGCAACAGGTCGATTTCATTCACGTGGTAGTACGTTAGATGATAAAAAAGTCTCTCGTAAAAATCGTATGCATGGTCCTGATGGGCAGTTTAGACAATATATTGAACTTGTAGAAGCTGTAAAATTTCCCATTGATAGCAAAGAAGCATCGTCATTGCCTGGGTTAGAACTGGAATATATGAAAACAGAAGTTGAATGGTTCGCATCATGGTTAGAAAAGGAAGCTCAGGCCTCACGTGCAGTGACACTAACATTGCCACTAATCGAAAATGAAAAGCAAAATGTCTTTATACCCGCAGAAATGCTTACAAATTACGACAATCATCGTAATATAGCGCGATATCTTGGTTTTCAAGAGGTATTGTGTCATTATGATATACTTTGTGGTAATATTTTACTTGATTTGACTTTGGATGATCAACTTAAGTCAGGTAAAGATGATGATGGTACAGATGGAATTACACTTATAGATTATGAATATTCTGCATTTACGCATCGTGCATTCGACATAGGGAATTTTTTTTGTGAATTTGCAGGGTTTGAACTGTCTATTGAATCATCATATCCAGGATCTGACATTCGCCGGTCTGTAATTACTGCATATTTTGATGCTTGTGCAAAAGAATTTGAAAGCCGTGATATTGATACTGAAAAAGATACTGAAGGACGTATTTGGCTTTATTGGCAAGGTTTACGCACATCAAATACTGCTGAGGCCAAAATAGCTGCAGAACATCTCGTGTGTGAATTCGAAACAATAGCGAATCAACTTACCTTATGTGCACATACGTTATGGTACCTTTGGGGAATTGTACAAGCAGATATATCCACTGTTGATTTCGATTATATGGAATATTCCAAAATACGTCTCGATGGTTATAAATATCATAAGTCTGTATTCCATTCAGTGTAGCTGAGGGTGTTCTAAGCATATTATTAATGTTGTCTTTTATACCTAAATATGTTCTTTAAAATAATAATAGGCTACCTAACTTTTGATCTTTCCTACTTAATCCAAAGTACTTTTTGATTGTAATGTGGCAAAATTTGCGAAAACACTCTTCAAATGAATATAACCATTATATGCATCTTCACTTCCCATCATTTCACGAATGCTGTGCATACTAAACTGAGGAGTTCCTACATCTATTGTCATTATACCCGACAGTGTACTAATAATAGGTCCGATTGTGGATCCACAACCTGAGTTAGAAGGTACACTAAATTCTTGAACTGGACAATTAACCATCTGTGCAAGACGTCTAAATATAGTGGCACTAACACTATTTGTAGCATATCTCATATTTGCATTTGTTTTGATAACTAAACCTTGATTAATTCTCGGTGCCATAGTGTTGTCGTGTTTTGATTGGTAATTAGGGTGCTTAGCATGAGCCATATCAATACTCACTACATATGATTTCTTTAAAGTTTGCATTAATGTACTTGTTTTTTCATCAGCTAACTTTGCAATGCATAATTTAATAGTATCCATAAAAAGACCTGAGCCCGCACCACATGAAGATTGAGATCCAACTTCTTCATGATCGAAGAACATGGCCATGTGAATGCCTCTTTGTAATTTCTGTGTGGCAGGATCGGAGTTGCAATCAATGATCGCACGTAGTGATTGATAGCAAGAACATAAATTATCGAGACGCCCGGAAAAAAGTAATTCACCACCAGCGCCACCAATAGCAGATGCTTGTGTATCGATAAGTTGTAACTCCATATCTTCAATCATATCTACTCCGATATCTAATTGGTCTGCCATCATACGCAATAAAACAGGATGTAAACGTGAAGATACTTCCTTCTCTGCTTCAGTAGGCTCTAACCCCACAATTTCAGGATCCATAGAAATAATAGCCTTACAATGTTCTTGAAGATTTGGTGCAAAGGATGAACGTTCATCTCCTGATGTAAGATGAATAGCTAAATTTGGAATACGAGCAATAGGTTCATCAATGCGAACAAGTTTAGTAGTAACACCACCATTTTTGTCCTTGATAACACAACGTCCAGCAATACCTAAATCACGATCAAACCATGTGTGCCATAATCCTCCACCATAAGGCATAGTATTTACCATGAGAGAACCATCTTTTACGAGGCATGTTACAGGTTTCACTTTAAAGCAAGGTGAGTCAGAATGAGCACCAACCACAGTTACACCATCTCCAGCAGTATAAGACCCACCAACAGTAAATGCAAAAATGCAGGTACCATTACGGGTAAAGAAATATTTGCCCATTTTCTGCAAAGTCCACTCTTCTCCATCATATAGTCTTTCAAAGCCTGCATCAAGAAGACGGGTAATGCATGCCTCTATAGCATGCCAAGCTGTACAAGCTTCATTTAAAAAAGTAATGAAATCATCAGCGAATTCACGACCTTCTACACTGTTACCTTGAGTCTAATAAGAAATTATGTGATGATTGTAAAAAATATAATATATGATAGATTATTACATAATTCAAACAAAGGTTAGTTAAATAAGTTAATCACCTTTCCAAACATTTTTTTTATAAATACTAACGGCGCATATACGTACAATGCTAAGAGAGGAAAAGGAATGGAGTATCATATCCACGCATCATAGTCATATGGGTCAAATACTTCATATATTATAAAAATCCAGTGGGTACACTTACCTTAGTTTTTTTGTTTGATGCCATTGCTATTCACAATCAATCTATTGAATTATGGTTAAGGGAATATAATGTTCGAGGAAAAAGACTTGAAATTTGGATTACGACAGCAACCACCAATTGAATTGTCAAATGCACTTTACTCTTGGTGCAGGGAAATAACGAAATAAATTGAAAGTATTATTACAAAGATACCATTTGCTTTTGTGATTGCTGACGTCTTAGAAGTGTATAGTCCCCAGTAAGTCTTGAATAATAGGTTAGAAGGTCAGATATGTTTGGCAAAAGCAAAGCGTCAAAGACCGGGGCTTGGGCTAATGGTAGAGCTAAAAGTAAGACAAATGAACGCAATAATGCAAGTAATCCACTGTTGAAGAGTTCTCTCGAATACGAGGAATTTCTTCAAGCAAGACTTTACCCTCGAGTAACAGGGTCAAGTCACTCTATACGAAGACCACAGCATCAGGTTGCAGCGGAAGAAGCGCTACCACCAGCATATGAAGATTCATCACATAACATTATGATTTCAGGTCGAGCTCAAACAAATACTCGGATACGAACTGCACCTCCTCGACCTGCTTGGGTGCGTTCTAAAGCCGACACAAGAAACACAAAAGAGGAAAAAGAGGATTGGCGGCGGAGTGAAATGGAAATGAAAGGTGAGCATAGTCCTAATTCATTGCGATCTAAGCAAACGCATTTACAAGGAGAAGGCGACGAAGAGCCCGTTCTTCGACATAGTTGGCGTAGGCATGTGACTCCTGATCGAGTTCATGAATCACAAGCCAATTTGAATTTGACGACTGTACCGCGCAATCCTTCTGACGTCGCCGCCTTAATGGCAGCTGCTCATGAATCAATGGAAATGTCAAGACAGCGTGAAGAAATCATTAATGGTCTTCTTCGTGAGGGAAGTCGAGGTGAGCGGGAACGCGTGTGCGAACAAGAACAACAAAAGCAAGTATCTATATCCGGTGATGAAGAAGAACCATTCCGTATCATGAAAGTTCGCAATCATGTCTTATCACGGACATGGAATCAGTTTCGTAAAGCAACGCAAGCTTCTAGAAAGAGAGAAATTCAGCATGCTGACCAGATTCAGCTAAATTGTCGACAGGCTTTGCAGAGAAGATATTTACAGAATTGGCGTGCAACAACTCGTGCAAATTTTGCAGAAAACCATTTGAAATCAAGGCGGATGAAAGACGCACTAGGAAGATGGAGTAAAGCACTAGAAATGAAGCACCGAAACTCCGAACAATTATTTGCTGCTGAAGCGATTTATCGAGAAACACATCAAACCCAAGTTCTTTCTTCCTTGCGTACTCTTACTGATGATAAACGGGATCAAGAGATTGCCGCTGAGCGCGAGCGAACATCCGAAGCAGTTGCTGTAGCAGTTCATCGACGTCAGCTTTTACGATCAGCTTTTTCTGGATTTCAATCATCTATTCGTGTTGATGCAGGCCAAAGAGAGCTTGATGAAGAATCATCGAGAAGACGTATGCGTATTGCAGCTTTAGTGAGTACTTTAGGCAACAAATCCCAAGGGCTAAGTTATGAAGCAGAAGAAAAAGCTTCTAAAAGTGAAAAGCAGAAGAGGAATGAACAGAAATCACCAAGCACACGCGTATCAAGAGGCACTAACCGCCTAACAGTGTCTCCTCGCAGGCTACAGGCGAAGGGTCGCGATGATCGACCTCAAATATCCCCAAGAGGATTAGTTCTTCCGCTTGGTGTATCAACTAACGCCGAAAGCAAAGAAGATCAATTTGAGTATGCACCAAAAGAAGACACTAAGCACATCCCTAGGCGAGATAACAGGGTTTCTCAGGACGCAAAAAGAACGCCTTCTACAGGTTCGAAATACTTGGCAAAATCTGAACCGACCTCTGCTAATTTGCGCAATAGGAAATTAGAAAGCAAAGAATCTTTTAATAGTCATCAACAGAAGACTACTTCAGGACCTCGCAAAACAGCGGAAAACACACTTCTCTCACAGGATGATATTGATCGTCGAGCTCAAGAGCGGCGTCAACGACAAGCAGAACTAAGTGCTGGAGTTCGGAATCGTTTAGCAAAGACTCGCCAAGCGGAAGAGCATCGAGCTCAAGAAGAGAAGAATATGGAAGACCAACGCTTTGAGTTGCAACAGGATGAATATCGACGAAATATGCTTACAAATAAGAACACAATCGATGAGCGCGCACGTCAAGAAGCAGAACTGCGACGAAAGTTGAAACTTGCTTTAGAACATCGAAGTAAATCACTTATAATACGATGGGGGTTTGGTCCCTGGCAACGGCTTATGGTTGAGGATAGGCTGAAGTGGGCACGAGCAATGAATTATTATGACGATTCACTTTTGCAACAATCATGGATTGCCTTGTATGGATATTGTATGTCTGTCAGAACTGAACGTGCACGACGTGAGTATCGTCAAAGCAGTATGGCAGTTGTACATTATCGTCGTGGTCTTATCCAAGAAATGTGGCAACGATGGAAATTAAACAAACGTCTTATTCGTGCAAAAGCAAAAGCTGTAACAGGGCATTTCTCGCGCTTTACAGTGAACAGACGTGCATTTGGGGCATGGAGGGTAGCTTTGGAACGTCAGAGGCGATGGGAGGTGCAAAGAACTCGTGATGTATTACCACTTGGACAGCGCGCAGTGAAACGGTATTTTTGGGGTCGATGGCTTATGTACTATCGGGAAGCTCTTGTAGAACGAGAAATATCGAGTAGATCAAATTTGACTTGGCAAAAAGTTCAAAGTTGGCTTGATTAGGTGTATTTACTATATAAACTATTTATTAGCATTAGCTTTTCGTCTCGCTAGAGCTGCTGCTAATTCATTACCTGCTCCACCAGATACTTCCCTTGTTTCAATGGGCCTCGATTTCGGCTTTCTTTTTTCCACCTGTAATTGATCATTCTCAGCTGCTTGGACCTCGGCAAATTTTCGGGCTTCCCGCTCAGCAGCCTTCTTCGCTTTTTTCTCTGCTAAGCGGGCTTGTCGCTCTTGTTCACGTTGAGCCTCTCTCACTGCATTACGTGCTTGCCTTTCTTGATCTAAGATACGACGTTTTTCTTCTTTGCGCTTCCGTCTTGCAGCAGCACGTTTCTGACGCTCTACTACTAACTCCTGAGATAATCCGGGAGTCGAACTAATAGCGAAAATTCCGCGCTTATCTCGCTCAATATTTACATCAAGTGATTGAAGAATTGGTTTATTTATAACAAGCTTTGAGTTTCGAGGTATATCAGTAAAAATAATTTCAGAAGCAAGGATTCTAGGTTGTAATTGTTTTCCAGCACTACTGAAAAATCCATGGGCACTTCCACCATTATCACCTGTTGATCCTGCTGTCAGATTTATACGATCACTAAATGTGGTCGGAATATCACCACCACACCCACGAGACTGCCACTCTTTGTTTAATAATCCTACAAGTTCCGTTCTCCGTGGACATGCAAGTAAAATATCTTCACAGAGATCAGTGCTTTCTAAACCAATATAAGCATTCGCAACACGTTGGGAATGATAATAGCCTCTATCGGGAAGTGCTTGAGTATAAAGGGTTGATGCATCAGTGTAGCAACGTCCACTAAGACGACAATGATGTCTACGAGTGAAAAGACTGAATACTGTACCAGAAGCTGCGCAAATATTAGCTAATGCATCTGAATCCTGAATAAAATGATCTATTTGAGGAGTTTTCAATTGTTTTTCAATACGAACAAAAATAGCTAAACAAGGATCAGCCTTTCGACTGAGTCCTATACCAGTCAGACATCCTTCACCCTTGGATTTATCAATTTTAATTCTTCGACGCAAAACGAGATTAGGTAATTGTGATGCGATTGTAGTATCCTTCGGGAAATGTCTATCAAAGTAACCTGGTGTGCAAATATCAATAAGATATAACGCAGAATCTGTGAGAACAAGCAATTTTTTTTCAATAGCACATCCATCACATACTTGGTTAGACTTTGAAGATGAAGAAGAGGCGACTATTTGACCACAGTCAACATCAGCGAAAACGACATTTTCTTGAGTACTATAGTGATCAATTATTCTAAACATACCCTCTCGTATTGTTTCAGCACGATTTCCTAATGAATCAAGATAGTCCCCTGCATATGGGCGGAATATACTATCACGGCGTCTACTTTTCGTTTCTTTAGAATACCACTTCGCCATGACATTCTGCATAATGATGAATTCTTTACTGCTTTTATATGACCTCCAAGCACGTTGAATGACTGCAACAAAATTACCCAATTGCACCTCTCTTAATCGTTCTATATTAAAGTAACTTTCAGGCTGTCGAATAAATACTTTACTTTTTCCAAGTTGAGCCTCTTCTTTATTGAAGCCAGGAAGATTCTTTGCAATAGCAGAGAGAATTTTCTTACATCCATCTTTATCAGAGCCACGCCACTCAGGGTATGTTGCACCACTCAAGATGCTGAATCGATTGAGAAATCGATGGTATTCAGCACGGTATGCAAAGCCAGCACGTCTCACCTTGATATTTTCTAAAAGACCGAGATATTGAGCTTGGTGCTGAACACGTTTACTATCCACTTTTAAAGCTTTCTTTTGATCATTGCTTTTCACGCAACGAACATAATGTGGCTGACACCCCATAAGTGCATTGACAAGATCGGTACATTGTGATCTTATTTTAGAAGAAGCAGTACTTACAGCAGCTCTTTTACCCTGACCAACCTCTGGTAATGCAGGAAATAGACGTTGTACTAATTTATCAGGACTGGCATGAATTGCATTGTAAAGGTCAGGTAGCAAAGAATCTTTATTAGATTCTACGAATGCTCCTCTACAAGTATAAGTAACATCACCTGCATAATGCCTTATAGTAAATGCCCCACTGATATTTTTAAAATGTTTATGTCTTCCATGCACTTGAGTAGCTGTTTCTAAAAATTTACGATCAACGGCTGGGGCATCTTGTGATCCATGTAAAGTTTTTACAGTGTCATCTAATATACGAAAAACGCCTGCTGGGCGAGCGGAATCTAATAGTTCACAGACAACTTTATTATTAAAGAATGGTATAGCCTTCCATGCGATACCCTCCTGTTCATATTCATCTTGTTCAGCTCTTAAAGTCAGTTCAATAAAAATTTGTTGAAGTTTTTCATTGACGTAATTAATGCATAGTTGTTCAAAGCCATTACTTTCGAAAATTTCAAAACCATAAATATCCAGTACACCTATACTAACCATTTCATCATCAGAAATATCTGATGTTTCATTTGCTGTAACAGCTAATGCAACATTTATGCGCTCGACAATAAGATCAAAAAGCTTTTCATACAATGCTTTTGCGATTGCATCACGACGAGACGCAGCTTGGACAGGGTTTTGGGGAACTTGATAAACTTCTGTTTTACCTTGAGCACCAGCAGTTTGCATTTCACGAAAAATTAATACATGAGCTATTGTTGCTTCGTCAACTTGACACAGTTCACAGAAACTTCGTAAAGAGTCTTTGTTCACAATTTTACTACCTTCCGTATCACCAATTTCTTTTGATTGAAATTCTACATTCCCTAAATGTAATACGGCTGCAACTAATGACAAAATTGATTGTATTTGCTTATTACTTATACCAACATTGCGCATAGCTTCCACAGTAACCTTGAATTCACTGCTATCATTCATTCCATCGACTGTTGAACATCCACTACATGCTAAATATGGATGTGACTCCGCATGTGTTGATATTTTTAATTTACCACAAAAATCACTATTTAATAATTGGTAAAATATATGAAAATTACGTTCACCTTTACCAGGTCTAACAATACGTGACTTTTCAAGTAAATAATTAGTAACACGACCACCTTGTGGCACACCAAATCTATTAAATTTTAATTCAAAATATTTACCGAAACGACTACTATTGTTATTACGCAATGTTTTTGCATTGCCAAATGCTTCTAAAACTGGATTAGATTCTAAAAAGACTCGTTTGAGTTTTTCAACACCACCACCACCTCCACAAACAGCAGCAATATAAGTCTGAATTTGTTTCGATGCTTCAGTTTTACCAGCACCAGATTCGCCACTTATAATAATACACTGTGAATCTTCTTCTGTTACTAATGTACGATATGCTGCTTCTGCTGTAGCGAATACATGAGGCGCAACATCAACACGTTGTTGATGCACATATTTCCCAACCCATTCTTCATTATAAATATCTAGCCATTTATAAGGATTACATGCAACGAGTACATGTCCAATATTTGTATACAACTCAGAGGCACTTAATCGTGTTGTCAAATTTTCAACAATACCATTTTCCGTGCAATTAGTCAAGAGAACCATATCCTCGCAACCAACCTGTATTCGGGTCTCTACATGCTTCTTAACTGCTGAAACTTTACGCCTTGACATAATAACGAACAGTTATATATAGTTGACGAAAAGGAGGAAAATAGTTTACAGAATAAACCTATGGTGGGTCTTCTCAATTTTGGTGTTGTACCACCGCCGGGTACAAACGAGTCATGAAGAGAGCTGCCCTGTAAAAGTATCTATTCCTGTTTTTGGGGCTAAGTGCATTAAATATGAACCTTTCCTACCTACTAGTGGTATACTTTTGTATGTTTATAGTTGTAAATGGATCTAAAAATGTAAACAATATTGACGAAAAACGGGAGTTGGTGGAAGAGCCAGAAATAAAGATACCGGGCCTACCATATGCCGGCTTACTTCATAAACCAAACCAACTTCCAGAGGTACCGTATGACTCAAAACATCCA
>JACKZZ010006015.1_pt1 | contig 11547 bp, 5 predicted proteins | sample 8027871 | NCBI WGS metagenome assembly JACKZZ01 (sample SAMN15724774, study PRJNA655200) | protist metagenome | isolation source: fluorescence activated cell sorting (FACS) single amplified genomes of... | place: USA: West Boothbay Harbor, Gulf of Maine | collected 2000-07-19
TTATGGATGAGATCGCGGCCTATAATGCTGAGGCGGAGGTGAGCGCGAGCACGATCACGAACACGAACACGGCCGTGAAATTGGACTCGGATGCTTTCAATGAGGCTATAAATGCCCCGGAGGCTTCTCTGTGTGATGGTCTGATGGTTTCATATCCGCTAGAAGAAGCGCTGCGTGTGTCGGCGGTTATGAATCGTGTGGGTGAGGGAAAGAGGGAGAGGGAGGATGATGGCTTAGGTAACCTGATCAGCGCTATTGGCAAGCATATTGGTGTGCGATAACGTAAGTCGCTTAACAGTACCCCTAGTTGCCTGTGCTGTGCTGTGCTGTGATGTGGTGGCGATGATGGCGGTGATGGCGCGTTCAGGAGCTGATCGACCGCATTATTGGCTTGTATGCTTGCGTTTGTACCCCTTGTACTTTTAGGCTTGACTTGACTGCTAAGCAAATCAATTTTCGGCGCGGCACGGCACGGTGCGGTGCGGTACGCCACTGTACCACATCACCCCCTGTGTTGTACTATATGCTACAGGCAATATACTATAACGTATAAACCCCACAACCACGACCACAACCACGACCACGCAATAATTAGAAGGATAGAAATACAAATCTTTAGAATACGACAGCACAGCAGAACAGAACAGAACAGGGCAGAGCAGGAGCGTTTGGTGTAGTTTGCTGCTTATATTTTATATGATGTATTTATTATTCTATACATCAAAATAATGTCCAACCTAGCCAGCCCACTGTCATCTATCTGAAAACCAGCGCTATTATTCCTCCTCTGTCAGGCATTCAATCTCCAATCCCTGGGTATCTCCAGCCTCCTTCGCGTCTTCAATCGCCTTCATTACACGCCACTGAGCGACCGAAGTCTTGGTGAATTGAGATGTGGAGTAACCAAAAGTTTCACGAAACGGAGGGACAACTTGGGGCAAAATTAGGGCACCCAAAAACATCACAAAGCACATGCCTAGAGTGGGATTGTGGTCCATTGACCGTTTGAAGCCGGTCCAGCACTCCCGAGTGATACTTTTCGCCCACGCTCTGCCCAAATGTGACATAATTACAACAAGAATATGAGAGGGAAACGGAAATGACCAGTGTGTCGATAAATATATGAATTAAAGTAAAACAAAAAGATTGCTTGCATCGACTTCAAGCGATTTCGATTCACGGAGCTACAATTTCTTGATTATATTTCTGGTATAACGTCATACGATATAACAAGTTTTTGACAAACGTTGCCACTTTGCCAGGTTTTGCGCTGCCAGCAAGCGCTGCTCCTGAGGTGCTCCAGGCTGCTGCTGCTGGTGCAGTTGATTGCGAATTTGCGACCGACCACAAACTGAAACTCTCACAACTCAGATAATTACTGGCTATAGCAGTGTTATACCCTATGGCAGTTTACTTTACAGCAGTGGGTATGCCCAATTTTTCACGACCCGCTGCTGTCAGATTGGCGCACTCATCTGGTCCGAGGCCGCACGACACCCCTTTAATAGCAGGTACACCTGCTGGACCTGGTATGTACAGCACCTCTACGGCTCTACTATCGAAATCCATGGAAATCCACTGGCGCTATAATTGAGATCTAGATGAGTTTTATTTGGCACTAATTGGAGATATAATTGAGGCACAACTGATTTGCCATTTTTTGGGACTGGGGTAGTGAGGCATGCAGTGATAGGCCGCCAAATTCCAATATCCCGGGGTTGTAGAGCCTTGTACATTTTACTTGTGACTGTTTTTTATAGCAAAGTCAACTAATTCGGCATCATGGGTAAAGATAAAGGAAACCGCAACCCTATGGATGCGTATCGTAAAGAGCAACGTGTCAAAGAGTTGAGAAAAATGAAAAAGGCAAAAGAAATTAGGTCCGAAGTGAGTAATTTACTGAAGCATCCTGAGAAGATTGATGATGAAATTCGGAAACTGCAAGCACAGAGTGAAGAGAATCGGCTTGATAAGGGCATTAAAGACAAGATTCGTGAGATGCAGGCAATGAAAGCTGTGGCATTGAAGAAGCAGGCAATGGAAGGCAGACGTGACGGGAGTGGGGTGGGGACGTCTGGTACCAGCGTCAGTAGCATTAGCAGCGGTGGGGGTGGAGTGGAGATGGAGCTTAAGGACGGGCAACGGCCAGAGGACTCGGTGTACTACCACGCTCAGTACAATCCTTCGGGCGCTCCGCCCGCAGGCAAGCCACAAGCCTTCCGGTCCCGTCCTCGGCCCGCCGCACCACAGCCACCACCACCACCACCAAGTGCAGGCGCACATGCTGGTGCACCCAGGGCCGCCTCTGTGATGGCCATGGGTGGTGTCAACGGAATCCCACTGCCACCTCCCCGCCCAATGGGGATGGCGATGGGGATGGCGACGGGCGCCGCCCCACTGCACCCTCCGGGATCAGGCCTTGGGCTTGGGCATATGGCGGGACGTGTGCCAGTGTATGGAATGCCTGGTGTGCCGCCGCCGCCGCCGCCACCGCCATCTTGGCCGGAGCCTCAGCCAATGCAAGGGTATGGACAAGGGCAGGGGCTGTGCAGCGCACCTCCTCTACCTGTCTTTTTGCAGCAAACGCAGCAACCTCCCCCTCCTGCACCTCCACCCCCTCCTACCGAAGCAATGGTGCCACAACCTGCTGTGCAGCCTAAGGAGCCTGCTGCTGCCGCAATTTCGACCCTTCCGGCTCCTGCACCAACACCCGCTCTCGCACCCATCCCCATCCCCATCCCCACGCCCGCCGCGGACATGGTTCTCCCAGTACCAGCGCATTCTGTCACCGTCCCTGCTGCTGCTCCCCCGAAGAAGAATGCGACCAGCCTGTTTGCTGCCTACGGTTCTGACAGTGACAGCGATAGTGATAGTGATAGCGGCAGTGGCAGTGCGGGGCAAGGACAGACTGGTGATGTTTCCACAGCCGTGCCGACACCTTACTCTGCTCCGGCTCCAACTCCAGCTCCAGCTCCGGCACCTGTCCAAAAAGCTGCCGTAAAGATATCGCGCGACTTGGTGATGTTCCGCCCCCGCAAGATCAGCACGACTAGTGCACCTTCTGCATCTGCATCTGTCGGTGCCGCCGCGACTCGTACTACTGTGGCTCCTGTGTCTACCCAATTGCCTGCTGCTTCTGCACCCGCTGGTACTGGTACTGGTACTGGTACTGGTGCTGGTACTGGTACTGGTACTGGTGTGGGCCTCAGCGTTGAAGACCAGTATACTCAATTCATGAACGAGATTGGCTCCCTTGGAGAGTAGGCGCAAGCGGAGCCGGACTCAGTAGCAGCAGCAGCAGCAGTCTGCTCGCCTCTCTGTGCGACACCCTAGCCCTGGTCCGCAAATGGTGGTGTGTTGTTGCTAGGTCATTTTCATTATTATTATCATTTTTGTTCCTACCTTTGACGACAGCAATTGATGATTCAAGACTTGCCTTGCTGTGCCTTGCCCTGCATTGCCTTGCACTGCTGGCTGCACTGTGCCCGAGGAAGTAAAATGTACACAACGTGGTACAGCAGGAAAAAAAAGGAAAAGAATACAAGCAATTTATTTACGATTCGGCATTAACAACATGTACACAAACAATAGAGAGTACCGAGCGCATGTGCACCTATGATAATAGTAGGAGCCGGAACCCAAGACCACCATCACCATCACCATCAGCAGCAGCACGAAGCCTTTAGATCAGCAGTTTGTTACCACAAGCCAAACAGTTCTGTCCAGACAAGTTCTGTCGTTTATGACACGTGCGGCACACAATATAGTTGTAAGGCCCAAGGTTTTGCAAGATAGTTTTCGCGACTGCAATCAAACCACTAGCGGAGTTCGTTTGGCCGTGGGCACTCGCCACTCCTCCCTTAAGAGCCTTCACCACAGCCCGGCTGTCCGCAGCTTTCTCTCTGTCCATTTCTTTCTCCTCTGCGCTGCGGTGATCCTTCTCCCGCCGGCCATAACCACTGCCAGGGGGCTCTCGAGCCACTAGAAGGCCCATATTTTTGATAGCTCCGCCGTCGGCGATGTCCATGATGGTTTCCAAACCAGTGAGGAGAAGCTTCCTAGAGTTGCGATCGTGGCCCTTGATGGCGGTCTGGAAGCATGTTAGTACCGCCTCCAGTACCTTGTCAACCTGCTGCTTAAAGTCTCCCGCGTAGCATCGTGGCACCACACTCAGAACTGCTTCGATACCGTCGCGGTATTCAAACTGAGATTGCGCATCAACACAGTCAGTCAGTAGGTTACGCAGTGACCATAGCCCAGGTAATAGCGACTCTATCGGCTCCTTCAGCCCAGATACCACGCTCAGCAGCGCGTCGACTCCACCAAGCTTGACGATGTGACGCTGAGCCATACGCGGGTTTTTGTATATCTCCTCGCCAATCGTTTCTGCGGCTACTGCTCTTACCAACGGATCATTATCAGACAACAGTTGAACCATACGATCAATCCCAATATCGACTTTCATGCGGGCTAATACTTCAGGGGGTGTCACATCCTCCAAATGCTCAATGATTTGCACTGACAGATTCTGAATATACACTTCGTGGTCATTCTGCAAGCTCACCAGAGCTTCAATACCACCATTATTCAGAATTAATTTGCGATTGTTGTGGTGTACACACAGGTTACAAATGATTTCGAGAGCATATTTCATGGAGTCGCGAGAGTAATACGCTGGAACCAAAAAGGCGATCAGCATTGGGATGCAGGAGCGACTGCCATCAATGTGATTCGCTGGATTATCAGCATCAACACCTGCCGTGTTGAATCCATTGCCCAGGTAGTTGGAGACATAGTCCAAGTACGACAAAGACAGCATCGCCCGTAGACTGCCCTCCACCACTGACGGCTCTTCTCGATTCGCAATATAGGAGATCAGGAGTTCCATGCTGCCAACAATTTCCAAGAATCGAGACCGGTTGCCGTCATTATAGTAGAGCATGTTGGCGATCAGCATGCACGCGTGCACTTTGACCGCCATCCACTCGGACTGCATGAACTTTATGATTTCGATCATGAACCGGCCAGCACGCTCCTGGTTAGGAGGGTGCCACATCAAGTTCGCCAGTGCCCACAGCACATTTGCTTGTGTCGTTGAGTCCTTGTCCTCAAGGGCCAAAAAGAGACTCTCTATCCCTCCTCGGTCGCCTACTTCAACCCGGCAAGCTGTGTTCTGTGACACATTGCCAAGAACCAATGGAGCATGACGTCTCACTTGACGGTTCTTCGATGCACACATCATCACTAGAGTATCGATGACTTTTCCATTGAACATTGTGACCGTCATCGGGCAGTCGAAACGCGAAACATTCGCCAGCATCTCTGCTGCATTTGCTTGGATTTCGTCGTTCTGATCCAAATCCAGGAGATTTTCTGTGAGTGAAGTGGTCAAAAGATGAACCATCACCCCCACACCACCTTCTTGTAGTACGCGCTCACAATTCGCATCGCTGAAGCACGTGATATTGGCAAGTGCAGCGGTCGCAGCTTCCAGGATATCGACCACCAAGGTTCCCTGGCACATGCGCAGCAGCACCGGAACCGCTCCCGAATTCCCAAAGATGGCCTGTGCAGACTCATTCTTGTGGCACAGATTTGCAATTGCAATGCCAGCATGGGTCTTCACCTCCACGTCATCGTTGGTGCACAGTTTCATCAGCACAGACACACAAGTAGGGTCATTGGCCATGTGATAGTGGTTCATCTGCTCGTAGGACGCCACACTCAACGCCAGCGCTGCATTACGGACGATCTCCCAGTCCACCTTGCCGTCGGTCTCGCACAGCACCAGCAGCGCAGGGATCACTCCGTCTTGGATATTCAGCAGCTTCTGGTTCATCACATTGGGCCCTTCTTTACGCCGCGTGGCACGTAACGCCCACTGTCGTCGCTGCTTGATCAGCTGGCGAAGCGACATGTTCGCTTGGTTTGGCAACTCAAACTCTTCTTCCTCTTCGTGGTCATCATCACCATCACCTTCGCCATTACCACCACCATCCGCCTGCTTCTTCTTGTCTTCCTCCTCCAGGTCCACCACCGTCTCTGCTGCCTCCGCCGCTGCTGCTTTGCGGGCCTTCTCTGCCTTCTTGCGCTTGTCAACTATCGATGTATACGAAATAATAGCCGCTTCCTTCTCGGTGCGCTGGAATTCATCCAAGGTGGCCTCGAACTCATCCGTCTCGGCCTCAATTACCTGGCTCTTGTACACTTTCCACTGCATCATCGCATCCCAAATCAAAATGCGGGTCTCCACGTAGCTATCCCAGCCCATACCGGCAAGAGCACGAGCAGCCAACTTACGAATGCTGGGGCGTGGCGATTTGCAACAGGCTGCAAGAATCATCGCAGCTCCATTGTGGTGCAGCTGTTTATTGACAGAGTTGCGCGATCCAGCAAGATTGGCCATTCGCGAGACAAAGAATTCGAAAAGCGCATTTACATCCGTGCAAAGGCGGGTGAAGACGAACAGCTGCTCCCACAGATCCTTTCGCAGCTTGTTCTTGTGCTGGTGATGAGCCAATTCATTTAGTCGATGAGCATCATTAAAATGCAACAACGTGGTGCGGAGCGACTGTATAGCACCCTTCTGCCAGTAGATAATAAACAGCAACGTGCTGGAATGCTGTCTCTCAACCCGTAGCTGGTGTCGAAGTTTGTCTGCAGCAAGCTTCGAAGTGATGACCATTTTGTCGCGATCTTCTTCAACCAACGTCAGTTTAGAGCTGATTTGCTGTAGCGAGGCTTGAAGCGTCGCCACAAAACTCCACAGCACCTTAAGTTTCTCATCGAATGCCACTTGCGCAGCCACTGCTTCCTCGCGCACTTTCTGACACTCACGACTCAACTCAGTCACATTTTTTTCAAGTTTTGCTTGGCCTTCAGAAAATTCAGTTCGTAGAACATCTAAGCGGTCTTTCATCGTGTGCACCACATCCATATTTGAGTTTATCACACAGGTCACCTCCTTCCCGTGAGTGTCCAGGTTCTGGTCAATCTGATCCTTGTACGCGGTAGCGTGTCGCTTCAAATCCAAGTTCTTTGTGTCTAAGTAATGCTCTCGTCTGTCCAGACGGACAATCTGGTTATTTAGCCAAAGTACAACATCCGAATACAGTGCTTGGGAGCGCTCATAGTCAGAATTCTCAATCCAGGAATCGCGCAGGGGAGCACATTCACAGTTCCATTTTGTGCTCATCACTTCCAGAACTGATTTCTGTACTTGTCCAGCAGTCTTTCCTAACCCTTCGGAAAGATTCACCTTTTCCATGATCACGTCAACAGTGCGTTGACAAGATAAGATATCAGGAGTGTCAAAAACACGATTCGGAACGTACACTTCGCCAATATTGTCGATAGTACCCTCCTCGCCAGTGTCATCCTTGTCCGCCTCAATAATCTACAACGCAATCAAGACAGCAGTGGATTGGTCAGAAATGCAGTCAATTGGTCTGCCTACAGCAGCAGATTTGATTAAATTTGACTTACCTTGAGTTTCTCCATGTCTTCCATCACATGCAACACTTCATATTTGTGCCGTGCAATGATTTTATTCAGACACTGTCGCTGGTAGGTCACATCGCGCAGAATCCTCACCCGGTTCAGCTCCATTAGGTAAGTTTTGTACTCTTCCTCTTGCATGTTGCGCAGACGCACACCTTCACCCACCAAATTCTCTTTCACTTCGAAAATTTCATAACGAAGTGTGCGAATCGCTTGCTCTGACTGTTCGCGCAGCTCCTCAAATTCTACCATATTATTCGCTCCTTTGGGGTATTCCAGCGCCCGTCGTCGTGCATCCAGCATACGATACAGCTTGTCCTTTAATGCCTTGATGTATCCAATTTGACGCATGCGTTCTAGATACTGTTTTGCACGTATAATTTGGAATCTGCGCTTGGACTCACTATGCAGCGCCCACAGACCCTCCGAGGAATCATAATCGGCCTCCAAGGCGTTGATACCCTGCATCATGCGATCGCAGCGACCGTTGAAACACTCTAATTTCAGGTTGATCTTACGACTATCCTTCTTAGTCTTCTCGTACTCCTGGACTCTCTTGCGCTCCGCAGTATCCCTTTTGGCAACGTCCTCTTGATACTGTTCACCCATCTTCTCTCTCATTATGTTCTCCTGCAAACGCTTGTTATCCAACACGGAGTCCCGATTTTTAGCAGCATCTGTCAGCTTATTCAGCTGGGAGGTCGACGGGTAGAAATCCTCGAAAGGCCAGACTGCGCTGCCGTCCAAAACACCGTTTTCAACCTGTTCCATAATAGATTTGAAGACTTTGCTAGGTAATGCTTTCTTCTTCTTACCCTTGGAATCCACTGCATTCGAAGGAGGTGGAAACTTTGGTGTGTAGGCAATGTCAGGAAGTTCTGGGAACTCAGGCTCCTTTGGGAGAGGTAGGGAGACACGGTCCACAGCAAGCTTCTCTGAGATGCGAATCAATTCTGTACGCATCGAAGCTCCAGACTCATAAAAATAATTGTACTTCGCCTTGCCACTTCGAAGTGCCTCCTTTGCTTCTTCTCTCTTCTCATCCGCCTTAACATCAACTTCGTTGTAAATAGTCATAATCTCAGCCAGTGCGATGTTGATGTAGCGCAAATGGAAACGTGATTTCTGATCCAGAAAATATTTCATTTTGCGGAAATTAGGTAGAGTCTACAATAAAGAGGAGAAAAACAAACAAACAAACAAACAAGGTTAGAGCAGATCCAAACCAATGTACAGCACGATAGTACTGCAAGGCAAGGCAAGGCAAGGCAAGGCAAGGCAAGGCAAGGCAAGGCAAGGCAGATCACGACAGTTGCTGCTATCCTATCAACTTACCTTGACGACATGCTTGAGCGGAGTCTTGAATGTGATCTGCTTCACTTCTTCCACAGACAAATTGCCCATGAACAAATCGTGAAAACATTGACTCTTGGAGTCATTCACACCCTTTGCGCTACTGAATTTGTCACGAACGACATCACCGGCATTGTTATGGCCATGAGCAGGATTGTAGTCTCCTCTGAATTCATTCATTAGCTGCACGAAATCCATTTGCTGTCCTTGCATCGGGTCGCTGGTGGGAATAAGTGGAGGGCGGGTATTGTTGCCCGTGTACGGCGTGTGTGGTGTAAGACCAGCGCTCGCAACAACATACTCAACTTCCTCGCCGTCATCGCCACCACCACCACCTGCGTTAGGCTTGCCCAGGTGGATGCCCCGGCGGTGCACTAATGGGGCTGCTGTCTGTTTGAACTTGCCTTCTGGCGTGGTCGTAAACTCACGCACTACTGGAGCCTTCCCAACAGGAGCGTGTTTGAGCGCCTTCAGCTTGGCTGCGCTATCATTGTCATCGTCACCACCATCGCTGCTGCTACTCTTCGCGCTCTTCTCAGACTTCTCAGACTTTCCAGATTTCCCAGACTTTCCAGATTTCCCAGATTTCCCAGACTTACTCTTGTCGGAGCTCGTAGCGCTATGTCCATCTTCCATGGCTGCGGTGCGAGCAATCATCTCACTGGGCGCCAGGATCTTGGTTTCATAAGGCTGCCCGGACTGAGAATTGGCCAAATTATTGGGATCAAACGTACCAATAGTGTGGGAATCGTTCTCGCCACCAGGACCGTCGAAACCGTCGGCCTGGAACTGGAACTGGATGTGTCCAGTTTTATAGATGGCATGATTCACCTTTCTCCCACCGGCAGGTGCAGTAGCAGGAGCCGTCGGTGGAGGACTCGCACCAAAGTTTCCAGGATTTTCAGCTCGCAGAGCAGGGTCGTTGTACGGATCATCACTGCAGTTCTCAAGCATTGCGCCAGTGTATGCATCCCCAAGGGCCTCATCTTGAAACTGATGTCTCAACACTTCCATGACCAACTGCCGATATTTCCAATTAGCATGGGATGCCACAATACGCTCGTTCACAGCGTCCACCTGAGGCGGATGTGGATGCAGGTTGGGGGCAAGAGAGGACAGCTTCTGATCGATTGTTTCTTCTGCAAATTTCCTGTCCTGGTGCTTGATCTCAGTCTTATCTCTGTCCTTCGCATTCTTCTTCTGCAACAAATTAGCTTCCGCAATTAAACGACAAGAGTGCAGCGGCTGCAGACCCAAAGTGTCAAAAGTATCATGTCGGATTTGGAAAGGAAGAGCTGAGATCGAATTCTTAGAGTTCAACCCAACCGTGTTGGCAGAGGTAATAATACCATCGACACGCTGCTTGTTGATCGTAAGGAAGAATGAAGCAGATAGCCAGGTATCGTCGGTGTGTAGAGAGTGCATGTCATCACCTGGGGCACTTGGGTTACCAGGAGTCATGTAGCTATAGCGCAGGTTGTGATCATCAGGGCACAGATCCATCCGCAGGTTGGTAAATCCGCTGTAAAGACACAAACATGCGAGATTGTCGCTTGTATCCATGATGTCGTCTGCAGTGTAAACAATCTGGGAAGTCATCGACGTCAGCGACACATCACCCACACTGGCTCTGCGGTGAAAAATATCTGCGGAGCCGTCATCCCCCACATCATCGGAGAATTCAGATTCCTCCCCAGAGTAGTCACCGCCGTCATGATCGACATACATGATATTCGTCCCACCATCACCGCCAGCCACCTGCGGCATCTGTCCGTCACCATCACCATCACCATCACCATCACCATCACCATCACCTTCCCCGGCCCCGCTGCCACTGGCATCGCCATGAATGGTTCCTTTCTGCATCATAGTCTCTCTGTGCGGGTACTTCTTTTTGAATTGCTCGTCGGACGTGTTGCCAACTTGCCGAGTGGGCGGGCGATTGACCCACGGATTGTCCGGCGTTGCAGGTGTTTTTGCCCTTCGAGGGGGACCCGCGCTAATAGGACGCTTCCCTATTGGGAAACCCGGCGTGGCAGTGGCAGGGCGACTGACAGCATCCGCAACGCCCAGGTTAAGATCTCCGGCAACTGGCAAAGGTAGCACCAGTTCTGTCGGGTTCTTCAGTGGAACATACCGGCTTTCACTGATGGCTATAGCATTGTCAACAATAGAATTCACATCCATCGTAGCAACGCCGTAAGTGATGGCAGATTTGATGGAAGTCTCATCGCCATTGGTTTCCAGATCATACTGTGCCTCGACCTCTTCCTCGTCAATCTCAGAGAATTCAACCTCACTGGGAATACTGCTTACGTCGCTTTCCGCCTCTTCCTCTTGCTCCAGATCTCCTTCCAACGGTGCATAGTATGGGTTACCGTCATCATCGTAGAGCATTTCGCGGCGAGAAGCGTCATCTCCGCCCTCCTCACCACCCTCACCCTCACCACCCTCACCCTGGCCCTTTTTCTTCGCAGGTGAGTCAGGTGAGTCACCCAGAGAACTGACGTCATCATCAACGGCAGCAGCAGCAGCAGGGTCCGACGGATCTACATTCACAGCGTCGACCCCGCCCTCTTCCAGCTTCTTAAGGTCCTTTTCAAGAGCTGCTTCAAATTCATTCGGCTCATCACCTGCAGCAGCGCCTGCATCACCACCCGCACCTGCATCAGCACCCGCATCAGCAGGTTTATC
>JACKZZ010008926.1_pt1 | contig 11540 bp, 10 predicted proteins | sample 8027871 | NCBI WGS metagenome assembly JACKZZ01 (sample SAMN15724774, study PRJNA655200) | protist metagenome | isolation source: fluorescence activated cell sorting (FACS) single amplified genomes of... | place: USA: West Boothbay Harbor, Gulf of Maine | collected 2000-07-19
CAGCAGCTGGCTTATTCGGACGATCTTCTTACGGGCTTTCAAATGGGTTTTTGGACGGTTTGATGCAGTATCGCTGTTCCATAGGCCTTTGCGGTGTGAGTGTACGCTGGCCAAATGTGACTGACATAGGCATGGCCGCGGCTGGTGGTGTAGACATGGCTGGCACCAGCGTCAATCCTGATTTTGTGGACTATGTTTTACGCAAGATAGTATTTTTTGCTTGTCGAGATAGTGCAGTGGTGACGTTAATACCTAATGGATTTTTCGAGTGGATGTCAATGAAAATCAAACGTCAATTCATAGATGTGGCTATACCAAGTATTGCAACTGTTGTTTACCAGTCTAACGCCGAAAAGAGTGATGCTGCAGGTGTAACCATCACTGTATCTGAGGTACAAGAAAAAGTTCGTTCTGTCATAGTTCCGTTGTTAGAGTCCTCAGATGTATCTGGTGATACACAGTTAATGGATCATGGCTTGGATTCTCTTGGCGTTACAGAATTGTCGACTCAACTGGCTGGGGCATTTGCAATCCGCCTCCCTCCGACTTTAGTGTTTAATTATCCCACAATTGATGCTATCACAACTTACATTTTAGAATTATTGGGACTGTCGGGACAAGATGAGGGGGAAGAGGTAGTCAGTGATGAGAATAGGTTTACAGAATTTGAGCTTTTATCTGTTGGTTTGAAAGTGTCAGCTTGTGGTCGTCAAAAGCATTTAGATGGTGATATATGGTGTGATAATCCTTGGTTTTCTGTGTTACTGACCCCTGATACCCCGCGGTAATATTGACATTATCATGTGATATATTCTTGTAATGTATGTTGTATGGTTTCTATCAGATGTCGTGTTGTCATATGCCCGGGCCAAGCACAAATGCCATCCGATTGGATCCCGTTTTGTAAAGTGTTGAACACTTTTGGTTTGGACGTCTTAATACAGAGACTACCAGGTAATATATATATGGACATCTTATTTATTTATATTCGCTGTAATAGTTAACTGTTCTTTAACAGGTCAATTTGAACGGTCTGACGAACACCCATATGAAGATTTTAATGATATCGTTAGAGGTACCTGCGAGGTAAATATGAGATAAATAGTTATTTATGCTTTCGTTTATCCAACGAAGTAACTGACTGGATTTAAATGAATCATTTTATGCCTTGTTTTGTATTGTTTTACATAGGCATTACATAGTACTGGATTCTTGAACGATGGTGTTCCTCTTGCATTCCTTGGGTACTCATTCGGCACTTGCTTCGCCTACGACTGTTCCAAGTATTTGAAATTAGTTCAAAACTATCAAGTTATTCAGATCATATCTATTGCTGGGCTTACATTAGAAGCTCATCATGCATTCAAACGATTTGATGATGGAAGCTTTGACAGTCTCAAAAGAACAGTATTACAATTATTAACCGAAAATTTTGGAAGAGCACCCTTAGGCTTCACTCAATTTCTTGAAAAACAATCAAACGATGCTATTGACGAGATCATGCATGTGTTCCACAGGGGATTTCTGTATTCACACACATGGGTATCTAATTTTGACCAGGACCATTATCATAATGGAGACCGTAATGGTAATTGTGTGTCGAAACCTCTAGATTGCGATTTCTTGTGGATTGTTGGATCGGATGATCCCACAACTAAAGATGATGGATGGCAGCAAGCCATATGCTGTCATAACCAGTATCAAAAACTTGTATTTCCAGGTATTGTCATTATTATGATTATTATTATCATTATTAGTTATTATTATTATTATTATTATTATTATTACTATTATTGATTATTACTACTATTATTATTGATTATTATTATTGATTATTATCATCATTATTACTATTATTATTATTATTATTGGTTACTACTACTATTATTATTGATTATCATTATTGATTATCATTATTGATTATTATCATCATTATTACTATTACTATTACTATTAGTATTACTATTATTACTATTATACTCATAATTAATTATTTCTATATTCGTAATTCTACTAAATATCATTGTCATCTGTTCTTAATTTGTGTCATTACATTATAGGGGATCATTTTTTTTGGTTAGAATCAAATGAAATTGCTATGCAGCTTGCAAAAGATTGTGGAAGGTGTCTGTTACGAAAACTAGGCATATTTGAGTAAACAGTGGGTAGAATTGACTGACTCACATCGAGATAGACCGACAGCTTTCAACAAACAGCTAGCCTGATAGAGGAAGTATATACATACAGTATTGTAGAATGTAGAGTAGATTAGTATAATGTCATCCTAGAGTATCAACTACGAAGTATTACATATAGTCTAGGTGTCACAACTCACAATAAAACATTTTAAGTTTGTCAAGGGGTACTCATCACTCAATGGCACTTAGCAGTAAAAGTGTAGAATTGTTGTCAGTAGACTAGACAGGGCCACATATCACATACTATTATATGTATCTAATAGCGTAATCGCTGACAAATTCTCGTTATATAATTAAGAAGGCTCTTATATTTCGAGATGACAAAAAAAGGATGAGGGAGTATTCTCGCTACGCTTTTTTCCCATTAAATGATTTCATTAAATAAATCTCCATAAAACCAAATATCAGAAATAATAAACTGTATAATAAACCGTATAATAAAATATAATAAAATAAAGTGAACATATATATAAAAAATTAGGAAACAAGTGAGGGGGGGGAGACCTACAATCATTTCATAGAGCAGGACCTAGAATTATTCCATAAATTTGGTTGATAATGTTGTGGAATGTTATGTGACTTACTTAAACACTACAACAAAAAAGTACAAAAGCATAGCTACCAACAAACTCATGACAAATAGCGAATTTTGTTGTTATTTATTTTAAGTGCATTTCATTTAAAATGCGCTTCAAATTAGGGTTAGGCATGGAGCGGCTAGATATAATAATATATAGATATTATTTAGATACATGGTTTTGATGATGGTGATGATAAAACTCTTTTTGCAGCGTATTATACATGCCAGACTTCCCAATTATTTTATGTAACCAGCAAGTTTTATGTATGACAATGCTGATATATTTGTTTCTGTCGGCTTTTTAGAGACTCCACCTACATAGGAGCAGGTGTCAATTAGAATATGAGTGATTTCAAAGGTACCATTCATCTCGAGCCATATCTCAGCATTCAGTGGACGAGATCATGTTGTCTGCGTGATATATCAACGTGGGATTGCATGTATAGAATGTATTAGTAAACAAGAAACTTCATTCCTTTGTTACCACTCTGTTCTATGATCAAATACACACATGTAATAATTAGTACATACAAGTAGTACTTAAGTATCTATACTTTTCTTGTTGTGAGTAGTACTAGATTTATATCATCTACAACTACCTGTACGTTTTAAAAAAGTTATACAAGTAATAATATTAGGTTGACAGTATTACTGAGTTACCAAACGAATAATAACCTATTGTGGGGTGGACAGCATAGGATATAATAAGTATTCATTGCATCAGTTGTTTCATAGTATTAAGTACATGGTAATTGTTCTTAGAAACATAAGTATAGTTTCAAGCGTCTACTTTGTCTTTGCCGTTGTTTTGTAGTTGTTCTTAAGTTGTCCATATATATATGACATCATACTTACTAAGTATGTTAATTCATGCACTTATTTGTTTTTTAGTTGATATACGGCAAAAAGACCTCACTTAATAATAACAAGTATCTTATTTCGCGTCTGCAACAAATTTGTTTCCACGTCACGTTAAACTGGCAGCAGATGATAAGCAGATGGTTTTTTGATGTGCTAGCACTTGTTCTCTACAGAATTACTGATGTAAGATACTACTGCGTACTATTGTATATTTAATGTTACTGTAGTATTGTTCTTGTACCGACGCACCTACTACTACTTCTATGTCATAAAAGCAATTGTAACAAGTACACAGCTACAACACTATACCATGAACTTGTGATGCATAATACAGACGTTACCATTGTATTGTCGCATGAACAGACAAATCATGATCTATGGTATATCTATCTCCGCACTCATGACAATACACAATTTGAAAGAGAGAAAGGTACATATTCTTTTATCAACATATCCCAATCATTACTTGTTAAACCATTGCCATCTATGAGATCTCTCTGACCAGCAGTAATCTTCTCACGGGGATCTAGTTGAAATCTATACTTAGATGCAGACAAGGACACATCGTCTGTGTTTGCGTCTGCCACTGTTGCTGTGTCTGTTTCCGTGCCTGCTGCGTAAACTGCGTATTGATGTATAGAGGTCCAATCGACATGTATGTTTCTTTTGGGTAAGTAATGTGCACAAGCTCTTCCACCTGCAGAATGAAATTTATGAGGCCAATGAGAAGTACTTTCATTATGAATAAAAGCCAATCGACGACACATTAACACCTCTTTCGATGCCATTGATGTAGGTGTCATGCATACATATGCCACAATACGTAATAGATTGATTTCCTTGTCGAGACCTTTCTCTCCAATTGAGTTCTCTTGACTAGTGGTATCAATGTTAAGTAAACTCTTCTCACTCTGTTTCTGCTTCATAGAATCATTAACTAAAGGTGATGTGGAATAAGGTGTACTAGCACTAGGAGATCCTGAAAGTGCAACCGCCATATCTTCTGAAGTAGTCGCTACAGCTATAGGGGCAGTAGGAAAAGAAGACCCATCAACAATCAATCTAGGGCAGTTGCAATGCTGTACACATCAATATCAAGATTAAGAATTGCATGGTCAAGAGGGAGTGAAATAGATATGATACATACATGTACAGTATATACCATACATATACATACATACATACATACATACATACATACATACATACATACATACATATACACATACATACATATGTATAAACATACATATGATTAGACGGGAAACGGTTAGATAGTTATTTAGTTAATTCGTTAGATAGATTGATAGATAGATAGTTAATTCGTTAGATAGATAGATAGTTAGATAGTTAGATAGTTAGACAGTTAGACAGTTAGACAGATGGATTGTCAGTGAGTTATTTACTTACCACTATACGACTATCCCAAACAATTAGATCCCCCTCTTGACAACACACCAATCTAGCCTCATATGCATGTTTCATACTACTAGTACCACTATCAGGACTATCAGCTGACGGAATAGTTGCTGTGAATACCGGGTCAGCATCAGACACCTTCACGTAATCTCCTTCTAAATAGGCTAATTCATTTCGACCGATATACTCCTCATGGACTTTATGACTACCCGCCAATACACACAACCCACCAGTATGCTCATTAGCAGCATAGTAGGATACAAGACCTTGGACACATACTTTTCCTTGGCCAGCCTTAAAGTACCCATTTTGATCTGTGTGCCACCATCCGCCACGTGTGATCCACTCTGGTTGATCCACTTGTATCCCATTTCTATCTGTATACTTATAAGGACGAAACAAATTGCAACCATCAAAGGAAGTAAGTAAATGAGAAGTGTTCCAAATAGCTGCAAAGGTTTTCTTTACTCCAGGGAGCATACGTGTATGCCACAAGAAATTACTCTGACCCATACCAAACGCATTCATGATGCCATTTTTAGTTGACGCAAGCCATTCGTCATTATTCCAGGTTTCTGGCATCCCCCTTTGCACTGTAGAATCAGGAAATTCATGTATAAAATCCCACAAAAACGAAATTCCTTTCTCCCTGTCTTCTGCATTTGCCACTTCCTTGATCACAGCGTATCCATTTTCATCGAGAAATTGCAGCATCTCATCTTTCTCAGTGTTAATATCAAAACGATAAGATTGTACTGGTTTAACTTTTGCCATTGCGATATATTGATATTCTTTTCTGTTGGAGAAGAAAGTTTCAGATGTTAGGATATATCATGTTGTCACTTTTTCTCTCTTTTTCTTCCTAATAAAACACGACAACAACTCTGGTAGAAGTCAATATCGGAAAAAATGAGGTGAATGCTGATTTAGAAGCCAGAGCTGACAGCAGCAATCTTGCACTTTTGCATTTCTTGAACATGCCCACATGATTGCGATGTCTTTATTATGTGCTTTGTTATGCACTGTGACAGTTGTATACTCATCTTTCCACGTTAATAATTTTGATGCCCATGATTTCCCTACAATCGGCGACAAACTTTGCAAAAAGAGGTGGCAGCGGCAGATTAGTGAGAGGAAGACAAGTTGAAAAATATGATATTCAAGCCCAGAAAGTGCTACCATCGAATGCTTTCAAAATATTGCTTGTGCACGTTGGGAAAACTGCAGGGCAAACAATCGCTGCGATGTTGACAGAAAAACATATTTCCTTTCAGCAGCTGCATGTTCGCGCTTTGGATTCTATAATGATTGACTCTTTGGATACAATAACTATGACTGATTTCTACTTTCTATTTTTCTCATCCACTGATACCTGGCTCAGATGCACACACAAAGAAACTAGAGGTTGTGATTTGATTATTAGATATTGCGCAACAAAAGCCATATAATAATGAATGGCTGTTGTAGTATCTTGTAGAGACATACTAAAATACTTTAACTAATACTTTCAATGAACAACTATTTGAGTTGTTAACCATAGATAGACACATGCATTTCCATAGAGTGAGTGATCGCTTAATGGACAAGTATGTAACTAGTATAGTTATAGTAAGTAGTAAACTCGAGCTAGAATAGATTGATAACTACTAATCTATATTGTCGAATTGACTATTTTCAACTTTTTTTATGGCTCGTCCAATATAACTGCCACTACCGCGGGTGTAGTGCTATAATTACTAACAGAGGTATCGCTCCGTGAAATGATCTATGGTCATTATTTAGGCGTCTAAATCATTTATAGAATTGTGCACGTTAGTATTATATTATTCACTGAGCTGGTTTTGTAGTATGATTATGGAATCTAAGCAGTTTGTACAGATGCCAACACGTTGCGACCTTTTGCACGGTGGAGTACAGATAGATGTCATGTGATACCTCATGTGCTACCATCAATATATGCATTTACTGTTTTTAAATTTAGAAATCATTTAATTTAATCTCGTCCATTAATTTATTATCATCAGTTGGATATTTATATTAATCTTACATTATATCATTACTAGCGAAAAAGCAAAGGATTTGAACACTTTATCCCATCCAGGCACATCGTGTCCTGATCCAGCTAGCAATTTACTTAGTATGTGATTACCACCTTTACCGATGCAAATGATTATTCTATCACACTACTCATGCACCTATACTACCGTCAGACTGCCTCCACTTTTGCTCCTACTAACATTTTGTATTCGACTGTCATCTTCAGTGATACCACTGTTACGATGGGTTTGCTTATCACTCATCTTCTTCTTATCCAACTGAACCAATTTAGTGGCTACAGTGCCTAACCAAGGGTTGTAGTGCAAAGACCGCTGAAATGCTAATTTTGCTTCTTTTTCTTTTTGAACGACAGTTCCTATACACACAAGTATCAATATATCATATATGGTTTAGGATTACTGCAACATCAGTAAAAACTTAACTATATCATACATAGACAGATAATACAGAAAATACATACGTATACATACACATACACACATACATACTTACACACATACATACGTATACACACATATACGTATATATATACAAACATACATACATGTACATACAAACATAGATAATACGCAATACACAGACACTCTCTATTTCTGATCGACTTACGATTAGTTGTTTTCAGTAAAGCTAAGCCCAACATCGCAGAAGCCGCATAGTGCTTCGAATCAAACTTCAACGCCATATTGGCATTACTAATTGCATTAGCATACTCCTCCTTAACGTAACAAATTGCACTGATCTTATTGTACACTTCTGTTTGATCAGGTTGTAAGGCCATAGCATCTTTGAATAACTGTAACGCTTGTTCATTTCGACCTCTTGCTAGTTGAGTAACTCCCTCTCTCATATACCTTTCAAAACACCTATTAGAAGCAACCATCCAACATAGCCACTTAATGTTCTCTATAATATGGGCTGAATGACGATCAGGTGCAGCCTGTAATAATGATAGCAAATCATTATTTCTTAACCAACTACTGCTACTATCAATTGATAATGGTTGTTGTGGTTGTGGTTGTTGTTGTTGTGGTTGTTGTTGTTGTGGTTGTTGAACTTGATATTTCTTGGAATGAGTATTTTCATTCCTTTTAGTACGATAAGGTTGTGTCATCTTGTCCACATTATTTCTATACTTCTCCACCATATCTATTCGAGGATTGTCCCCAATACGTCCACTCAGAAACGAACACTCTAGGTGATTGTATACATCTAATAAAGCGGCTTCTATCAGAGTGAAATGAGTTCGTTGAATTTGTTTCTCCTCATCCTCCACACTTAATACTGGATTGGTGTCTGTATGTACACCTGTTGTCTCTTGATGTGTACATGGCGTAGTCAGTGTCTGATCATACGCAAAACTATACTTTTCTTTACAAATAAACTTTTTTTCCCAAATATTATATTCTTTGAAATATTTCACGGCATCAGGGTTATTCACTACACTAATCTGGTCTTCACTAATGGCTTCTAAATTCTCTTGAGCTACATAGTACATATCTCTAGGAGGTGAGTCAAACACCTGGAGGATGTCATCCGTATCTGCTAAGATCTAACACACAGAGTTTATAGAGAGCAAATAATAAGAATAACGAAAGACCATATTGAAATATAATATTACAAACTCATAACACACTCACTCACTCACTCACTCACTCACTCATTCACTCACAATGGTGGTTTCACTTACTCGGTAGTATGGTTGTTCCGTGCCTATATCACTATACCTCAGCCCTTCCCATTGCGAGGTGTCAACAGAGGGACGTATGTCATACCCAGCACACACACCCCGATAGTGAAACTGTTTATGTCTTAGCACTTGGCCTACAGAGAAATCCACTTTAGGATGTTTGTGATCTGTAGGCAACTTATCCATACAACGACAACGACTACTACTGCTACTATTACTACTACAGGAAGTCTGGGAGGACTCATTAAAGGAAGTAGTGTTGTGTGTTGTGTTTACACTTGAGAGAGAATCATCAGAGAAACACTCTGTAGAAGGAGCTTGGGATAGGAAATAGGAAGCACCACCCACACATTGATATCTATGAATCAATAATTGCTCAACACTCAAGAATAATCGGAAGATATGCTTTAATAGTGCATGTGCTTGCATTTGTAATTTTTGATGTTGTTGTTCAATTTCATTCAGTTGATTCTCACCATTACTCACATCCTTCTCAAATGATAATAATTCAGAATGTAATTCAACTATTCTATTACTACAATTACTACTACTACTACTACTACTAGTAATCCCACTTGTCAGATCACGAGCACATGTCCCTTTTAATAATAAGGATGCTGACAAAGGCAATAGTGTTTGTTTCATTGCCTTCAATGTGAACAAAATATCTTCTAATACGATTTCTCCTCGATCTAACAACTCCTTATCCTCTTCACATGTAACTTCCATTTTAGTTCGAGTATCTTGCATGTTTAGTGTGGATGGTCTCACGACGCCACGTGTTACGAGAATATGACTTAAATTCTCAATAAGATATTCTGAAAAATTCAAAATATTTCGACTAGCTCCGATCGCATTGTGAGCTATACTACTACCTCTACTACTACTACTACTACTACTACCACCTCTACTACTACCACCACTACTACTACTGGGAGACTGAGAAATATTGGACATCGTGTATGCTAAATCCATTGGATATTGGTATTGTAGACTTCTATTGGGGATATACACACCCTGTTTGACGTCATATCTATCGAAATACATTGAGAGGTCATTGTGGTGAATTCTCTGCAAAGTGTCGTCAGAAATCACTTCGAAGTCACTTGCATAAAAATAAGGAGGTAAAGTTGAATGCAGTATCTCTTCATAATCATACCAATCCAATAGTAATGACACAATCTGTCTATTTTTCTCCTTATTGCTTTTAATTGTTTTAATCGTCTTGTTACCAGTACTGCGGTCAATAGTCACAGTACTATCTTCTTGCTGCTGCATTGTCCATGCGAAACAAACGCCCCTGTATCCACCCGTCTTATGACGTACTGCTTGGCCAACACGAATAGTTGCATCCTTTAATACAAGAGCTTGACTTCGATATTCCCGTCCCTTCCTTTCTTCTTCCATAAGTATTCCTATATCATCCAATCGACGCAACAAATCAAAGGCTTCAGTGTGAAAGGCACTTGCTTCCACAGCAGAGGGAAAATCAACAGTGCGAGCTAAATATAACGCCGCAGCTCTTATTTTGTCTGGTGTAGACAATACTGCCCCTTCTGGCAGATACTTTTTAATTACTCCACCATTGCTCTCATCCCGTAACTGCAACAAACAGGGAGCTTTCCTGTCATGTTTATGTCGCCATCTCAAAGTAGACCGCAGGATCGTTTTTGAAAGCTTATTCATCTTAACTATTTGCCCCTTATTCTTGACTTTGCGACAACGACGCACCACAGCCGACAAAAATGCAAATCCTGGAATACTACAGTATATTATGTAATACGTAAACTGAAATACACACCACGAAATCTTGCTATAGTCACGAGTATTATACAAATGGCTGAATCTGATATGAGTTCGCTATATGGACCGACGTCTACTTTAGTTATAGCCTGCGCAGGTGCAGGTGTGTTGGCCTTCCCGTTTGCGATGCACAGAGCTGGGATAATCTTGGGAATTCTTGTTACATTAGCTCTCGGAGGTATCAATTGGTATGCTATGCGAATTATCACTCGTATGTCTGTTCCTATCACCAAAGAATCCCCTCATTTCACTGAGTGCTTACAAAGGGCGAGAGAGATCAATGCAAAAACCACAGAGGATTGTAAACTCGATCACGTATCTACAGATATGGTTCGGACTATAAGCTATATTGACCTAATGTATATTCTTCTGGGTAAAACATATGGGAAGATTGCGAAAACAGCTGTATTCATTGGCACTCTTGGCGGTTTAATAGCTTTCTTAATTATTATTTCCGATCTTGCAGCTCCAGTACTCCATGAATATGGCCCAGCTAATTCTTTCTTCACAAGCCGACCTTTCGTAATTATTGTGTTTGTCATATTTGTAGTGTTCCCATTATCTGTAGTGCCAGATCTGGAGTCCCTTACTTTGTCAAGTGTAATTGCTGTCGTTACAATTGTATTTGTTGGTATTGTCGTAGTAGCACAAAGTTTCGCTCATGATTTCATTGATAACATCTCCACAGTTCATCTAGCCCCTCACAATGAGTATTCGGTCTTTCAAGCTGTTCCATTAATTTTATTTGCTTTTGCTGGTATTCTACAAGTGGTATCTGTTATGGGAGAGATGACATGGTATGAAAATGGGAAGACTGTGCGAGATATGAACGTATGCTGTCGATGGACAGTGATCATCTGTGCCATGATTTACATTATTGTAGGTAAGTAAATATATGAGTAGTACATTCTTGATATTATTGTTGTATGTATGT
>JACKZZ010011274.1_pt1 | contig 11538 bp, 5 predicted proteins | sample 8027871 | NCBI WGS metagenome assembly JACKZZ01 (sample SAMN15724774, study PRJNA655200) | protist metagenome | isolation source: fluorescence activated cell sorting (FACS) single amplified genomes of... | place: USA: West Boothbay Harbor, Gulf of Maine | collected 2000-07-19
GTTCTTTCTCCTCTGAAACGTTGTCGGCTGCGTCGGGTGGAAGAGGCATACCTTCTCCTTCCAAAGTAATGTCTCGGCCGTTGGACGTGACAATGTCGTGGACGATGGAAAGAGTCCGCCCGTCCAAATGTGAGATATTCCGTGTGAAGCCAACTAACGCCTCGACTAGACTCACTTCCAGTTTCAGTTTTAAGTGCACGCCATTTAATGTAAAGCGAGGATGAGAGACTACAGTAACCGCAAAAAAAACATCTCCCGTTTCGTGACCATACGCTTGACCACCGTCCCCAGGGAATTTGAATTTTAGATTCGAAGCCCCGGGAGGTATGACGAGGGTAAACGATTTCGGTTCCATCACCGTGCGATCGCCTCCGCAAACGGGGCATTTGTGTTCGGGTTCAACGAACGATCCCGTGCCTTCGCACCGGTGGCATTTCGTATGGACAATTTGCTGAAATAAAGGGGGTGGTCTATGGTCATGTCGATGGTGCTCATGGTTCTCGCCATGAATCTCTTCGCCATCTTCGTTGTGGAACCGGTCGAAGTCGGGTTCCCCTTCGCCGTCCCTTTCGGCATGCCGGTCATGCCGTTCGTTGTTTAAGTACTTTGCGCGGCCAGTTCCATCGCACAGTGTGCACTTGTGAATGTGATCCGCATGTGCTGCCCCCGTACCGGCACAATGCGGGCACATGCGATGCCTGGATATAGTCCGGACCACCGTTTTTCCACGGTACAGGTCTTCCAGTGTGAGAGGGACTTCAAACCGCAAGTCTCCCATTCTCTTTGGTGTAGTTTTGGTATATTTAAACATAAACACACCACCATTGAAACGCAGATGTAGGTCAAAAGGTTCCTTTTCGTAGTTGCGCACCACTACTGTGTTTCTGCCACCGCCACTGTTCGCGTCACCGGCGTCTGGTCCCAATGTGTCGTATCGCTTCCGTCGCGCTGGGTCGCTAAGGACCTCGTACGCAGTCGCGACTTCGATAAATTTTCGAACTGCTTCTTCCGCCTCTGCACTCCCTGGGGTAAAATCGTTTTTATCCGGGTGCAAATCCAACGCCAACTTATGGTACGCCTTTTTTATGGCAGCCTTTTCTGCATTTCTAGGCACCCCCAAAATCGTATAAAAGTCTAGAGAAGAGCATACCACGAGAAGGAGAAAAACGTGGAGACAAAGATACACCAGAGTTGTCGGGACTACCCGGGGCCTTAGGCAAGGCAGCCGTCTACAGCCACCACAGGCGCGTAAAAACATCAAATGGCGCGCACGCTGACACTTTTCAGACAGCACAGTGCATCGCGCGAGCAGTTCAAGCCATCGACACCATCCAGACGCTCGCGCATACCATCCATCCATCCCGTCCGTCAGTCAGTCAGTCAGGCACGTGGCGTTCATTCCGAATCAACACGCAAGCCATGTCTACGAGTTCAGTCGTCCAATCAATCAATCCCCTACCTCCATACTCCATACTCCATACCTACTATTATTCGACGCAAGTGCGTACAGGGTCATGACTGTATGTACGACGAGACTACGAACTGTGAATCGGTCTACAGTGTTAAAGTACGGTATGTATGTAGTCTCCGAAATTATAGTTCTATCGATTGCCCGCCCTCTGCCCTATTGCCATCCAACATTACACGACACAGGTTGACATGAGAAGACAATAAGACCGTATAAGACACCGCATCGCCCACAGAGTTAATTAAAACAGCTGAACAGCTGAACGTCTTTTTGTGTACATACAGTAGGTCTGTAGTCTGTAGGTACAGTCAGTATCTATGTATCTATCAATGAATGAGGAAGGTGCCTGTCCGGCCGTCCTGTCGTCCTGCCTGCCTGTGTCGTGTGTATGAATAATGAATACCATAATACCATGTGGTATAATAAGTGGAGCGAGGGTTTTGTTCTGAGCTTCTTGCTTCTTCTGAGCGACGTTGGGCATGATTCGAATCGTACTTGGAATGTGTATACAAAACGAAGTATGGACGTTATCTCGTTACAGTATCTCGTTATCTCTGATTGATTCCATCCATCGTACGTTATTAGTTTGAGAGAGTGTGTGTACGTATCTATCATGCATGTCCCGCACGTTACGTATGACTGACTACGAACGAATGTTGGAGTCACCTAACTTCTGGGTGGGTACAGTATTTGGCATATGGCATGGTGCTTTGTTCGTCGTTCCCCCTTTCGAATGGGAATGAGGTGACAGTTAATCAGAGACAGAACGTGGTTGCGTGGAGTCTGTGCTAGTTGCGACTTTTGGTGTCTGGCCGCTGTGTCTGCTGCCTCGCGCCGTACGCAGCTACGCTGCTCATCCCTGCGCCGTCCAACAAAACAGACTCATATACCGCGCGCCGGTGTCTGTCGAGCCCGTGCGTTGTTTTGATTGTCTTTCCCTTCTCAGAGCGCAGCTCTCGTCCCGTACCGTTTTTATTTTCGAATGTCCACGCCTTACAGTGAAGAAGAGGTCAATGAAGAAGTTGTCGATGGTGGCGCCTCACTTGCCGTTGGTTTGCCCCTGCCGCACAACCCAGACGCGAATCTGGAAGTCGAGAAGCGCAGCCCCATCTCCGTGTTTAAGAAAGAGCGTCGAGATGCTCGAAATATAGAAACATCCAAGACCAACAGATTGCAGACAACAGATTCGACCGTAAACAAACGAAACAAAGACTTCTTGAATGCCTTGGCGGAGAAGAAAAAGCAAGAAAGGGAGGAGGACTTGGCAGCAGAAGAACGGCTGCGTGCGTATAAGGAAAATTTGAAAGCCGGGGTATTGAAGCGGCTCTCGTCTGCTAAAGACGTGCAAAAAAATGTGGAATCTAAATTTAAAGATGCTAAACATTATGTCATTAGAGAGAGAGGCGCACAAAACAATGCGGCTGTGGTGGCTTCGGCCAAACGAAAGAAGAGTAAAGAGGACAAAAGGGTGCCGCTTACAGAAGAGGAGAAGCAGAAAAAGAGAGAGGCGGAGGAGAAATTTAAAGACCGTCACGCACAATACTTGGAAGAAATTGCGGAAAAGAAACGCATGAAAAACGAGGCACAACTAAAATTAGAACAGTCACACAAAGAGTTTCGGACGAAACTTGCAAAAGCAGTATTAGTCGGAAAGAAGAACGAACCGCCGCCACCCGCGGCGCCCTCGTCCCCTTGCCCCTCCCCAATCCCGTTTTCATTGGAATCCGGAGAGTCTGCTGTGTCCGCCGCTGGGAGCGGGACGGCCGCAGTCCGTGCTACTAGAAAGCTGTCTGGTGACGATACAAACGCTATTGAGGGTCCATCTACCATGTCTAACCATTTCGCAACCAAAGAAGAGCAGAAGAAAAAGACTTGGAGATGAAGAAATACCACGGAGAAAATGAGAGGTTGAAAAAAGAATTGGCCGAAATAACTGATGAAGTAGCCCAGCAAGTGTTTGCTTTTCAAGCGCGAACCAAACAATTGACCAATGATATTCAGGAAGTCGAAGATGAGAAACATGAAGTGGAGGAAAAATTACAGTCCACGCAATCGTTGTTGGCAAATGCGGTAAAAACAATCGAAGATCTTCAGCATGAGCTTAGAAACGGCGATGAAGATAATGACAAAGCCTTTGAAAATATGCAAAAGCAAATAGAATCAATGGAAGTGGCACGCCAGGAAGCTATGAGAGCAGCAACGCAGGCTGAAGAGCGAGAATCCTCCATTCGACAAGAATTGAAGCGTTGCGAACGAAATTTGAACGACTCAGAGCGTGAAAATAGGACCATGAAAGAAGAGTTAGAATCCAAACGAAAGAATTTGAATTTGTTGCAGAGAAAGTATGATCATCTTCAACGAGATACTGATAATGCAAAAACAGTGGAGTTGAATATGAGTAAGTTTTTAAAAAACATGATATCTACGCCGAGAGACAAGGAGGTCGGAGACACCCCGAACACTTCTTCTGCACAAGGAAGTGTAGCCAGCTTGCCTCTTATAGGTGGCAGTGGTGGTGGTGGTTGTAAGAAAAAGCAACGCCCACAATCAGCTCGTCGACCTCAAAGTGCAAGACGGCGCTTGCAAACGAACTCAACCTTGAAATAAGGATGACATGTAACTCAGGCCACTGTTTGGAAAACTGTACAGGATCTCGTTCGGGGGTTGAAGATACAACTATCTCAGCTAATTTGACTACATCAAATTCCACAAATGCCATCCTTTCTACCAGTTCTCATAACAGAATCCGGCCCATTTCAACCAAAACTGGCCACTGTAAGGAGAATTGCACAGGATCATACCCACAACTTTAAATACAGACCCGCTGACTTATTCCGATGTCAGACCCAGGCTAACTTCAAACAACTCAAGCCGCTGCTCGGAACTTAACTCAGGACCCCGTCTGCAGGATACTTTTGCGCCACGGAAATCATCAAGGAATGTTAGAAGACAAAACATGATGCTCAATATTGAAGGATACAGAAAATTTGTCAGGAAATGCCGTAAACAAACCACATATAGTGATAATTTACAGATTTTATGTCAAGGTAGACGGGACAATCCTATACATAAAGTTGCTTTTAATGAACTAATTGAGAATCTGAAGAAAAGAAATACAATATGGAGTAACACCATGCTTGTTTGTGAACGCTCAGTGACTAGGACACTCTTTATGGATGAGAATAGTGATAGAAATCACTAAAATTTGATATTTGAGACAGGAAGTGTTTAATTAAATACAGCCTTACTATTTATTAGATAAGTTAAGTTATCTTACCATAATTAAGTTTAACTTAACTTAGTTTTAGACTAGTTTCCCGATGTAACAAACACACACACATGACCGATCAGCCCAGTCTGAGAGGCAACAAACACACACATGCCCGGCCTGAGCGGCAACAAACACATACAAAACATCAGTGGATGAAGATGAGTTTCAGGAAAATGTTTAAATTACGTAAATAGCAGCCAATATTTAGTTTGATGAATCATATATCTTAAGACATATTCAAAACAATGGCCTAGTTCGAGACGGCAATAGTTTCTTTGTATGGAATTTACCACCTGGCTGTTTTGGCGAGGGAATCATGTTGAAAGGATCGAAAGTCTTCACAGGAACAGTGGTAACCGATTTTGATGGTAAATTTTGCGTTCTCAAAAAAAAAGGCGCAGTTCCGCGGTTCGTTGTCATAGACTGCGAAGAATCCGCAAATGGATTGAAAACTTTGATGGGCAAAGCGACTCCAGCGTTCTGCGGCTTACAGCCATTATTGGACAGGTTTGCTGGGCCCTCAAGTCGTTTCTTCCATCCAGCACGGAATGATCCGTTTAAGCTAGATGGTGGAACTGCTTTTTGTTCGTTGATATTCAAATATCTCGGTCCAATATGACTCATTTTCTCCACATGTGACATGTTCTTTTTAAATGAATTTCTGGAGGTCATCCCTCCAGGGAGTGTATTAGACCTCGCAACTTGTGGTATATTTTGATCTTTCTTTTCTAAGTCAGACAAACAGACCTTCTGCGGCTGTGACTCTGTGTCTACCGATTTTGTACTCACTGGTCCAAACAAACTCGCAAAAGTCCCAGTTGGCCGTGCTGGTGTGGTTCGAGATGGTGTGGTTCTACCACACGAATCTTCCGACACCATCTTTTGTTTATTTGGTGTCATAGCTGTGTCTTGGGCTTCCTTTTCAGCAAGCGCTTTTTTTTTCCGCTCTGGAGAAATGATTTGTAATCTTTCCATTGTGGCGCTTTGACGAACATGTGGGTACGTGCTTGTGATATCACTCGCCATGGGGCTGTCCACTCCAGGCTTTGAAATTACCTTTTCCTTTTTCTTGTAATGTGAGCCAGGTAGAACATTTTTTCGAGTCGGAGGAGGGTTTGGATTCTTCATCTCTTTCCCCGCTACTTGCAATTCGGCGGCAAGCGAGCTTTTGGGCATAGCTATTGCTGTTTTTGAGCGATATATACACTCCCATTTTCCTAAATCGATATTCTTTGTTTTCTTTTTCCTCTCTGAATATTCATAATCAACCACAACCTTAATCGCATCTGGTAACATCTCCTTCACTAACTTCTCAGTAACTTTAGTGCTGTAATCGCACGCTGGACTTGAGTTGACCTCGATGAGAAAAACATCTAGGTTTGAATCGACCATGAAGTCATAGCCATATAATTCGCAGCTGCGTTTTCTGTTTTGTACCATATCTTGAACACTCATGGTAGACCACGCGACAATTTGTTTCATTTGCTTTTGTATTCTGTTTGTCCACAAATCCTGGCCATCACCATACTCGTTTAAATGTTCTATCATTTGATCGGAATGCCACATATTTCCTTCAATTTTATCTTGGTCGAAGTTCTTCGCATGCTTAGAAATACTATTGTTCGCCAAATGGACATATTTGTTCTTCAGGTCGTCCAGGCTGTAGTCTGTAGCACAGAACCGGAGGTACGAATCTGAATAGAAGTAAAGCGTTAAGGGGTTCCAGTCAGTCACTAAGACCCATTGTCTTATGTCAAACTTCCGACCCAAAATAAGCATCGGATTTTCCACATATTTTTGTGCTACCCATTGCGATTCTTGACCGTTCCCATTGCTGTCCGTAACATCCATGATTTCATCATAATCATCAAACACTTGGATCCCGCGCCCCCGTGATTTGCCTGCTGGTTTAATAATCCACACATTCTTTGACGGGTTGCCGTTTAAGTCAGACTGAAATCTTGGGTTGATACGCAAAGCATCTAGCACAATCAATACTTCTAACAATTCTTCATCCGTCATGGCCCTCAATTCGTATTCTGTGGGCTTCCAAGCACGCTTATTTCGAAAGTATGTTTTGCGAGCCAATGCCTTCTTCTCTTGCGCCGTCAACTCTTTCGGTTTTGCCTCCTTCACAAAAAAGTTTTTGATCTTCTTTTTCACTTCTTTTTCTTCTTCTGGTTTTGGTGCCCCCCCCCACGAAATACATTTGATCGCCTAGGATTCAAACAATCCCATTCTTCCGGTTCCACAAGGAGTTCTTCTAGTCCTACAGGCGCATCGATGTATTCATCGTCCAACGAACGGGTCATTTTGTGGCACACTCGCAAAGCTGCGCGCAGTACGGCAGGGTTAACTTGAACTTCCTCCCGCTTCGATTTACTGATTATTTCAAGCTGTTTTGGATTTGTAGGCTCATATAAATCGCGACTGTCCACTACATCAATGCCTGTATAGTGCAACTTCTTCTTCTTCTTCTTCTTTTTGCTCTTACTCTTTTCCACTGGCTTAGCTGGATCTAATACGTCCGTGGCATTCTCCTGCATACACGTCGCGTCTTCTTGGTTTTCTTTGCTACCGCCATTTTCCCGATTGTCGTCTTCATCTTCTTCATCTTCATCTTCATCCATGTCTATAAGGTCTGTTGCTACTGTTGCGGTTTTTGGCCGAATGTTTTTTGGAGGCAACTTCACCCCTGCTTTAAGTAGCAACGTCTTTAAAATAGATTCTGCCTCCACGCATTTGAAGTCGCTGCAAAAATCATCCTTGTCACCTAAATCGTTCAAATCATAGCACCGTGGGAAGAAGCGATCAATGTTGACATTTGCAAACCAGCGCAAATTTCTTAAATTTTTCATAATCCCGATTTTTGTAACTATTGTGGACGCGCGCGCAAAATGGTTTACGACTTGGTAAGGTTGAATTTCATGATGATCGATGTGTTTTGAGTTAATCGTCCACTTTAGGTCGAAATATTTGCTGTCGCGATCAGGATTTTCGAACCATCCTCGGTCCAACAAAGCACGTTTCATGGCGGGGTAAAACCCGGTAATAATAAAAACTTTAACGTCATCATCAAGCCCGTTCATCTTTCTCCACCGCGATTCATCCATATCGATTCCACCAGTCTTAATAAGCTTTTCATTTCGTTTTTCCGTCGATTCTGCCAAACGGGACATGAAATTCGATAATGCCTCTTTTGCCTTCGCAGCTTGCTCTTTTTTTTGTGTCGAAGATACTGGAGATTTGTCAGCCTTTTTATTTTCTTCTCCTTCCATTTTCTTTTCCCGATTTTCGGCTGCTTCTTGCAAAATTCTTTGCTCTCGTAATCTCGCACGCTTTTCATACAGCGCTTCTTTTTTTTGTTGTTCTTCTACTTTCTGGGCATATCTCTGTTTTGTTTTTTCCAGGTGTTCTTGTTGCCGTTTCCGAATTCGCTCCTCGGCAATTTTTGCTTTTTCCAGTTTTTCTTGCTCTTCTTTGGTTGCGAAATGGTTAGACATGGTAGATGGACCCTCAATAGCGTTTGTATCGTCACCAGACAGCTTTCTAGTAGCACGGACTGCGGCCGTCCCGCTCCCAGCGGCGGACACAGCAGACTCTCCGGATTCCAATGAAAACGGGATTGGGGATGGGCAAGGGGACGAGGGCGCCGCGGGTGGCGGCGGTTCGTTCTTCTTTCCGACTAATACTGCTTTTGCAAGTTTCGTCCGAAACTCTTTGTGTGACTGTTCTAATTTTAGTTGTGCCTCGTTTTTCATGCGTTTCTTTTCCGCAATTTCTTCCAAGTATTGTGCGTGACGGTCTTTAAATTTCTCCTCCGCCTCTCTCTTTTTCTGCTTCTCCTCTTCTGTAAGCGGCACCCTTTTGTCCTCTTTACTCTTCTTTCGTTTGGCCGAAGCCACCACAGCCGCATTGTTTTGTGCGCCTCTCTCTCTAATGACATAATGTTTAGCATCTTTAAATTTAGATTCCACATTTTTTTGCACGTCTTTAGCAGACGAGAGCCGCTTCAATACCCCGGCTTTCAAATTTTCCTTATACGCACGCAGCCGTTCTTCTGCTGCCAAGTCCTCCTCCCTTTCTTGCTTTTTCTTCTCCGCCAAGGCATTCAAGAAGTCTTTGTTTCGTTTGTTTACGGTCGAATCTGTTGTCTGCAATCTGTTGGTCTTGGATGTTTCTATATTTCGAGCATCTCGACGCTCTTTCTTAAACACGGAGATGGGGCTGCGCTTCTCGACTTCCAGATTCGCGTCTGGGTTGTGCGGCAGGGGCAAACCAACGGCAAGTGAGGCGCCACCATCGACAACTTCTTCATTGACCTCTTCTTCACTGTAAGGCGTGGACATTCGAAAATAAAAACGGTACGGGACGAGAGCTGCGCTCTGAGAAGGGAAAGACAATCAAAACAACGCACGGGCTCGACAGACACCGGCGCGCGGTATATGAGTCTGTTTTGTTGGACGGCGCAGGGATGAGCAGCGTAGCTGCGTACGGCGCGAGGCAGCAGACACAGCGGCCAGACACCAAAAGTCGCAACTAGCACAGACTCCACGCAACCACGTTCTGTCTCTGATTAACTGTCACCTCATTCCCATTCGAAAGGGGGAACGACGAACAAAGCACCATGCCATATGCCAAATACTGTACCCACCCAGAAGTTAGGTGACTCCAACATTCGTTCGTAGTCAGTCATACGTAACGTGCGGGACATGCATGATAGATACGTACACACACTCTCTCAAACTAATAACGTACGATGGATGGAATCAATCAGAGATAACGAGATACTGTAACGAGATAACGTCCATACTTCGTTTTGTATACACATTCCAAGTACGATTCGAATCATGCCCAACGTCGCTCAGAAGAAGCAAGAAGCTCAGAACAAAACCCTCGCTCCACTTATTATACCACATGGTATTATGGTATTCATTATTCATACACACGACACAGGCAGGCAGGACGACAGGACGGCCGGACAGGCACCTTCCTCATTCATTGATAGATACATAGATACTGACTGTACCTACAGACTACAGACCTACTGTATGTACACAAAAAGACGTTCAGCTGTTCAGCTGTTTTAATTAACTCTGTGGGCGATGCGGTGTCTTATACGGTCTTATTGTCTTCTCATGTCAACCTGTGTCGTGTAATGTTGGATGGCAATAGGGCAGAGGGCGGGCAATCGATAGAACTATAATTTCGGAGACTACATACATACCGTACTTTAACACTGTAGACCGATTCACAGTTCGTAGTCTCGTCGTACATACAGTCATGACCCTGTACGCACTTGCGTCGAATAATAGTAGGTATGGAGTATGGAGTATGGAGGTAGGGGATTGATTGATTGGACGACTGAACTCGTAGACATGGCTTGCGTGTTGATTCGGAATGAACGCCACGTGCCTGACTGACTGACTGACGGACGGGATGGATGGATGGTATGCGCGAGCGTCTGGATGGTGTCGATGGCTTGAACTGCTCGCGCGATGCACTGTGCTGTCTGAAAAGTGTCAGCGTGCGCGCCATTTGATGTTTTTACGCGCCTGTGGTGGCTGTAGACGGCTGCCTTGCCTAAGGCCCCGGGTAGTCCCGACAACTCTGGTGTATCTTTGTCTCCACGTTTTTCTCCTTCTCGTGGTATGCTCTTCTCTAGACTTTTATACGATTTTGGGGGTGCCTAGAAATGCAGAAAAGGCTGCCATAAAAAAGGCGTACCATAAGTTGGCGTTGGATTTGCACCCGGATAAAAACGATTTTACCCCAGGGAGTGCAGAGGCGGAAGAAGCAGTTCGAAAATTTATCGAAGTCGCGACTGCGTACGAGGTCCTTAGCGACCCAGCGCGACGGAAGCGATACGACACATTGGGACCAGACGCCGGTGACGCGAACAGTGGCGGTGGCAGAAACACAGTAGTGGTGCGCAACTACGAAAAGGAACCTTTTGACCTACATCTGCGTTTCAATGGTGGTGTGTTTATGTTTAAATATACCAAAACTACACCAAAGAGAATGGGAGACTTGCGGTTTGAAGTCCCTCTCACACTGGAAGACCTGTACCGTGGAAAAACGGTGGTCCGGACTATATCCAGGCATCGCATGTGCCCGCATTGTGCCGGTACGGGGGCAGCACATGCGGATCACATTCACAAGTGCACACTGTGCGATGGAACTGGCCGCGCAAAGTACTTAAACAACGAACGGCATGACCGGCATGCCGAAAGGGACGGCGAAGGGGAACCCGACTTCGACCGGTTCCACAACGAAGATGGCGAAGAGATTCATGGCGAGAACCATGAGCACCATCGACATGACCATAGACCACCCCCTTTATTTCAGCAAATTGTCCATACGAAATGCCACCGGTGCGAAGGCACGGGATCGTTCGTTGAACCCGAACACAAATGCCCCGTTTGCGGAGGCGATCGCACGGTGATGGAACCGAAATCGTTTACCCTCGTCATACCTCCCGGGGCTTCGAATCTAAAATTCAAATTCCCTGGGGACGGTGGTCAAGCGTATGGTCACGAAACGGGAGATGTTTTTTTTGCGGTTACTGTAGTCTCTCATCCTCGCTTTACATTAAATGGCGTGCACTTAAAACTGAAACTGGAAGTGAGTCTAGTCGAGGCGTTAGTTGGCTTCACACGGAATATCTCACATTTGGACGGGCGGACTCTTTCCATCGTCCACGACATTGTCACGTCCAACGGCCGAGACATTACTTTGGAAGGAGAAGGTATGCCTCTTCCACCCGACGCAGCCGACAACGTTTCAGAGGAGAAAGAAC
>JACKZZ010006622.1_pt1 | contig 11537 bp, 12 predicted proteins | sample 8027871 | NCBI WGS metagenome assembly JACKZZ01 (sample SAMN15724774, study PRJNA655200) | protist metagenome | isolation source: fluorescence activated cell sorting (FACS) single amplified genomes of... | place: USA: West Boothbay Harbor, Gulf of Maine | collected 2000-07-19
AACTATACGCAATATAAACACATTTCGCTCAATTTAAATTTGTTTTAATACACTTAAAATGATTTTGACATTATATAACGCATAAAAACGTTGACGCTATTGTTGGAGTGCCAAAAGTTTCTTCATTGTAAGCTATTAAAGAAAATCTAACTAAAACAAACGTTTGTGATTTATTTTGAATAAAAGTGTCCTTTAAGCTATAAATAACGCAACGAAAATAAAATTAAACGATGTTATCTTTACTAGGATTTCTCCAAATAAAATAATTACTCTTGCTATTCTGTCTTTTACGAAAACAGGTTTCTCAACAACAACTGTAGAAAGTATTATAAAAATCGTGCTTATTCTTAAAAGTAGTATTAAACACGTGACCACAACATAATAAAAAACAATTTTTAAAGCGTTGTATGAAAATGATCACTTGATTTTAAAAGAATTATCATTTTTCAATAACATTATATCGTTTAATTTTTTACTAAAATACTGTTAATAATGGCTGAAGCTTATTCTTTAAACATTACATTCTACGTACAAAGGAGTCTCCTCTTTTTTTCTTTTTTTTAGATTTACAATATAAAAGTATTTTTTTGCATTAAAGTTACGTTAAATCACAAAAAAACCCTAAAAAATAGTTTTTATTTAATAAAAAAATCAAAGGTTTTTTTCTCACTTAGATGCTATCAGTGATACTAAAGCACAACTTTAACTTTTTAGCTTGATGCAGTAGCAACAACTAATTCATCCTTTAGTCATATTCATCGGTCCTCTCGTACTAAAGTCAATTACTTTTTATTTTTATAATCATGGTAGATAGGAACCAAACTGTTTTACAACGTTCTAAACCCAGCTCATGTACCATTTTAATTGGCGAACAGCCAAACCCTTAGAGCCATCTCCAACTCTAGGATATGATAAGCCGACATCGAGGTGCCAAACATTTCCATCGATAAGGACTCTAAAGAAATATTAGCCTGTTATCCCTAGCGTACCTTTGATCCGTTGATCGACACTTTTACCTTACAAAATTACCGGTTCACTACAATCGACTTTTGTCCTTGTACTATTTGTCAATATTACAATCAAGCAAGTTTATACTGTTACATTTAAACGATAACATTAGCTACCTTAGCTTACCTATTATACACCCTCGTTACTTTTTAGAGGGAGACCGCCCCAGTCAAACTACCACATATACAAAATTTTATTTTTAAATAATAAGCTCTAAAAATTACTTTAGATGGTCTCACACCTTTCATGAAATATCCCTCCAAAAGAAGATATCAATCTAAATTCCCAACTAACCTTCTTTGAGTATTAATAGTAGCAATGTATACCTATAGTAAAGGTGCATAGGGTCTTTCCGTCTAGCCACAATATTACCGCATCTTCACGGCAAAGTCAATTTCATAGGATCAATATTGGAGACAGTGAAGGGGTCGTTATATCATTCATGCAGGTCGGAACTTACCCGACAAAGAATTTCGCTACCTTTGGACCGTCATAGTTACAGCCGCCGTTTACAGTAGAATATTTTTAGTGCTAAAACACCACCATTTAACTAAAAGCACTGGGCAGATATCAGACCCTATACGTCATTTTCAATTTAGCAGAGTCCTGTGTTTTTATTAAACAGTCGCCCCTTCTTCTTCAGTGCCACCCAAGCTTTAAAAAATAAAACCTAGGCTCTCCTTATCCCTAAGTTACAGAGTCAATTTGCCGAGTTCCTTCATTATTGTTATTCCACCATTAAAGTATTCTCTACCTAGTTACCAGAGTCGGTTTTAGTACGATTTTTTTTTTCCAGTAGTTACAAACTGTACGAAAATAAGATTACTTAATAAGTAAATTCGTACAATTTGAAACCGACAAAAATTCATCGAAATCTATTTTCATATTTTTCTTAGAAATCGTAATTACCCGCTGTACTGTTTGAGTTTACAACGGAAACCTTCACTCCCTAATGTCACAATTATAGCAAAAGTTATATTTTAACTAGCTTCTTGTGTTAGTATTACTCATACTAGCAGTATTTATTTTGAATCTCAACAAAATATTTTGCTACCGTTTGAAAAATTCAAACTTATATTTTCGGTGCTATAATAAAAAACCATTACATTGTAAAACAACAATGAGCAACTTTTGCGTGTAACACACGTCAAAAATAATCTGATAATCTGTTACGATTTTTTTAAATAAAAGCAGACCCCAAGCTTACATTTCGTTTGTATTTGCTATTGTTGTTTTTTTATCTTTATATAAAAATTAAGTACCTTACATGATAATCTGGGCTGTTTCCCTCTTGATTTTAAACCTTTTAATTTAAAATCTGCCTGTTAAATCTAAGGGTATTCTGAGTTCCATAAACGTAAATAAGACTTATTTAAGTTCTATTCATATTTTAGTATACTATACCCCCCAATATCCCTACAAAGTTACCTTTATCTGAATACATTAGTTAACGAACTGCTTACACAGCTTTCGCAAAAAACCAGCTATCTCTAAGTTTGATTGACCTTTCATCCCTAACCTCAAGTCATCTTTGTATTTTGCAACATACTAAAGTTCGATCTAATATCTGCTTAAGGTTAGATCACTTAGTTTCGGGTCCAATTTTAATAGTTTTATACATATGTTTTTTTTACGCCTAATACTTAAGCTCACTAGTAAAATCAACTAACTAGTCCATTATACAAAAGGTACACTGGTTGTACTTTGACAATACAGTTGTTTAAAAGAAATGATTTATGTCTTTTCAAATCAATATCTAAATATACTTTTTCAAACAGTCCTTTACAGTACACATTTACTATCGGTTACTTTTTATATTTATATTATTTAGCGAAAGGTTCCCGCTGTTCAAACGATTTACGTATTACTAATCACAATAAGTTAATATTGTCTTTATAGGACAAAAGATATCCTGATACTGATTAAAGATGCAGCTTTAACATTAAAAGACAAATTCATTGTTTACTTATATTTTTTTGACGTTCGTTCCCAATTACTAGTCAAATCTCTATTGATTTATTTTCTTTTAAGTACTAAGATGTTTCAATTCCTTAACTAATATAACTTATAATTTAATAAGCTGCTATAATAGAATATATAATTTAAAACGGAACACTCGGACATTATTTACATTTTTTCGAGTTTTTCAAATTTTTTGCCGTATAAAGAAAGTACCTAGCTAGTCGTCATAACTTTTTTATTTTCTAAATAAAAAAAAATTGTTTCATTATTAATTAGCTTCGTAAGAACTTACGATAACTTGTTTAACTTGTCTTGCCTTACTAAAGAAATTATAAGCTATCTTTATCCGTGATACAAAAGGATAAAATAAAAATACTAAAATAATTCCGTAGCATATTGTACATCACTTAAACAAGCTGAGGATAATTGATAAAAATACTGTATTATCTACTTGTGGCATTGACTTTGGGTGCAATAGGATTTGAACCTATAACTAGTTAAGCGAATCATTTACAACAACTTAATTATTCTACCAATTGAATTATACGCCCACTTGTACCTTTATTAATACAAGAAATAAACTCGCTTTAAAAGTTTTGTAGTTAACATTCTTTTTCTTTTACTTAATAAAATTTCGCCAATAACTGGCTTACGTAATAGAATTGCCGCTGAAATAGCTGATTTAATTTCAACGTAATTCATTACCAAATTTTGTTTATTGTGTCACCTACAACGTTTTCTGTAAGTTTTCTTTCTTTTTCTTCAAAGCTGACGAATCTTTCTTTCAGCCTGTAAACGTTTTTGAAAAAATCTTTTGTTTTTTCTGGTAAATCTGCTACGCTTCCGTCTGAGAACAGACTTTCTTGGTTTTCTTTTATTACTTTTAATAAAACGTTTAATACTAGCTCATCTAGTATTAGTTGTTAACCGATTTTGCGTTGATAGATATTGTACCGTATCTCCAATACGAACAACATAACGTTTTTGTTTTGGTAAAGTATTTACAAGAATTTTGCCAGAATTAATAAGTGTATTCGCTTCTAATAACTTACTAGCAAATCGTGCCCTTAGAATAAAAATATTTAACCGTAATTCTAGCAGTGGTAATACATTAAAAAATCGTGTTCCAAAAGCTAGTTTTACCTGATTTTTTGAATACATCAATTTTTTTACATTTTTACCATAAAAACTTGCTAATTGGTGTCAAATAATTTTTTTTTGAGCAAACATTCACTTCAATTTAGAAAAGAGTTTTCTTTTTTTTTGTCCCAAAAAAAATCTTTTAAAATTACGTCAAAACCTTCATTTTTTTTTTAATCGAAATTTTTTGAAAACTTTTAATTGTTTACTAGGTAAATTAACTCTTTGTTTTTTCATTGTTCAAAGGATTCTTTACTTCTTTATATATTACAGAGATAACAGGACTCGAACCTATATCGACGATTTTGAAGACCGTTGTTCTACCAATTGAACTATACCTCCGACTGTGTAACAAACACTATTTAAATTGACCATTATAGGTATAAATGGATTTGAACCAATAACCTTTCGCTTATCAGACGAATGCTCTAACCAGATTGAGCTATATACCCGATAAACAAAATTATTCTGTTAAAGCTTTGCTAAAAGTTTACCACCATGTCCTTTTTTCACAATACCATCTGATAAAAAAATACCTTTGTTGGTAAGAATTATTGCTCTGGTATTTTTTTCTAAAGTATGGGTAGAAAGCAACTCAGTACGTTTAATAATTTGGTCTTTAAAAGTTAAGTTTCTAAAAAGATTATAGTTTGCTTCGTGTTGTTTTAAAATAATCGAGCAATCTTTACCGTTAATAGTATAGCCTAAAATATAACCTTTTTTCCATAAAAAACCTAAAATCTTTTTTTGGCCAGGAATATTTAATACTTTTAATTTTTTTTTTTTTTGAAATTGCGCTCTGACTATTCGTGCTAAAAGATTTTTAATTTTTTGACCTAACATCTTTAAAATTTAGATTTCTTACTACTTATCTTAATACGTAAAATTGAACCCTTTAAAAAGAATCCTTTTTTTTTATAGCTATTTAATTTACCCATTCGACAAAAGTCATATATGGTATTTTTCAAACAATTAAGATTCCGACTCTCGATCTTAATCAGTTGTCTAGTTAAATAGTTAATTTTCAAGTCTCCTTTAATGTGAAAGAGTATACGATGGCTGTGCCCCAATTTCAAAATTAAATTGGTACGAGTTAATGACATTTTATAACCCATTCCTTTAAGTTTTAAATAATTTTGGTAATTTTTATAAAGACCAAAGCAACTACTTTGTCACAAAGCTGTATACGATTTTAATTTTGACGGAACCATTTCAAAATACAATCGAGTTAGTGTCCCAATCGCATACTTAGCCGGTACTTGGAATATACTTCAACCTTGAAAAGCACTAATTACAAATAAATATATCATATTATGTGATTTGAAAGAATACGTAACAAGCTCTTTAGGAATATACATAAATTTAATTAAAAAAATTATAGTTATACCTATTTTAATATATATGTTTACAAAAACCTGTAAACAATGTTCAAATAATAGATTAACTTTTGTCGTCTACTGCTGCGAGAAATTTGATCAACTTAAAGAAACAAGTGCGTTTTGATTATCTATCAATTTCACCAAAAACTATATCTAATGTACCAATAATTGTAACAACATCTGCAATTAAATGGCCTTTTGCTAAATAGTTAATGGCCTGTAGATGCATAAATCCCGGCGTTCTGATTTTACAACGGTAAGGTATTTCCGTATTATCTGCAACTAAATAAACACCAAACTCACCTTTAGGTGCTTCTACCCCCACATAGGTTTCTCCCCTTGGGACGATAACTCCACTACTATATAACTTAAAATGGTGAATTAAAGACTCCATTGAGGTTTTAGTTTGTTTTCTTGTGGGTGCTGTTAATTTATAGTCTTCCACTCTTACTTTTCCTGCGGGAATGTTATTTAATACCTGAAGAATTATCTGATTACTTTGTCTCAGCTCTTCAATTCGTAATAAATAACGATCATAACAGTCTCCATTATTACTATAAGGGACTTTAAAAGAGATCTTCGAATACGTTTCGTAAGGCGTGCTCTTTCTTAAGTCTCATCTTATCCCAGTAGATCGCAATAAAACCCCGGTAAAACCATAACTCATAGCCATCTTTGTTGAAAGAATACCTACGTTTAATAAACGTTGTCTTCAAATTCTATTACGTGTTAACAACTCTTCAATCTCATTGATTCTTGAATCATATTGTCGAACGAAGCTATAGATATCTTTTAGTAAATCTATTGGTAAATCTTTACTTACTCCACCTGGACGAATATAAGCAGCATGCATTCTTGCACCAGAAACTCTCTCATAAAAACCCATTAACTTTTCACGCTCTTCAAATCCTCATAAAAAGGGTGTTAAAGCGCCCACATCCAACGCATGCGTAGTAAGTGACATTAAGTGATTTAAGATTCTAGTTATTTCTGAAAACATTACACGAATATATTGGCTTCTTTGCGGCACCTTACAGTTCAATAACTTTTCAATACTTAATGAATAACCATGTTCTTGGACCATCATTGATACATAATCTAAACGATCAAAATAAGGTAATGACTGCAAATAAGGTTTTTGTTCAATCAATTTTTCTGTTCCTCTATGTAATAAACCAATGTGCGGATCACAATATAAAATACGCTCACCTACAATTTCAAGAATTAATCTAAGCACTCCGTGTGCCGCTGGATGCTGGGGTCCAAAGTTAATATTTAAAATTTTTACTCTTTTAATTCGATTATAAACCATACCAAATTTTTATCAAAATTACTAAGATACTGCAAAGTCTCTTTTTGTTTTTATAAGCCAAATCCTATCATAAATTGTCAAGAAATTTATCTATAACTTAAATCATAAAAGTATAACATTACATTAATTTTTTCTTTTTTACCTAAGAAATAAGCGTATTTGGACTTTCTTTTTTTAATTTCTTGACAAAACAAAAAGAGTACGCGTGGCTTAACCCTCTACATAAATAAAACAACATGTTAGTGTATTACAAACAAGGAAATAGCGGGATTTGAACCCACGATGCTATTGCATACTTGTTTTCAAGACAAGCACTTTAGTCCACTCAGTCATACTTCCTTAGTCCTATATCAAAATCAAATATATTAGGCAAAAAAAATAAGCACACCGGGACTCGAACCCAGAACCCTTAGGTTAAAAGCCTACTGCTCTACCGATTGAGCTATGCACTCTTCGTCGCTATTTAACCCGAAATACGACCAAACACCTTCGAGTTGGTAGGATTTGAACCTACGATCTTCTGTTCCCAAAACAGATGTACTACCTAGCTATACAACAACTCGAAAAAAGTTTATAAATATAACAAAATAAATAATCAAAATATTTTAATTTTCTCCAACTACAGATTCCTCTACAGTTACCCTGTTACGACTTCGTCTCCGTTATTAATCCAACACACAAAAATGACTCTTACCAAATAACAAAATTAAATAACTTTCCTAAATGAAATAAATCTATTTTTTTTACGTGAACCAACTTCAGAAACGTGACGGGCAGTTTGTACAAGACTCATTTACATATTCACCGCAACGTGCTGATTTGCGATTACTAGCGATTCCCACTTCATACTTTCGAGTTTCAGAAAGATAATCCGAATAATAGAAATTTTTTAAGATTTACTCCAGCTTGCGCTTTTGTTTCTTGTTGTAATTTCTTTTGTAGCACATGTGTAGCCCCTCCCATAAAGACCATGACGACTTGACGATTATCCTCTTTCATTTAATTTATCATTAAATTTTTTTTAGTACTATTAAATTTATCATTTAGTAAAAAAAACAAGGGTTTCGTCCGTTTGTTGAACCTAACCTAACATTTCACAACACGAACTGACGACAGCCATGCAGTACTAGTATTACGAGATTTTTTAAAAATAACTTTTAAAAAATTAGTAACATCAAGGGAGGGTAAGGTTTTTTGCGGATTATCTAATTAAAACACATGCTCCACCGCTTGTATAAATCCCCGCCAACATCTTTGAGTTTCATCCTTGCGAAAATACTCCCCAGGCGAATCATTTAACGCGTTAGCTGTAACACTAATGTATATTAACATTTAATGATCATCATTGACTGTGTAGACTACCAGGGTCTCTAATCCCGTTTGCTCCCTACACCTACGTATCTAATTGTCAGTTAATAATAGATAGTTGCTTTCGCTTTTGGTATTCCTTCTAATATCGTCAAGTTATACATCTCCATTAGAAATTCTACTATCTTCTTAATTAACTCAAGTATCTTTTTACAAAAATTACATGCTCTAAGTGAGCTTACCCAGACTTTTATAATATTAGAAAATGCACCAATTACATACCCTTTACGCCCAATAATTACGAATACCGCCAGCTCCTCCTGTTTTACCGCGGCTGCTGGCACAGGGATTTGCCAGAACTTCTTACCTCTAAATACGGTCATTATCTTCTTTAGCCGAAAGAACTTTACAACGAAATGCCTTCTTCATTCATAAAACATTTCTGGATCAAGCTGTCGCTCATTGTCCAAATATTCTCCACTGCTGACCCCCGTAAGAGTTTAGACCTTGTCTCAGTTCTAATGTGACCACACATCCTCTCAGATCGGTTAAGCATTTAAAGCTTGGTAAGGCTATTATCCCACCAACTACCTACACTATACTAGCTTACTTAACAACAAATTATTTTTTTTTTTTTAGTATTAACTTAAACTCTTCAGCAAAGTATCCTAAACTGTTAAACAAATTCTAGTATTTTACTCACCCGTTCGCCACTAAATTAATATCTTTAATTAGATGAACTTACATGTGTTAAAAAAGCTTTTAGCGGTCATTCTGAACCAGAATAATTCACATACTTTATTTTCTTTTTTGCATTTCTGCAAATTTTTCTCTACTATATAAAAAAATGCAAACTCATTAACCGGTTATTAATAAATCCGGTGTCCCATGAGGCGTTGCCGTAATTCGCGTACGAGAGCTTCTTCTCGATCTGCTCGCACCGTTTGAGTACCAATTGCATTTGTTTCTACGAAGGGCGCTACTCCGTTTACATCAGCTAACGGCGCTAATTGACTTGCTTCAATACTATTGATGATTGCATATACGGTAGTTGTAGCAACTCCGATCGCTTCTCAGGGAACAACCCCCGACGTAACGTGAAGGGATGTTATAGACATCACCTGAGAATTAAGATCACTTAATTCTAACTGGCGAAGCATTCCACTCAGTTCCTCACTTTCTGACATAAGCCTTGTTTGGCTTCCTGCCTCAATGAAAGAAATGTTACCCTCAACAGGTTGGTGGGTAAAAAAAGACCGGACAAATCTTTTTTGAACACCTTACTCGCCCCCATGAGTAATAACACACAACCACCAAAAATGATGATTGCTTTTTTGAGGATGTCCAACGTAAATCACGCCTTTCATTGACTAAAAAAGTCTGGCACTTCACTCGTTTCCCGGGCCTCTAGCACAGTTATATTTGGTAGATACTGTGCCTACAGTATCGCCAAATATAAACACAAAAAGAGTAGCACAGTTAGCGCTGTGAACATGATTTCGATTTTTCTCGAAACCAATACAGCTTTCAATCGATCAAGATAAGGCAATGACTGCAAATGAGATTCCTCTTCACTTGAGTCTTTGGTTCCCCTACCTCGTAAGCCGATGTGCGACTCACTACTAACGGATGCCTTGGACGACCCTAATTGAACCAACTCACCCAATGATACTCCAAATAAAGCATTCACTCTCGCTACTCCATCTTTTACTGAAATAATTTTACCAGTATCTAAAGCCTCCGCATAAAACTTAAATTTTTTTAAAATATCTCGTACAATAACATTATTATTTTGCATATTTCCCAACCAACACCTATAGAAAGTATAATAAAAACCCGTTTTTTAAAACATTATATGAAAAGGATCACTTGACTTTAAAATGAGTTGTTTATTTTTATAGCGAGTGCTGGACTTGAACCAACTCACTATTGATTTTTTTTTACAACTTGAATCATAAAAGTATAACATCACATTAATTTTTTCTTTTTTACCTAAAAAATAAGCGTATTTGGACTTTCTTTTTTTAATTTCTTGACAAAACAAAAAGAGTAAGCTTGGCTTAACCCTCTACATCAATGAAACTATCCGCTCTAATAATTTTTGCCAGGGGTTCTCAGCGGGACTTGAACCCGCACCTTCTGAGTCACAGTCAATTGCTCTACCAATTAAGCTATGAAAACCTCTCTATTCAACTTTTTTACAATAAAAAAGCTGTTGCCAAAATATAGTTATTCGCTCAAAATTGGAATTGAACCAATAACCTTGAGATTAACAATCTCCTGCTCTGTACCGATTGAGCTATTCAAGCCTAATATAAGATAACCATTTGTACTTAAAAACCAAATTCTTAACTGAAATCAAAAAAAGTTATCCGACCCTTTTAAGTTATTAATAACACAAAAATAACGCTGATGTATAGACTAACCCACCAAACTACTAATTAATTTAATATTAATACTAACGTGCAAATGATCTTCGAGAAGACATTGCTTTATTTCCGATAAAACTTAAAAAAGGAATAAGAGCGCAGAATCACTGCTCCCTAACTACTGCCGTTCGTTCCGAAGCAACTTCCCTTCTTTTTGCTCTTCTTGTAAATCTGGCATTCCCGTCTGGGTTCCAATTTCTCGGAATTCCCTTTCTGGGATACCATTATCTTCGAACAATAGCAAAGCCGAATCAATACATACCGTGGCGTCCTCAAAAGCTACCGGAGCGCCCTGGCCATAATGGTAAGCCTTTGCCAACGCGGCAATGCTTAAAAGCGGCAAGCTAACTGGGATTTCTATTGACGGATTCTGCTCCAGCGAGCAGCCTGAGAAGCCTGAGCTTGCAGGTGATAACCCATTTAAAAAATCGCCGAGAAAGGCAATATCCGAAAGGAGCTCTTCTGGCCTAACAAGACTTCGAGCCTTCACAAGAACGAACAGTCCAACTAACAAATACAAAAATACTTTTTTGCAAAGCTTTACCCAATCCCGTCCCTGTTCATAGCCTCCATCACTGATTCTACTGTGATAGTTGGCGACACCATCGGCTCCGATCCTACTATCGATAATCATAAAAGATTATTGATTAAGAATACGACGCTGACCAGAAACCACCACCTTCTCGAAGTCCATACAGATTTCGCTCCCTCAAAAGGAGGTTTGTGTTCAATCAATTTTTCTGTTCCTCTATGTAATAAACCAATGTGCGGATCGCAATATAAAATACGCTCACCTACAATTTCAAGAATTAATCTAAGCACTCCGTGTGCCGCTGGATGTTGGGGTCCAAAGTTAATATTTAAAATTTTTACTCTTTTAATTCGATTATAAACCATACCAAATTTTTATCAAAATTACTAAGATACTGCAAAGTCTCTTTTTGTTTTTATAAGCCAAATCCTATCATAAATTGTCAAGAAATTTATCTATAACTTAAG
>JACKZZ010008255.1_pt1 | contig 11534 bp, 4 predicted proteins | sample 8027871 | NCBI WGS metagenome assembly JACKZZ01 (sample SAMN15724774, study PRJNA655200) | protist metagenome | isolation source: fluorescence activated cell sorting (FACS) single amplified genomes of... | place: USA: West Boothbay Harbor, Gulf of Maine | collected 2000-07-19
TGGATCCTGAGCACGAGCCCATTTGAGCACGTCCAGATGACCTTTCAAAGCTGCATTATAGCATACCATTACATTCCAAGGACATGGTGGCTCTTGTGCACGAGCCCACTGTAGCACATCCAGATGACCACCAAAAGCAACAGACGAGCAGAAGAAATCATCGTCAATGGGCATCTTCATCATATCATGGGCCCATTTAGCCAATTCAAGGGTAACCACATAGGGCAGCCGCTTATTTATGTTCGAGGGTTGCTTTCGAGCAACTACACCTTGTCTTTGTTGTCGTCTTTCATCATTATAATTGAACCATTTGTTAATAAATTTGAGCGGAATAAACCCACTGTCAATATAGCTTACAATGAGTACATTCATATCGTTAGGTAGTTTCGAAAAAGTCATTAAATCCTTCACCATAATTTTTCAGGAATGTCCTTTAAAGATGTGATCAAATTATCCTTGTTATCAAATTCACTGCACTAAAACTCGCTTTAATAGTAGAATTTGCAACCAGTTATATACTTTGGTCCACTCCTAGTCTCTGTTATTACTTACTACTAGAGATATAGCCTCTGTAAAGTATGCACTTCGTGCGTCGGCCAAAGCAATGTGGCCTTCATTCTCTACTGCTGTGGAAAATATAGGGTATTCGGCTTTACAGGGTTGTAACAGTAACAGTGCACTGGTTTATCCCATTTTCTACAGAGTACCTGAGAACGGTGTTGAACAGAGTTCTCAGAGAAGGAGATCCCAAAGATTGATGTCACAAATTTATTTGACTACAAGGACTTGGGATGGTAGAGAGACTGCACATAATTATAAGTTAAAGGTGTGCATTGTAAGCGGAGATCTACAGGTTATGGTTGATGCACCGTATTTTGGAGATCCAAAGCCTGATCCTAATGATGCAAATGCTTACAGTAATTCTGATGCTAGGGGACTTAATCCTATTGAAGAAGATGTCGGATTGCGACACGAACTTTTGAGCCAGTATGAATGTGTATCGATTCTCATCGCGTCTGGTGTTGATGGCGTGGAACCAGAAGAGTGTGAATATATTGAAATTTTACTGGGTCCGCACGGTCATTATTTTATTGCCGGATTCAGTGGACAAGGTACGGAAATTGTCGATGCAAATATGGTATTTGAACAGCAACCTGAATGCAAAATCGAAGCCGAGAAAGGAAGATGGACTGTCAAAGCAAGTATACCATTTTTCTATTTGCCAGCTCCTGGTGATGATCCAGAGGATTCTTTATCACTTATTTGGGCATTAAATTTCTGTGGTGTACACGATGAAGCAGATGATATTGATAGTCGACAATATTTATCATTAGTGAAATTACCTGGAAAACTGCCTAATTTACATCAATTAAATACATTTGCACCCCTTATTCTATCAGATGCTGCGTCCCAACGACTTCGCAGCATTAGTAGGGCCTCACTGAGTATGGTAAGCAAAGCACCATTAGCAGCTGAACAAGATGATACGTTTACCCCACACATGTTAAAAAAAGATTTAGAAAATAATAATTCTATTATAAATGAGGATGATGACATCATAACTGGTGAAGATGAAACGGTAGAAAGTATTTTGACAAGATTTCGCCTTTATCATGAAAGTGACACCATAAGGCTAATAAAGCTCATTATACCTGATCATAAAGATTATATGACATTATGCAAACAAAATTTGCAACAATCAGAAGAAATTGTCTTGATAGGCAAATATTGGAAGCGTAAAGGCTGGAGCCATCGTAGGTGTTTATTGCTCCTGACCACATTAGGTAAATTAATGTATTTTGATGCTAAACCTCCATATACTTTTAGAGGTACAATTTTATGGACATTAACAAGACCATTAAGACCTATTAAAGTGATGGATGAAAGATTTGATATCGAATTAGCCGATTCCTCTCGTACATATCATTTTTATGATGAACAAGGTCATGGTTGCGATAAGTGGCTAGAAGTCATATCACAAATCAACGCAAGTAGAAGATCATATTTAAGATTAAATATGGGGGAATATGATGCTGATGTATTAGAAGCAATGGCTAGACGAAAAAAGAAAAGAAAAGAAACAGCATGTTATATACTATAAATCAAAGATAAACGAACGCAAGTGGATACGTACACTTCAGTGAGAAGCATGCCTGCCCTCTGCTGATATTCGAAATGAAAAATTGTGTCTGCCTATACATTGTAACATATTGGAAATAAATTATTCTATTAAATACAAATATAACTCATATTATTATACAAATATTATATATATCAAGCAGTTTATATTGCTTCTCGTAACGAATAATCCTTAAGACCCACCAGCGTCTTCTCTTTGCCATCGAGAATTTCAATAAAAGTTTCATGAGCTAATTTCTTAGGATTAGTATAAAGCATTTTAGAATCATCGCCTTCATCATCATAATTATTATTACCAGTTTTAGATTCTGAAGATATATAATGTTTTGAATCATTATAACTATATCTATTATTCTCCTTATCAGCAGATGGATATGAAGAAGTACCCGTAGTTGCATTACCAGTGACTGCATCTTTGACTATACCCAAAGCTCTATCAACCGCAGCTTGCTTCTCTATTTCATGACGATGACGATCATATAATGATACACGACTTTTTAGTGAGTCTTGAATACGCTGTTTATTTTCTCGAGAGCGTAAATTAGATTCTCTTGCAGTTTGTTCTGCTTTATATGCTGCAGCATCACTATTAATTTCAATGAAATTACCGTGAATAGATTTTCTATGTGATTCTTCTTGACTGACTTTATTACGTAAATTTGATATCATTTTTTCATTTTCTTTTGATTTTTTAGCACATTTTTGGAAATGTTCTAATTCTTTCGCTTTTCTCTCATCAATTTTTTGTCGAACCAATAAGGCTCGTTTTTCAGCAGCAGCTGTTAATCTTCTACCTGATTCAGGAGGAGGATTATTTAAACGTGATTGAATTTCTTTACGTACTGTATGAACACGTTCTTTTTCTTTATTTTGTATGGTTTCTTCCGTTCTTTGCATACGAGCGTTGCGTCTTTCTCTGGATAGTTGTTGACGGCGCTCCATCGCTATAGTTGGGTCATGACTGCTACCAGCACCGTAATAATCTCTTTCTGCTTTTTCTTTAGTACGTTGTTTTTCTTTGACAGTTTCTAAATGTTGATTCCATTTTAATGTACTTAAATCTAAACGATCAATAACTTCTTTTGGATCAGGTGCAAAAAAGCGTGTATCTGGCAGAGGTTGTTCATATGCATTTTTCATGGGTTCATAATCAACTGGTGCTTTTGAATCAAATAATAATTGATTTTTTCTTCTTTCAATACGTTCTTTACGTTGTGTTTCTTCTAATGCTAATTGTGCATCATATGTCATTTCTTGTTCAACAACCCCCTTTTTAATATGATCACTAAGTGATTTCGAATATTCATCACATTTTGACTGGTATTGTTCTTCATAATACTTCCGTAAATTTTCAATATTTTCTTGTTTATTTTTTATAAATTCTTTTGAACGTTTATTAACACCTTCAAGATTGCGAATAGATCCTGATCTTGGAATATATTTTGCAGTTTCTAATGTTTTTTTCACTTTATCATCATAAGCTTTTCTTTCAGCTTCCTTGAGTTTTTTACTAGCTTCTTCATCCATTTCAATATTTCTACGCTTTTGATTATATCTATCAATATCAGCGAGAAGGCTTTTTGATACAGATTTACTACTATCATTTTTACTCATTGGTTCGCTTAATTTTTTAGCATATGCTTCAGGGCTGAATATATCCTGACCTTTTTTCGTCCTTGTTTGTTTCCCTTTGGATGCTTTTGTTGGTGCTGTAGCTCTAGAAGGCTGTGAATGATTTTCTTTCTCTTCTTCATCATTATGTTTACTTTCTGATTTACTGTAATGATTATGATGTGGTATATGTCTAGCTGAATGAGGTAGGCCATACTCTTGAGCTTTTAATATCCAGGAAGCTCTGTCTGGATCTAATAAATCATTTTCTAGTTGTTCAACTCGTTCTTTTAATGCTTCTTTCTCATTAAAAAGCTTTTCAATTATATCAACATTATCATGAAAACGTTCTTTAATGACTTTCATTCCATATTCAACGCGCCCTTCAGGTTTACCAGTATGGGGTACACCCAGACCAGATGGTCGTAAATGGCTCCATGATCCCGGATGTGTAGCGTTCTTAGCATACTCAATTTCAACAGCAGCATCTGGATCTAGTCCTGCAGTTGCTTCTAATTCAGCATCCTTATCAAGTATTTCTTTTAAAAGATGACCATCGACTCCAGTAGCAGTATATTGTTTTGTTTGAAGTGCTTCTTCAAATGCTGCAGATTGCTGACGTTTATTTTTACCAGCTTTATCAGTACGGATAGCATGGGGAGTTACACTTTTATTAGGGTTCTCACGCAAACTCATTAATACGTTTCGAGCATCCCGAATCTCTTCAGCTTCTTTCTCTAAGTCACTTTCAGAAAGTATATGGTATCGATTTGCATTTGCTGATGATACCAAATTATATTGAACACCGGTATGATCAACCTTAGTTGGGCCTAATGCATTAGGCATTGTGTGGTTCATACTTTGCAAAGTACTGTAATTCATTTTCCGGGGTAAATTTCAACTCCTGAAAAGGTTTAAAATTGGAGGAGGAACCGCGGACAGCGCAAATGCAAAGAAATGGTGCAAGAAAATGTCTTATATATACAGCTCTGGTATTGTAGCTGCAGCGACAAGCTATTTAGTTATCTTTTAACTCGTGCGTAGTATGGTCTGTCCACAAGCCAAGCTTGGTTCGATCGACCAGAAGAAATTGAGGACATTTTTCTACATTATTAACAATATTCCAACAAAATAAAACTCAAATCCATCTAAATTTAAAATTCTTTCAGAAAATTGATCGACTCACTTCCTCCATTGTAAACACCTGATGGGTTCCTTCTAGCTAACTCGTCTTCCCAAGCTAACAGTGCTTTGACTTGCATGACAGTGCCAAGAACACCTTCCAAATTAGCACCTAAATGCTCTTGAAGTTTCTTTTGTATTTCATGTAAATATGAAGCTTTATTAGAACCGGAACTTGCTCCTGGAGAATCATTACTCATATTCTCTTTGCATAGCTGATATATTTCATAAAATGCATCTTCACCAAGTGATTTTTTTAATATAGCTCGAGTATCTGCAATCCAATATAGCATCTCATCAATTTGACGACGAACTTCAGTAGGATCTACATCATCGTCATCATCATTATCCTCTAGACTATCATTTGACATGGCACCATTACTGATATCACTATTATCAGCGGCATTAGTAGAATCTATACCATTACCATAGTCATGGGCTCCTTTGACATCTAATTTGCTTTCACTAAGGCGTAATGATTCTTTGAAGTCATCATTATGATAATCATTATCACTGCTATTCTTAGGTTCTGCATCAGTATTAGCAGCATCCGTATCTTTACCACCATTATTTCCAGATCCAAAGTGCGCTAAGTATTCTGCACTTAATACTTGTTCCTCTTCTTCATCTTCCTCATAATCAGCATTATCACGTTCATATAAATTATCAAGTTCATCATCATAATCTTCAAAATCATCGTCATAACCATACGGGGCATCATCAAACGTGTCTCTGCGTTCTCTTGATGGTGCTACTGGTACAACACCTGCTACTGATGGTGGAGCACCCATTGCAGCTAATGCACCGTAACTAGAAGGATTACTTAGCAATGTATGCACGCTACCTGATGTACCACTTGAAAGGTTACTCCTTGGTGTAACTTTTGCATCACTACCATTATCTCCATACCTGACATCGTCAGCAACTTCAGCACCATGACCATTAACTACGTCTACTCCTACTGCTGGAATTACACCATCTTTAGCTTCACAAGTAGTATGATCCCTACTTAACGACGATGGATCTGCATCTTCAAATTCATCCGAATAAGCACTATTTATGCGTGAAAATGGTTTCCCAATATTGGTATTACCACCCAACTGAACCGAACTTGGTACAATTTGATGATTGAAAGTAGAATCTTGACTATCACGATGGTCAGGTTCTTCTTTAGAATCTGCTCTATCTAATCCAAATTGTTCAAAATCTTCAGGATAAAGTACTTCATCATTGTTTCCGTCAGTTATTCCAGATAATTCCACATTGTTATCCACATTCAGCAGCATTCTATTAGGTTCACTATCCTTGATACTTGCAGCTCGCATGGCATTAGAAAAATCACCAGGTTTAAATGATTCACCAAGATTAATAATTTGATCATCTGTAAATTTATTTTGACTATTTGCATCAACTACAGCAGTGATAGCAGTATGCGCTACAGATGCAGCTGTTGCAGCTGTTGTTAAGTGTCCTGTGTTATTGTTCGATTTTTGAGGTATTACTTGATGCCGTGTAAGTACACGAGTACTAGTTATACGCTTAGCATTACTACCTCCACGAACACGATCACCACGCACTTGAGAATTAGCCCCACTTGGAGTTCTGATAGGCATACGAGGAATTTTGGTAGCATTAGGACCAGTACCTGTATTGTACGAAGCAGGACCACTTTGAGCTCTTTGTAGTTCAGGTTTATTTAACGTGCTCCTATTATCAGTATCCTTCGCATCTATATTCATATCAATAGGACTTGTCTTCCCTTTGTTTTTAGTTGCTTCTAATTCTTCAGCATATATTCTATTTGCCCGTGTTTCCCAATCTTCGTTATTTTCTCTATAATTTGCATCGCGAGCCACAGTGGCCACACCACTTAAATCATGAGTATTATCATCTTGTTCTGTACCTTCATTATCACCATTTTTCATTTCATTACTATTATTAGTATTATTTAATTCAGTTTCAACATGATCTAATGATAAGGGTGATGTCAAAATATCTGTTATGGGATTATTCTTAATATCAGTGGGTAATGGAAAGCCATGTTCAACAAGTTTATCTTGTACATATTGCTCACATAAAATATCTCTAATGTTAGGTCTTTTCATTGGGTCCTTTTGTAATAACCATAATACTAATTTACTTAATTCAGGTGATACTAATGCAGGAGATGGTGGCTTCACAGGTGATTGAATAATCTTCATAATTAGTGCACATTGATTACGCGCTTCGAACGGATGGCAAAGTGTGCAACATTCATATAGTAAAACACCTAATGCCCAACAATCTGACTTATCTCGATATGGTTCATCTTTGACAAGTTCAGGTGATAAATAATAGGGTGTACCAACAATGGTTTTAGCAAAAGCTGTACTTGTTTCCAAAAGCTTTGCTACACCTAAATCACCTATCTTAACACTAAAATATTTTTGTCTATCATCTTTTTGTAAAAAGATATTAGCACTTTTCAGATCACGGTGTAATATACGCTGTTCGTGTAAGTTATACAAACCTAGAACTACTTGTAAACAGAGATTCCATGTTACATCTTCTTTTAGGCATAATATATTCTTTGATTTAGCTCTCTTTATAACTCCTTGTAAATCTCCACGATTGCAATATTCCATAACAATATGAAGACAACCTTCTTCAATAAATGAATCAAAATAACCCACAATATAAGGTGAATCTATACCAGCTAGAATATTTACTTCATTGATGGCTTCCTCTTGTTCACGAAATGATAACTCACCAATGCGAACATCTTTGATAACATAAATAGCATTATCAACGATGCGACGCACTTTGTAAACAGTGCCAAACGAACCGCTTCCCAACTTTATGAGTGTCTCGAAATCTGATAAACTTGATCGTCCCATTTCTGCCATACTTGTACTGCACTAAAGTGGCTTAATTACAGCAAAGATAACTCTATCACAAATGAAAATATCAATACAATCAGATCTTCGACACGACCCACTACAATAAGTGCAATAGTGGTTCCAACACCGTTGTACAATTTTTGTGAGTTGCCGCCACCCATCGAACATAATTTAGAACAAAAATAAGCCTGAGTTAATTATTTCATTGCATTAAAACAACAATAATAAGTAAGAAGCGGTCATGTCAGAAGGTGTAGAAGGAACTACAACTAAAGAGTTACTCACAGAGAGTGAAGAGAATGATGATCTCGAAGCATCATCGAATGTAGATGTGAAAGATGCCAATGACTATTCTCGATTTGATAATGTGGATGATAGTGATGATGAGGACAAGAAAGACAAAGGAGCAGCTGCATCTGATGCTTTATCTTGTGCTGAAGCTATGAATCTAGCCAATATAATGAAGGATGTTGGCAACACATCTTTTAAGGAAGGCAAGATAAAGGAAGCTCTTGAAAGTTATTCTGAAGCCAATAATGCTTTAACGAAATTGAGTGATCTAGACAAAAAGACAAGTGATGTGAAATCTCTACTTATAAGCCTCAATGGTAACAAGGCTATGTGCTATGTAAAGCAACAGGATTGGTCAGCTGCCAAAGCAAGTGCATCAGAAGTATTAAAACTTGATAGTAATAACCTCAAAGCATTATATAGACGTGGATTAGCACATCATAAAGTTGCTGCATTAGATGAGGCAAAAGCTGATCTCACCAAAGTAATAAGTTTAGATAGTACAAATGCACCCGCAAAAAAGGAACTTCTTGAAGTTGAGAAAGCAATTAAAGCCTATGCAAAGAAGGAGCGCGCTGCTATGGCTGGTATGTTTGGTGGTAAATCTATGTATGAGGATAAAGAAAAGGAACGCCTTGCAAAAATTCGTAAAGAAGAAGAAAAGGAAGCTAAACTAAAAGACGATTGGACAAAGGATAAAATGTCTCGTAGATCAAAAGGCGCAGAAGAATTGTCCTTCGACGACTACAAAAAAGAGATTGAAAAAGAGGCAAAAGAGAAAGCAGACGAAGAAAAGAAGCGCCAAGAAGCTGCAAAGAAGGCTACAAGACCTGCTACTAAATCAACCATATCTAAACCAGTAGCAAAGAAAGCGAGATCTACTGAAGAGTCAGATGAGGAAGATGAGGAAGTCAAGGAACTAATCAAGGGCTACAAAACCACTTCAGATGGACGCAAAACATCTTATTTTAATAACGAATTAGATTCACACACAAAAGAATTAATTGGTGATATTGCCCCAAAACCAATATCTTTAAATGATTCTGCAGAAAGTAGTTTTTCACCGCAACCAATCGCAGCAGTAGAGCCTGAAATCGTTGGTTCTGCTTGGAATTCAGCTGGAACATTTGAAGAAAAAGATATGACAACATGGGCGAAAAATAAACTTACTGATTCATTAAATATGGCAAAATATGAAGTTGAAGCTTCTGGTGATTCTTTGCTTACAGGAGCCATACATGTTCATGTTACAAACGTGAAAAGTGTTACTGGTGATGCAGAAATTATCGCATCTAGAGGGAAAAGGCGTTTTTTATTTGACTTTTCAATAGAATTAGAATATGAAGTTGTATTAACTGCATTCCCTTTAGCAAATGGTGTTGGCGACAAACAAGATAAAAAGTTCAAAGGTTCATTAATGATATCAGATATATCACCAGACGGCGATGCTGAATATACATTTTCCTTTAAGAAAGCTATTCCACCTGAATTTCGGGAAAGAATAACAGACGCTATTAAAAACGGACTTGTTAATTCAACGAAAGCACAAATTAATTTATTTCAACAAGAATATCTTAAAATGTAGGTAAGAACTCAATAGCAGGAGGGTAGCTACTGAGCTCAGAAGAAAAAAATATATTTTATAAAATTTATAATTAAATCTGGACATTTACAATATATATAATGATGTAAATATGCTAATCACCGTCGCTATCATCGTCTCCAATTGCGAATTTTGCTTTGGAATATTCAGCTTTTAATACCAAGGTACAGGCTGATGCCTGACCAGATATAACAAAATTCTTTTCAAGAATTGCACCAGACTCACCAGCCATTAATTCAGCTAATTGTATTTCGACCACAGATACAAATTTAGTACTACCAGCACCACTTTTTTGTAATATTTGTATTTGAAATGAACGGGAATCTGTCAATTGACGGCCTTCACCAACTAAATATGTCGCACTTTGTTCAAAATATGCTGATTTTTTTTCAACACTTACACTAGATGTTCCATTAGTATACATACCTGAATCAGATATAAGACGAAATGTTAAATTAGTTAAGCCTTCTTCATCCATCTCGGCACCACGCAATTCGATAACGTTTACGGAAGCGTTATAACCCCAAGACATATCCCAGTCTTTGACGTCATTTATTCCATCGTATCTGCTGATACTTCTCCCTTGACCAACATCTTCATTAACAGCAACACCTTCTTCACCATGAATAAATATAGGGTCTTGTAATGTTTCCTCTAATCCAAGGAAGAATTTTTTAATATCAGCACCATGATTTTCAAATGCACCACTCAATTTGTTTCCTGTATCGCCAACACTGCCTTTGAGATCCTCTGATAATGCTTCATTATCTGATAAACCTTGAGTAAGGCACATAGCTTTATGCATAGGAAACCATGTAATTTCACCTCCAATAATTTTATTACGTACATAATATTCTAAGCCATCATCATCATCTTTATCTTGTTCCCATAAGAAGAAAATGAAGTGTAAGTAACTCCACATATTGTGATCATCTCTAATATGATTCTTAAATCCATCAGGTACGTCGGAATTACGATCAAATGTTTGACGTCCAATACTACATATGAAACAGAATTCAGTTGTATCTACGATCCTTGCATTCTTATCTGCGCGCAGAGAAGAAAAGGTATCAATAACGATACCGAAAATTATGTTAATAAACACAACGAGGACGACAATAAACCAAGCTAAATCAAGTATTAAGCGTTCATGCTTCGCATGATACATATTATCAGATATACCACCACCATTTTGTAAACCGTAACTGATACAAAATTTCACGCAATCAAATAATGTGTCACAAAAACCTTGTTCATGATCACCAGAATCAATATGATGTCTAAAATACATGAATGTATAAAATGAAAAAATATATGCAACAAAGAAACCTAATAATAATGCATAACCAAGTTGTTTACGGGGTTGAATAACAGCATTCAGTACATCAGCTGTTGTGACGTCTTTAACGACAATATCTAGCAAGTGTAAACAGAGATAATAGTGTTCTACCCATTGACCTAACATTCCAATGACTAAGTAAATAATATAATAGAGTGTCATAGGATCAAGAGCAACATAAAGCAACACTTCAGTTTCAGTATAACCATCTTCACGCAAGCCTTGAGCAACAACAGGTGAACGTACCACAAACATGAGAATCATTGTAAAAAATGATACTGCCATTTGAATGTAATTGAGAATACTAACAACTTGTGACGGTCCTTTTGCCAATATAGCAACTGCATCCTCATTAGCAGCAGTATAATATGCAACCATAATACCATTAATTGAAAGCGCCAAAAGAAAAGTAAACCATGTTGCATAATCAGCATTAGTTCTACTGAAGACAGAAGCCACGCCGATTTCAGTTAAATACTCTTGATGCTTG